>Ga0180220_1001145_pt1 | contig 21242 bp, 8 predicted proteins | sample eDN5th37CBELigBY_FD_151335 | JGI IMG/M metagenome (GOLD analysis project Ga0180220, IMG submission 151335) | Enriched backyard soil microbial communities from Emeryville, California, USA - eDNA 5th pass 37_C BE-Lig BY (version 2) (version 2) | ecosystem: Environmental > Terrestrial > Soil >...
CTTTTCGATGCGCTGCTTGAGCTCAGCATCGCGCGGCAGACCGGTGCTGACCGCGAGCTCGTTGGCATAGAGCAGCGGCAACGCGCGACTCGTCGTCTGCTCAGCGCAGCCGTACGGGTAGCGATCGAGTTGCGTCAGCAGCCCCGGGACATCGAGGCGGGCAGCCGGTCCGACGCTGACCGAAACCCGCGCTGAACCGGCGATGAGATCCGTCAGAAGATCCGGTCCAAGCTTGATGCTGCCGCCCGGGGTCAGCTCGCTCACCGTGACGCGGCGGATGTCGGCCGCAGGCGGCTTCACCTCGAAACTCAGCGTTCTGCGCACATCGAGATCATTGGGACCGGTGACGGCGATGTGGTACGCGAAACGCCCAATCCGATCCGGCTTGATTTTGATGTGCTCGGCCCTGCGTTCGTTTGCGGCCAGAGTCAGGTCGCGTTGGTGAAGCATCACCTGCTCTCCGGACGGGGCCAACTGCTCGACCGTCAGATTGAGAGGACCGGTCACGCCTTCGACGTTGTGCAGATCGGCCTCGAGCCGGGCTTCATCGCCGACCGTCAGGAACCTCGGCGCCGAGGCGAGCACGGCAATCGGATCGCGAACGATCACGTCGGCCAACCCATGCCCGACCTTGTCGCCGCTCCAGGCGACCGCCATCAGCCGGACGGTGCCGTTGAAGTCTGGCAGCTCGAAGTCGACAACTGCGCGCCCATCCGTCCCCACTCGTACGATGCCGGAGAACAGCGCGAGCGTGGCTTCGCTCGGCGGGCTGCCGTGAGTGGCCATTCCGCCGTCGCCATCGCCGCCTGACCTGAGGCGTCCGCGTTCCGCGCGCATACCATCGATCAGCCGACCGTAGTAATCGCGCACTTCCGCGCCGAGCCGACGTTGCCCGTAGAACCACTGCTCGGGAGCAGGCGGCTCGAAGCGTGTGAGATTGAGGATGCCGAGATCGACAGCAGCGACCGTCACTCGCGCTTCCTCGCCGGCCGCGAGCCCTTCGAGCTTGACGGGTACGGTCAACGTCGTCCCAGAGCGCACTTGCTGCGGGACGTCCAAAGTGACCTTGATCGTGCGTGTACTTTGGTCGATGGGTAGCCATTTGAGGCCGATCGCCCGGCCCGGCATACGCTTCGCCCGCTCGTCCATGGGCCGATACAGCATGGCGGCCACATAGGCACCGGGGCCCCACGTTTCCTCGACCGGAATGGTGACCTCTCCGCCGCCGGCCGGGAGTTCGACCTCCTGGCTGGACAGCAGGCCCTCGCGCAGGATAGCGACGAGCGCCCGGCCGCCCTGCCGATCGGCGATCTTGAGCTTGGCGACCTCGCCTGCGTTGTAGCTCGGCTTGTCGAGCGCGACCTCCAGCATCTCGGGGCTGTCGGCCCCCTCGTCGGCATACCATCCGGCCGTGAAGATGACGTTGGAGATCGGGCCGCCGGCCTCCGGGCTTGCGACTTCCAGCCGGTAGCGACCCCATTCTACTTTCGCGGCGATGCGGGCCGGGTCACCCGCTCCGATGTCCATACTGCCGCTCGCCACCTTCCGCGTCAGGGTGAAGGGCTCGTAAGTCCAGTACCCGTCGCGGCTGTACCATTGCCAGCGCTGCTCCAGGCGCACGAGCTCCCATTTCGCGCCGGACAGCTGGACCCGCTGCCCATTCGCGTCGAGGTGAATCAGCTCGAACTCAGCCGTACTCCCCTCGCCGAGCTGCAAATCCCGGAACTGCGGCTTGAGACCGATCCGCGGGGCGCGCAGATCAACGGGCAGTGCCGTCCTCCGCTCGATCGTTCGGCCGCCCGGTTCGCGCAGGCGGAGGAGTAGCTCGGCCTCGAGCGGACGGCCCGTGCGCGGGATCGGCGGCAGCACGATACCAAGCTCAGCCCGGCCTTCGGCATCCGTGCTGGGAAGGTTTTCAATCGGCGCCCGAACAGGCTCTACCGTCTCGTCGGCAAGTCCGAAGTGATAACCCGGCCATGCGGCAAGGCCGTCCTTTGCGGGCTTGACGATGATGTCGCCCTCGACCGCGAGGCTCGCGGCCGGTGCTCCGTAGAGATACCGCCCAGCGACCTTGACGATGCCTGTCTCTTCAGGCGCCAACACTTTCGCCACCGGCTCGACTTCGAGATCCATCCGCTCGGGCACGAAGTCCTCGACCAGGAAGGCCACGCTCGCGAGCGGATCGGCCTTGGGGTCGGTGTGGAGATGCGCGCGCCACGTACCCGTCATGGCCGACGCAGCCAGCGGGAGCGTGGTCGCGTGCCCACCCAGTTCACCATTCGTCAGGGCGAAGCGGGCGTGCTCGACACCATCTGGCCGGTTGACGATCAGGGTTGCCGGCACGGGCGAGGTTTTGCCGTCCCGGTCGCGGACGAGCGCCGTCACGTAGACATTCTCGCCCGGCCTGTAGACGCCCCGTTCCGTAAACAGGAAGCCGTCGATCGGGCCAGGGGGCTCCCGGCCTTTCACGCCGCGATCGGACAGGTCGAACGACGAGGCCGTCAGATCCAGGAACGCGAAATCCGCCTGCCTCTCGGCTGAGAGCAGCGCCGGGGCCATGCCGCCTTCGCCGCGCGCGAGACCGGCCGGGAAGTGCGCGTAACCTTTCCCGTCGGTCCGAGCCGCGCCGAGCACTTCGTTGTTGCGGGCTACGAGTTTGACGCTGACGTCTGCGAGGGGCAGCGTCGTGGAGAGCGAACGGGCGAAGACGTGAACGCCGTCATCGCCCGTGAATGACGCGAGGCCGATGTCCGAAACGATGAACCATTGCGTAGCTAACGCCCCGTATTCGTTCCGCGCCTCAGCAGGCGACGCAACCATCGCGTAGACACCGGGCTTCAGCTCCGGCACCGCCTCGCCGATGGGAATGGCGGTGGTGACCTCCTCGTTGAGGCGCACCTTCGCGGTCAGCTCGCCCGCATAGACGCGGGCAGCCGTCGTCTGCCGCATCTGCTCAATTTCATAGCTCGATAGCTGGCGCTGCAGATCGCCGTTGTTCATGGCCTGCGCCAGATTTCGGTCGCCAATGCGAAAGATCTCGACGGCGATCTTCTCGGCGTTGACCGAAACGACAGGAATTCCAGACTGCCCACGGCTCGGCAGAACGTAGCTGCGGCCCGCGAACCGCACTGAAGGCGAACGATCGCGCACGTAGATCGAAAGCTCTGCCGGCTTCTCCAACGTCTCTCCGACGCCGGAAGGCAATCCGGCCCGGATGAGCATGTTGTAATTCTTGCCGTGGGAGAGACCTTCGACACATAGCTGCTGGCTCTCGACGATCAGCGCCTGCGCATCTTTCCCGTCGACGGCGACGAACGGCGTGAAGTCCTGCCCCCGAGCCAGCGGCTCGGAGAATTGCACGCACACGCGAGGCACCGCTGCATCCTGCTCGATCGTGTAATCGAGGAGCCGGAAGCCGTGCTCGCTGCGCAGTGTCTCGTAAGTCTCGCGCACGGCGGCATCTTCGACGAGCGTAAGGCTCGCCTTCAAAGAGTCGATCGCCGGGCGCCAGAACGAGCGCCGCTGCAGGGCCTCCCCAAGGATGGCGAGCGCGCGGGCTTTCAGTGTGTTGTCAGCCGACCTCTGGTAAGCGAGATACGCCGCTGCGCTGGCCTGCGCTGGCAGTTCGTACCGCTCCGACGGGCGGTTCGGATCGGGCGTGGTGTCGAGCAGTGAACGGGCGAGGAGGAGCCAGGTGTCGGCATTCTGCCGGTCTCTTGCGGCGGCTTCTCCGAAAGCCCGCGCTGCCGCTCTGGGATTGTTCTGCTCGGATAAAGCCGCACGCCCTACTTTAATGAGCTCGGCTATTGGTCGGTGGGGCGCTGCGGCACTGAGGTTCGCCTCATAGCGCTCGGCTTCCCGGGCAAGTCCCGGATGCGAGAAGACGGTCTGGGCGAATGAGCTGGCTGGCAGAAGAGCAAGGAAGACGAGGGTGGCGAAGGCAAGGCGCAGGCATAGGGTCATGGCACATCCTTCAAGCGAGCCTAGTTCCCCCGGCAATGTCCATTCAGGGTCAGGCAACACCCTACAGTCGCTCAGAATGCTGAGGCCGAATAGTGGCTCTCTGTCGACTTATTGGTGTCTCAACCGGGAATTTGCCGGGCAACGGACGCCAACTTTCGCTGCCCGGCTCGCCAAGCTCAGGCCGATGTGCGGGCCCGGCATTTGGATGCAAAATGCAACGAAAGCTCCGTAACAGGTTGGAGCAGCGCCGGATCTGGCAGCTCGTCGGTCGGGACAAGCGTGCGCTCGAAGACGGGCTCGGACGCCCGCCACAGTTTTTCGAAGAATTGGATCGAAAGGCGAGCCGTGGCCGGGCATTCGGGTGCGTATAGCTCGCAGGCATCTCGCATCGACGGGTCCCTGCGCATGCTGTCGCCGTACCAGCTCGTCTCCGTACCCAGGACGAGTTGCTCATGCGCCTCGAGAAGCCGCAGATCACGCGCCCAGCGGACTTGCAGCGACCAGGCCGAGGCCCGGCAGGCTTCCGCAATCTTCACCGTTTCGGCAGTGCCGAGGAAGCCGAAAATGGCGAGCACGGAATAGCCTCTCAGGCTACCCGAGGCGCCCAATGAAAGGACCGTTTTCGCCATCGGGCTGTCGGCGGAACGGGCGATCAGCAGGCATGTCCTTTCGCCGGCGCCCTGGAATGCGTTTGCAGGCCGCGTCTGCAAGTGGCCGAGCACGAGCTCTCTGAGCCTGAGTTCCTTCTCTTCGCGTTTGACAAAGGTGAATTGAGGAGCGGATGGGCGAGACATGGACGATCCTCTTTGGCAAGCGCCGGAGGGCCAGCGGACTGCCGTTTGCGGGGCTGACTGTCCCCTCGATTAAATGAGGATCGCGGTTAATGATTGATGATCGTGTGGTTCACTTGTGGATCAGAATCGGCCTTACTCACACGATTGCCGCAGTGCTGTCATTGCCGCGTCATCAACGGCCGAGAATCCCGAACTCGGTGAAGGGCAGGAACGCCACGGTGTCGCCCCGCTTCACCTCGCCGACATCCTCCGGAATGTCGATAATTCCGTCAGCTTGTCTTAGGCCAGTGATGAGGCCTGACCCGTCCCGCGCGAACTTGTCGACGGCAAGCCCGTCCGGTGTTTCGACCATGAAGCCGCGCCAGAACTCACGACGTCCCGTCTTGCGGTTCGGAAAGTCGAAAGCGGCCTTCATCGGCAGCCGGCGCGGTTCCGGCCAAGGCGCGCCCGACAGACGACGAAGCAGCGGCCAGACGTACATGAGAAAGCAGACGAACACGGCCACCGGGTTTCCCGGCAGGCCGATGACGATGCTGCGCCCGATCTGGCCAAACATCATCGGGCGCCCCGGCTTGATAGCGAGCTGCCAGAAGTGCCGTGTCCCAAGCTCGCCCAGTGCCGCGCCCATGTAATCCTCCTCGCCGCGGCTTGCGCCTCCCGAGGTGAGGATCACATCGAAAGTCTCTGCGACCTCTGCCAGCCGCCTGCGTACCTCTTCGGCGTCGTCCGGCCAGATACCGAGGTCCTTCGTTTCGCAGCCTGCAAGCTTGCTCAATCCGGCGAGCATCGGCGCGTTGGCGTCGAAGACCTGCCCCGGCATCAGTTCCGCCGCGCCCGGACGGATCAGCTCGTCTCCGGTCGAAACGATGGCAAGCTGCAGCCGCGCGAAGCACGTCACCCTGTTGAGGCCGATGGAGGCGAATGCCGCGAGGTCCTGAGGGCGGATGATGTGGCCCGGCGAGAATAGCGTCTCTCCCGATGCCACATCCTCTCCGGCACGGCGAACGTTGGCGCCAGGTTTCAAGCCAGCGGGGATACGCACTCTGGCGAGGGCGCCGGGCTCTGCCGGCAGCGCCTCGCAGTCCTCCTGCATCGCGACCGTATCGAAGCCTGCCGGCATCGCAGCCCCAGTGAAGATACGAACGGCCGACCCGGGCAACGGCGGTTGAGCTACGGGGTGCCCGGCCGCAGCTCTGGCCGCGATCTCGAAAGTGGTGCCACTCGCCCGATCATAACTGTCGTAAGCGAAGGCGTAGCCGTCGACGGCTGAATTCGTGTGCGCTGGCACGGGGTGCGGAGAGGTGACAGGAGCGGCAAGAACGCGCCCCAAGGCGTTCCCGAGAGGCACCTCCTCAACAGGCGCAATTGGCGCAATGCGGGCCCGCAGGAGCGCAATCGCGTCGGCGTGGCGCATCCGCTGATCGGAGGGCCTGAAACAATCGTCGAGGGCTGTGCCGCTCATGCCAACTGCAGCTACCGTCGAAAACGCTGAAGTCTAGCTCAGCTCGGCATCACAGTAGGACAGCGAAGCGGAGAGGAGAAGTGGCGGCGACATTCCGCCCCCAGTCGAAAGATGCGCAAGAATACGCGTGATTGAGTTATGCGTCAGAGATTATGCATCAAGAAAAACAGCCCCACGCTGATCGCCGGCCCGAGCAACGTGGCGAGCAACATAACAATCAACGGCTTCGCCGTCATGACACACTACCCCGCAACCCACAAACGCCGCTCGATGGCACATCCCCCGTTGCGTCGAGCTCGCAAATGACCGCGCCCTCCCGGCCCCCTATCCGAGACGGCTTGTTCAGATTACATTCAAATGCGAAGCAATGCACCTAAAAATTGCAATTGCGCCGCACCAGGTGGCCATTTTACCAGCAAACACGGAGCCTCGCCGCAATCTATGAGCGAGGAAGCTTAGATTGATAGTAAAATCGAAGGCTTAATAAAACGTTTGCAAGCTGTAATTTATGACACACTGGTGAGTCGGCGCCTGTTGACAACTCGCAGATGCATATCGCACACGCGGCCTTCGCAGTTGCTGAATCGCTACAGCTGGACTGGGAGGGCCTGAACTCGCGAGTCGCAGGAACGGCTGCCGCTATCTCAACTCGAAGAGTGGCAGCTGCCCGGCCTCCTGCCCCTTCGTCTCGTGCGCCAGCTGCTCGATGCGGTCGAACGGCACCTGCTCCGCACTGATGAGCGAGCGCTGCGCCTTCAGCGAACGCACCAACCCCTCCTGCACCAGATGGAACTCGCCGACGGTCTGGCCTGGCAGCACGGCCGCAGGATCGAGCCCGCTCTCGCTCTGGAAGGCCGCCTTTAGCTTACGCAGCGCCGTATCCTCACGCACGCGGCCGATGAACCATGAGGTGATCTGGTCGCGGCTCTTGTAATCGAGGTCGCCCGGTGACTGTGTCGCGAGCATCAGACCGAGCCCGGCCGAGCGGGCCCGCTTCAACAGGCTCTGGAGTGGCTCCGCGGTCGCCGGCTTCGAGTTCGCCGGGATGTAAAGGTCGGCTTCGTCGAACATGACGACGGCCTGGAGCTCATCGTTGGGATTGCGCTGGCAGAACCGCAATGCCTCCGACAGGAACTGCGCGACCCAGAACAGGATGTTTTCGTTGTCGCCCAGAAAACCCGTGTAGATGATGGACAGGCGGGTGCGCCCCGGCCGAGCGAACGGCCCGATTCCCAACAAAGCTTCCATGCGGAGGCTCTCGCCGCCGCCGTCGAACAGGGCGGAGTTCCGGTGCCTCAAGCTGTCGAGCTGGGCCACGAGATCCCGCCGGATCTTGCCCGACGGGTCCATGCGCTGTGTCAGGTCCGTCAGCTCCGGATCCTCGTCCTCCAGCAGATAAATGAGGTCGTTGAGCGTCACCTCGGTGCGCGACCGGCTGCCCAGGATCTTGAGGGCCACCGAAAGGGTGCCGGATTGCTTCTGGTGGGTCGCCGAGTTCTTGAGGTGGAGCATATCGCCCAGCGCCGCGGCCGAAAGATTGGCCAGCAGCTGCTGCTCGTGCTCCGGCAGCTCGCTGATGCCGTTGGGAAGCAGGGTGATCGAGATCGGCCGCCCGGAGGCACGTCCGGGCGTGTAGACGGCAACGTCGATTGCCTCGGCGAGCTTCTTCCGCTCGGCCCGGCGATCGTCGAAGTCGTTTTCGTGCGCGCGCCAGACATCCGGATTGGCGTAGCTGCAGAGATCGCCCTTGCGGTCGATCAGCACCGCGGGAATGCCGCGCAGGAGAAGCTGCTCGATGATGCTCAGCGCCAGCGTCGTCTTACCGGAACCGGAGCCGCCCAGCACTGCCGCGTGGCGCTTGAGGACGCCGCGATTGAGCCGCACCGGAGCGCCGCTGCCGTTTTCACGCCCGGCGAAGATGCTTTCGCCGTCGTCCCCATCCTCGTCGAGAATCACCGAAAGGGGCAGCTGATCGTCGTTCGCGGGAAGTGGTTCCGTTCGCGCAGACGAGCCCCAGCCGATCCAATCCGCCCACGCCCAGCGCGAAGGCTTTTCCGTCAGCGGAGGCTCAGCGGGAGCGGGCGCGGCCTGTGGGTCAGGCGCCGAGAACTCCTGCACTTCAGGCTCGGAAGCCGGCACTGCCCTGGCGGGGGGCACCTCGACGGGCTGCACCCTGGGACGGACAAGTCCGTTGCTGACCGGGGCCGAAATCACTCCCGATGGCGATCCCAGAAGATCGAGCCGCAGCAATTGAACAATCGGGATCATGCCCGAAAGCAGCTTGGCCTGCTCGAACCAGCGCGCAAAACCTGGATCGTAGCGGTGGTGCGCGTGGAACTCGCGCACCATCAGCATGCGCTCCCAATCGGGAATGGGGACGAGCAACGAACGCCCGCCGCCGTCGCGGAATTTCCGGAAGGCCTGGGCTGTCTGGTTCTTCCTGTTAGGCGGGAAGTCGCTCGCCCGCAGCATGAACGAGGCGCGCCCGCCCATGTTGCTCAGCACCTTGTCCAGCTGGCGTTTGAGCCCGCCGCCCTGGGTCGGCCGGTTGCAAAGGAACACGCGCGACTCGAACGTCAGATCGCCGGTACCCCGGTTGTGCGTAACCGAAAGGTCGATGGCTGGGACGTCGTCGGCCACCTCGAGGCGCTTGATCCGGAACTGGATCAGCTCACCCCACTCCTCGCGGGCTAGCCCCAGCGATGCGACGAGCACCTCCATAAGCTCATGGTCGTTCGAGGGCATCTCCGCCTCGGACGCCTGCGTGAAACGCTGCCAGAGATCGCGGTAGTCGATACCGGCAGGAGTTTCCGTCGCCAGAGGCTCATCGTTGTGGGGGGCAAAGCCGAGCGCAGCCGCAAGTGTTGAGATGAAGCCGGCCTTCTCCGGGGAAGCTTCCGGCTCGTGATCGTCGTCATCGAACGTATTGGCCTGCTGGGCGCGGAGCCTGTTCTGGGCATGCTCCAGCAGCCGCCGGGTGGACAGTCCCCCGAACTCCTCGAAGAACTGCGGGCCGAAGAAAGCGGTCGGATCTGGAAAGCTGGGGCCGCCGTTCCGCAGCGAAGCCTCGTGCTCGAGCCGCTTCGCGATGATGAGCCGTGCCTCCTCGGGCGTGCGCGTCTCGAGAAGTGCGATCGGCCCGGCTTTCTCGATCCGGTCGATGTAGGACTGGGCGAGCACGCCCCGGACCTGGCCGTAAAAGTCCTCCAGGCACGAAATGATGATGATCGCCGTCGGCACGCGATTGGCGATCTGGATCAAGTCGCGGACAGCCTTCTGGAAGCGGTCCTCGGCATCGTCGAAGAAGCGCAAGTCCTCGACTTGGTCGATGCAGAAGACGAGCGCCGCCCGATCCACTGTCCACATCAACTTGCCGATCGCTTCGATGATCTCGAACGCGCGGCCATCTCCGCTGTTCGGATCAAGCGCGGCAACCGCTGCCTGGGATAGCTCGTTGAGCTGGCGACCTTGCAGATACTGGCGGACACGCTGGTCGATCCGCGGATCGCACCGCTGCATGTAGAGCAGCGCGCGGACGACATTCGCGTCCAGTTCCTGATCGGCGAAGGCCGGGCTGGCGATGATCTCGTCCGCGAGCTTCAGGATCAGACGGGCGAGGCCGAGTTCGTCGAGATTTGCTTCGCGCAGCTCCTTCAAGTCCTTTTCGGGCAGCACGTCGGCCAACGAGACGAGCCGGTTCGTCAGCCGCGCGAGGGCGCTCTCGCCGCCGTTGTCCGGGTCGTAGGGCTTTTCGAGCGAAGCAATGAGCCGGCGCAGATAGTAGTCGGCATAGCTCGACACGTCCGGCGTCATCTGGGCATACCCGAAGTAGGCTTTGCCCTTGCGATGCGCGCCCGTCCTCAGCGCGCGGAGCAGATGCGTCTTGCCCGCCCCCGACTGGCCATGGAACAGCAGAATCCGGGCCTGCGTGTTCGAGCCGCGGCTGGAGGTGACGGCCTCGAGCAGATCGTTGAATTTGCGACGCGCCTTGGCATGCACCTGCTCGACGTCGACCGGGTCGGCACGCCAGATGTCATCCTCCCACGTGATCGAATGCTCGAACGCCGCGGAAAGACTGTCGACGGAAAGCGCCGTATGCGCAGTCGGCTGCATAATTCCAAAACCCCCAAACGCGACAGTTCTACGTGTCCACTCTGCAGGCCGGCTTTCGACCGTGTTGTCACAAGCACCAGCCTTGCGGATGCCAAGGCTGCCTCAGCCCTACACGTATGCTCCAAAGCCTGCACATCAATCGTTCTCGACCCTGATGAAGTGCAGAACAGTGTTCTTGTAGGCTACGGCAGAGTCCTGCAGAGCCTTCAGACTCTTTTTGTCCTTGAGATCTGCACCGGCGAGCACGATGTGGCCCGTTCGATGCGCTTCGGCCAGCATGGCCTTGAATTCGATCTCGGTGATTCCCCATTCCGGATGCTGCTCCCGGATGGCTTCCCAGACATGCGAGATGAACGCTTTCCGATTGCCGGGCCATCCCTCCGCATGGGCGCTTGCCGCCTTCAGAACGATCTCTGCGAAGCCTCCGAGGCTCGGGCGATTGGCTGCAGGCGGACGCGGGCGCGCGGGCGCAGGCAGCGCGACGACCGTGTCCCGGACAGTGGCAGGCCGCATCGCATCCGGCTCTCCGGCAGGCATGGCCGCCGGCGCGGGCATCGCGGACTCCCCGAGAGACTGCGTCACGAAGTTCCGGAGAATGGCCGTGCGCAGCGCGTCGGCGTCGGTCTGGAACGCACCGACCTGCTCCGCGGCAAGGGCTGCCACCAGCCTGCTGTCGGTTCCGAAGTCCCGCGGCTTGCGGGAGAGTTGACCAGCCAGCAGTCGCCCGGCCTTTGCCGAAAGGGCAGTGCGCGACCCGATCGTGCCCTTGAGCGTATTGCCGAAGGCTCTCTCGAGCGCCACCACCGCGAGCGCCTGTCGAAGCCGTGCGGCACTTGGTGCGCCTCGAATTTTGAGGCCGAAGGCGCGCTGCAGAATGGCAGCCCGCAGCCCATCCGGCTTCGACAAGCGCCGGATGCGCGCAGCGGCCTCGGCCTCCATGCCAAGGGCGCGAGCAATCAGGCGAACATCCCGGATTTCGCCCCAGACGCGCGGCAGCGGCTTGCCGCCGAGCTCCTTCTGGACGACCTCACGGCCGGCATCCGTCAGCTCCACCCGGTTGCGGGTCACGCCCGCCAATCCCTGCATCGTGTAGCTGGCGATGGCTCTCGCCGCGGCGTCGCGCCAGGCTGCAGGCGCCAGCTTGTGACCGACAAACGGTGCCAGATCCCGGACGATCTCGCTTTGAGTCGCACCGTGCTCGGTTGCGGCACGCGCCAGCACCAATAGACCCAATGCCGGGCTAACGGCATCGGCCCGCGGTGCTGCCAACACGGCTGTGCTCATCCTCTCGACCTCCCGGCCGGATTGAAGACCTCACCTGTCGGCCTGATGCTGGCCACCATCCGCACGTGGCAACAGCACAGGCCCAGGTGCCAGACGCGCGAATCACAAAGGACTTTTTCGATTTTCCGGATCGACAGGCTGGTGCCAAGTGCAAAACGGCCGCTGTTGGCGGAACTCTCCCTTCTCGCCGCCGCTCCGACCATCGCGTGTCAACAAACCTCCCCCTCGCTGCCCCACTCCCGTCACGGTCCTGATGCCAATTGCCGATGCTGGCGGCGAGATGAAGCCAAGCGGGCTCGGCGATCGCCCGAATCACCCGCCATAGGACAAATCCTAATAAGCCGTTAGCGTTAACTTCGTCTTAACCGGCTTCGACGATCCTGAAGCAGGTCCGCTTCGGAGCGGGAGTATCCGGATGTATCGCGTCGTGGTTCCGATCTTCTTTGCACTGATGCTGCCGGGATGCAGCCTCGGTTCCGCACCCCTTTCCTTCGGCTTCGGTGATTCCGGCTCTGATAGCTCCTCGGGCGCGCCCTCGCTTGGTCTGCTAGGTGGCAGTGGCTCTTCCCAACCCTCCACGACGAAGAACCAGGGTCAGCAGGTCGCCAGTCTGCAGGACAGCGCCCCGCAGAACTCCTACGCCAAGCCCCGGCCGGGAGCCCTGAACGGCCGTGATTACTCGTCGACGACCCTCAACGTCGAGCACGCCCGCAAGCTCATCAACGACTATCGCAAGAAGCACGGGCTTAAGCCGCTGCTGCTCAACCCTGAGCTGACGGCTGCCGCCAAGGCGCATTCGCGGGACTTGGCCCGCTGGGACCGCATCTCGCATTATGGCTCCGACGGGTCGAACCCTTTGGACCGCGTGAAGCGCACCGGATACAATCCGCGGCTTGCGGCTGAGAACGTAGGAACCGGTCAGGCCACGTTCGAGGAAGTCTTGGAAGGCTGGAAGGCGAGCCCGGGCCACAACAAGAACCTGCTCATGGCCGACGCTCGGCACATGGGCATCGCTCTCGTCCAGGACCCCAAGACCGAGTTCAAGACGTTCTGGACGCTGGTCCTCGGCACCCCGCAGTAAGGGTCGCCGGTCATTGGGTGTCGAGTTCCTCCTCCAGGAGGGCGGACGGGTTCGGCGGGCGCCCAGCACCTCTTCCATGAATCGAGCGGGCTTGCCTGGGACATGATCCGGGGTCGGCTCGAAAAGCCGTGGAGTGACTGGAACAGCAAACGGTTTGGGCGTGAGCCTTTGTATTTCGAATCCAGAGCGGGATCCTCTAGCGCTCGGCCTGACACCTGTAGCGGGCCGGCACGGCACATGTCGGATCATTCGGCACCGGCTGCGGCGCGTAGACGAGGAACTCGCCTCCCTTGGACGTAAAACCGTTCCAACCCTTCACGCACGCCACGCGTACGGGCTTCCGCGCGGGATCGGCGGTGTCGAGGGCTCTGTTGAAGTCAGCCAGTTCGTCGTCCTCTATGAAAGCCAAGGCGCGCCGTCCCTGAATGTAGCGCGCCGCTGCGGCGCCTGGAGCAAACTCCGTATTGCTGCCCATCAGGAACAAGCTACTCGGCTCGGAATAGCCGGCGACGATGCTCGGCTCGGGGTAGCACGGATGCAGGGCGTCGCTCACCTCCTCCAAACGGACGCTCGGCCAGATGATCGATTGCCCCGGCATCATCATGGCCATCACCAGCCAGTAAGCCACCGCGCAACCCGCCAGCGAGAAGCTTGTCGCGGCGAACGGCTTACAGTGCGGCCACGCCAAGATCGTGGTCATAAAGAGCAGGAGCACAGCGGCTGAGGCCGCCAGCATCGACAGGTAAACGGGCTCCCCGATCAGGACTTGCAGGACGAGCGGGATGATCGCCAGCGACGCCGCGAGGAGCATCCAGCCTACACGGGCCCAGACGGGCAAAGGAACGGCACAGGGGGAACCGGTAATCGGATTGGGAACGAGGACCAGCGCCATCGCGATGGCAATGCCGGGGGCGATGTACTGAACCATGTAAAGCGGCGGCTTGTCGGATAGGAGCTCGAAAAGCAGGAGGTAAGGCACGGTCCAGGCGATCAGGAAGCGCATCACCGGCACGCCCCTGCTGTTCCAGACCGAGCGAGCCACGGGAAACGTCATGAGAATAACCGGCAGCAGGCCCAGCCATGCCGCGAGGATGAAGCTGCCCCAGAATGCCTCGTGATGCATGAACTGAGAATCGATCAGGATGGACAGCCATTCGAGGATCGACAGGTCCGGAGCCGCTTCTGCCGCGGTCAGCCAAGTAGAAATGAACCATGGTGCGGAGAGCAACAGGGCCAAAACCAAACCCAAGCCATGGCCCGCTCCCCTCAGCCAGTTCAGATTGCGCTCTTTGACGTAAAGCCCGGCGATGGTCACAGCCGCGAGGACCGGAACGATCAGTGAATTTATGAAAATACCGGCGCCGATCGCTGCCCAGAATGCAAGCCCTGCACGTCGGCGTTGGGACTCGGAAAGCTCAGGATCTAGCGTGTAGAGTCGAGCGAGGCTCGTCTGCGCCACCACCGACGCCGCCAGCGCCAGCGATTGCGGCAATGCGAGCCGGGCCTGGACTGCGAGAAAGAGCGAGTGCGCCAGCAGCACCGACGCACAGAATGCCGCCCCCTCACCTATGATAGATCTGCTCCCGAGATAGAGGAGCACCACCGCCAGGATCGCACCGATGAACGACGGCAGGCGATAAGCCCAGATGGCGTCATGGTTTTCCGGTCCCGCCAGTTTGGCTGAAAGGCTTTGCAGCCAGACGATGCCGATGGGCCGCCCGACCTTGGCCTTGCTCCGCTCGCGCGGCACCAGCCAGTCACCGGTTTCGAGCATGGACTGAGCCGATAGCGCGTAGCGGACCTCCGTGCGGTCGATCGGGGGTCGCGAGAATACGCCCGGGCTGAACAGCGCGATCGAAAGCAGAATCAGCAGGATCGAAGCGCGATAGGGGCTTCGAGTGCCCCACGCGAGCGCGCGTTGAAGCGCTGCCTCATACCGGGCGAAGAACGGAGCAAGCCGGGCGCTTAATCGCGCCGGGTTCGTTCCGGCCACTGAGCTAGCACTCGAACTACTCGCGACCGAGTTCATCGGGCCTCGTCGAATGGTACTTCGACACCGGACGGATTCATCAGACCGGCTGGAATGCTCAGTAGCACGAGCTTTAGGACGAAATCACTAGTCCTTTCGCCGGGCTGGCAACACGACTGCACGACTGCGGATCGGGCTGTAGCAAAAACGACACCGGCCGTGCTCACCTTCGAGCACGGCCGGCTTTACCAACTCTCAGCTGGTGATCCTTCGGCGACTAGAACGCCTTGCTTGCTTCCGGGCGGTACTTGTTTCGTGGCACGAAGCCCGAGCGCTCCGCCTGGCGCGGCTCACGCACCCAAACTTCCCGGTTCGGATGCAGGCCGCCGCCGCGGGTAGCAGGCACCGCGGTATGGCGCGCCCGGTGCAGCAGGCGCGTATCGGCCTTGCCGCAGTTGGGATGAATGCCACCGTTATCCGCGACCACCTTCTCCCAGGCTGCCTTGCGCTTCGCATAGACGGCCGGATCGCTCAGCGCGGTGCAGTTGATCTCGTTCTTATTCAGATCGACGATGATCTCGTCGTCTTCCTCGATGAACGCGATCGGACCACCGATCGCGGCCTCCGGACCGACGTGGCCGATGACAAGGCCAACCGATCCGCCGGAGAACCGTGCATCGGTCATCAGCGCCACGACGATCCCCCGTTCGCGACAAAGCGCGGTGATGCGCGAAGTCGGATCAAGCATCTCCGGCATGCCAGGCGCGCCACTTGGCCCCTCGTAGCGCACGACGACCATGTCGTTGTTCTGGAACCGCTCGGGCTCGGTATCGAGCGCGCGAAGCAGAGCCTGCTCACCCTCGAACACGCGCGCCTTGCCCCGGTAGACGTTGTTCTCGAGACCCGCTTCGACGCCGGCCAGCTTGAGGATCGCCGAGAAGTCTGGTGACAGATTACCGCCGAGCACGCGCAGACCGCCGGTTGGCTTGTAAGGCTTCTCGACCGGATAGATCACCTTGCCATCCGGGCGCTTTGCACCGAGGCGCTCCACCTGCTGGGCAAGCGTTTCTCCCGTGCAGGTCAGCACGTCGCCGTTCAGCAGCCCGGCCTCCAGAAGCTCGCGCACGATCACCTGCACGCCACCGGCCTCGTCGATGTCGAGCATAGAGTACTTGCCGTAGGGTCGAGCATCGGTGAGCACCGGCACCACGTACTGCGAGAGGTGGTTGAACTCCTCTGGCGTCATGATGTCTTTCCAGAAATCCGCGTAGCCAGCGGCGCGCGCGATTTCCGGCGCGTGCAGCGCAACGTTGGTTGACCCGCCGATGGCCATCGCGACGATCACGGCGTTTCGGATCGAGTCGCGCACGACAATGTCGCGTGGCTTCAGATCCTTCTCGATCAGGCGCGCGAGATGCTCGACGAGCTCCGCAGGGAACTCATTCAGCCGGCGCGGATCGTCGGAAGGCGGAGCCACCATGTGGAGCGGCTGCATGCCGACGACGCCGATGAACGTCTGCATCGTGTTGTAGGTGAACATACCGCCGCAGCTGCCGATGCCGGGGCATGCATGACAAGCGATGCGCTGGCGATACTCCGGATCGGGATGCCCTGCGACCTGGTAGGCACTCACGATGTCGAGCTTCTCCCCGGTCTCTGGATCCGTTCCCGGGCGGATCGTTCCATCCGACATGATGATCGCCGGCTGGTTATGCTCCAGCAGTGCGGCCAGCGTCCCGACGGGCGGCTTGTCACAGGCCACGACCGCAATGGTGCCGGCAAGACCGGTCGCGCTCAGGTGTTCACAGAGGGCATCATTGGTCACCTCGCGGCCGATGAGCGAGTACCGCATCTCTCGCGTGCCGTTGCGAATGCCGTCGGATGTCGCGATCGTGTACTCGGGCTGCACGAGGCGGAACCTCAGCTGCCCCGGCCCCTTGCCGATCCGGCTCTTGAGGTGAGCGTGAATTGCCTCGACCTTGGCCACGACCCCGAGATAGCACTGGCTGTCGCCCTTCGTACCGACGACGCCGACCGAAGGCTCGTGAATCAGGTCCGGATCGGTTCCAAGCTCGCGCGCGATCCCAATGGTCTGAGCTGTACGACCAGGGTGACGGTCGATGAGCACGATCTTCGAATTCTTCACAAAGGCCTCCTTGCAACGGCGCAGTGCTTGTCGACGATCAGCTATAGCCCGGTTGATTTCGCGATCGGAAGACCTTTGTGGCGGCGAACAGTCGCGCGAGAAGACTAGCCGTCGGTCTGTCTGGCATGTCCCTGTGTCGAAGCCCCGCCGCGCCATGTGACACGACGGCAACTACAGTCCGTGGATTTATATTGGTGAGCTAAAAGTTCGCTTGCACACTGACGGAAACACAGTACAACTTATGGTTGTGTTTGCGTAGAAACGCAACTGATTTGGAGATCGCCGATGAAGAAAGCTTACGAAGCTCCGACGTTTGATCGGCGCGAGCAGCTCACCGCCATCACAGCGGGTGTCGTCAGCCCGTTCTTCCCTGGTGAGGAGCCGCCTCCAGCCCCCCCTCCAGCATGAGCCTGGACGCTAACCTTTAGCCCCCGTTGGTTCGACGGAAGCGAATCTAGCCCCGGTTTTCCGGGGCTTTTGTTTCACGACAGAGGCGTCCACATCATGATGAGCAGATCGCTCACCCTCTGTTCACGCATGTCATTCGGGAGCTTGCCAAGTGAGCGGATCGAGCAATCTCACTCCGTCGCACTTGCGGGTTTCGTGCCGAACCTTACTTCTAACACTCTGGATCAGGCAGAAATGACTTTGGCGCTCCCTACGGGAGTCGAACCCGTCTTTCCAGATTGAAAATCTGGCGTCCTAACCGATAGACGAAGGGAGCGCTGGCGGAGGGTATAGGGGGGTTCGGCGGTACTGGCAAGGGTCGAAGAAGACCTGTCATGGTCGCAGGCGAGCACGGTGCTGCCCCGGCGCAAGCACGCGCATCGCTGACCTTATTCCGGTGCTGACCTCAGGTTCCGAACAGGCCCAGCGAAAGCCGGCCGGCGACTGATCCGGCCGCCGTCGACCACACGTTCCGAGCACGCGCGCAGATTAGCGCAACGGGCCCTTAGCTTCCGCGCGGCCGCGTGCGCCTTCGGATGGTCGCTCCTTCGCGTCCGGCCGATCCCCGCCGGATTTTGGAGCATCGGACAGGGATACACCAGCAAGCTTCGACAGACTCTCGGCAATCGCTGGGGGCAGCGAGGGGTACTGCGGAGCTGAGCGGCCCGACGGCGGCGGTGCGCCGTTCGGCAAGGCGGATGGCGGACGCGTTACTGGGGGAACTGCACCTGAGGGTGGCGCAGGCGGCATTACCGGACGTGCCGCCGATGGGGCCGGCTGAGGCGGGGGCACGGTAGCGGAAGGCGGCCGTGGAGGCGTGCTAGGCGGTGGTGCCGGAGGACGTGGGCGCCCCGAGTTGGGCGACGAGGCCGCCGGCATTGGCGGGGGCTCGGACGCAACCGGCCGAGTTGCAGATCCTCTGGGTGCTCCCGGCGCCATGCCGTTCGACGGCCCGGGGCCATTGGCGGGCGGAGCCGATGGAATTGGCGGCGGCTGCGTCTTCGGGCCGGCAGATTGCGGTGGCATCGCCGTGATCCGCGCAGGTCTCCGCGACGGTGCCCCCTGCCCGGCTGCTGAGTCGGCGCCTTGCGCCGATTTTGAGCGGGTGCGGAGTGGTGGTGGCGCGGTGCGCGGTCCAGTTTGCGGCGGTTGAGTGTGCGCGCTACCGTTCGCTTCGGCAAGCGGCTTCCTCCGTGCGTCTGGGCTGCTCGGCGGCTTGCCACCTCCCGTGGGCTGCAAGGGTAAGGGCGGTGCCGTGATGGCAGGGGCATCCGGCTTGTTGGGAGCCGGCTTCGGCGGTGGGGGCGAAGGCTGCGCCGCGTCAGAAGCCGCGGTCGGCTTGGACGCAGGTGCGCGCTTGCCGGCAATGCGGGAGAGGATCTGCCGCGTCGAGTTGCGCTTGACTGCTTTGGCCGGCCGCACCGCCTCGGAGTTCGCGGCTTGATTGGCCGCTGTCAGCGCCTCTGATTCATTGCTCTTCGCTTTCGACTCGCTCGCCGCCGCGATCGGTGCAGCCTCCGCGGTCTTGGCGCCTGCCACGGCCTCGGCAAGGCGCGCGCTCTTTTTCCTGCGACCCACCGCCTTCGTCCGGAACAGCCGGCGCTGAACTTTCTTCTCCGTCTTACGAATGGTTCGAAGCAGCTGCAGGGCCTCACGCTCGGACATGGGCTCGCCGTAATAGATCCCCTGCCCGAACTCGCAGCCGAGCCCGCGCAGGAAGCTGGCGTCCTCGGCGAGTTCGATACCCTCGCCGATGACCTTCTTCCCGAACTCGTGCGCAATGGCGACGATGGAGCGGACGATGCTGGCGCCGGGTCCATTTCCCGCGCTCGACTGCACGAGCCCGCTGTCGATCTTGATCGTATCGAACGCAAACCGCTGCAGATAAGGCAGCGACGAGTAGCCGGTGCCGAACTCGTCGATCGACAGCGAAGCGCCGGCGCCGCGGAGCAATTCCAAGGCGTGCACCGATTGCTCCGGGTTCTCCATGGCCACGGACTCGGAGATCTCGAGCCGCAGTACACCCGGCGGCACCAGTGCGCGCCCGAGGATATGCCGGATCTCCTGGACGAAGTCCGGATGGAAAAGATGGTGGGTCGACAGATTGACGCTGACGAACAGCGGATTGTCGCCGCGCGGCAGCTCCTTCTGCCAGTTCGCCGCCTCCTCCGCCGCATGGACGAGTATGTATGAGCCGAGCTTGACCAGGTGCTCGATGCTGCCCTCAAGCAGATCGGCGATTTCGGCCAGTGTTAGCACGCCGCGCTTCGGATGCTGCCAACGGACAATGGCCTCGAAGCCGGCCAGCTCCTCCGTCGGCAGATAGATGATCGGCTGGAAGGAGAGCCTGATCTGCCCGCGCTCCAGTGCCCGTTCGAGATCGGCGAAGAAATTGGCCCGCTCGTCCGGCTCCTTGCGCATCTCTGGGACGAAGATCTCGACGCGGTCCGGGCCGCTGCGCTTGGCCCGGTACATGGCGATTTCGGCCTGCTTGAAGAGATCCTGTGCGCCATCCTCAATACCAGTCATCGTCGCGATGCCGGTCGAGGTCGTGAGCGAGACTTCCTGGCCGGCCATCTTAATCGGGGAGTGGAGAGACCTCCTTACACGTTCGGCCAGCTGCGCCAGCTCCCGTGGGTCCTGGTGACCGACGAGCAGCATGGCAAACTGGTCACCGCCGACGCGTGCGAGCGTATCCTGCGGACCGACATGGCGCATCAGCCTGCGCGCCACCGTCAGCAGCACGCTGTCGGCCACCATCAGCCCCACCGCGGCGTTGACGTTCTTGAACTTGTCGATGTCGATGAAGAAGACCGTCGGACGGAGATGGGGCTCGACCTTCGCGCGCTCGATCGCGACGCCGAGCCGGTCGAGGAACAGCTCGCGATTCGGCAGCCCGGTGAGGCTGCAATGAACGGCGTCGTGCATCAGCCGTTCCTGCACCCTCTTCGCCTCGGTCACGTCGCGCATCAAACCGATGCACCGCAGTGCCCGCCGGTCCGCGTGAGGCACACTCGCCGCCTCGATGCAGAACCAGCGATAGGAGTTGTCGGCGTGCCGCATCCGGAACTCGATGTGCATCGTGCCGCCGTTCCGCTCCTGAATGCCCCACAACACCAGCCGGAACCGCTCGCGGTCGGCCGGATGCAGGTGCTTGGCGAAATCGTCGACCTTGGCGGAAAGCTCGCCTGACGCCAGTCCGAGAGCTGCCTCGATGACGGGGCTCACCTTGATTTCGTCACGCCGCGCCAGCCATTCCCAGACGCCCGCCCCGGCGCCGTCGATAGCCAGGGAGCGGAGCTGCAGCTCATTGGGCGCAGCGCCATAGACCGGCTCGTAGGAGCGGAAGGCGAATTGCGTCACCGTAAAGCCCATCAGCACGATGATGAGCACGAGTCCCGCAACGAGCCCCGAAACGACGACGTCGCCCGAAAGCTGCCCGGTGAGCGTTACCCCGGCCGCGAAGATCCAGACCAGGAACAACAGCCACGTCGGTATGAGCGCCAAGGCCCGGTCCTGGCCCCTCAGTGCAAGGTAGAGCGTCACGATCGCTCCGACACCGCCTATGGCGACGAACGAGGCCCTCGCGAACGTTGCGGCAAGGCGCGGGTCGATGACGGCGAGGAACACCAGCGCGAGCTGCGCCGCGATCCAGATGCCGGCCAGCATACGGATGAAGCCGTGCCAGAAGCCGATCCGCAGAAAGACACTGACGAATATGACGATGCTCGCCGCAATGGCCGCTTCGGTCGCGGCGCGGTAGACAGCATTATCTTCCGAGCGCAGCTGTAACAGCTTGTGCCAGAAGCCGAAGTCGACGCACAGGTAGCCCAGCACGCACCACGCGACCAGGGCCGCTGCTGGGAAGATCGCCTTGTGGTTGGCCGCGAACACGGCGGTGAGGAAGATCGCGAGCAGGCCCGTGATCCCCAGCATGATCCCGTTGAAGAGCTGGCGGTCACGCGCCTTGAGCTCGTACTCCA
>Ga0180220_1001149_pt1 | contig 21213 bp, 19 predicted proteins | sample eDN5th37CBELigBY_FD_151335 | JGI IMG/M metagenome (GOLD analysis project Ga0180220, IMG submission 151335) | Enriched backyard soil microbial communities from Emeryville, California, USA - eDNA 5th pass 37_C BE-Lig BY (version 2) (version 2) | ecosystem: Environmental > Terrestrial > Soil >...
CGCCGATCCGGGCTGCCCGGTGGGGGATCCCGCTCGTGGGTGCGTTGTTCACCGGCACGGTCCTCATCACGGGCGGACTCGCCTTCTCGCAGTCCGCTGGGCGGCCGGGGCGGGATGGGGTCCGCGCCCTCGAAGAGCGCGTGCAGGCCGAATTGCGGCGAGCACGACCGCCCGTCGCGCCGCTCGCCGGGCCGATCCGGGTCAGGGCGATCGATATCGAGTGGGATCCGCCGGATGCAGCGCCGCTGCTCCACGCCGATAGCATCGTGGGGACGCTCGATGCCGCACGGCTCCTCTCAGGCGACGTCGTCGTCTCTCGCCTCGCGCTCTTCGCCCCCACCCTGAACTTGGTGCGCCCCGGCGCCGCGGCCGAGTGGAACTACCAGTCTGCTATCGGCGGACTCCGCGGCCCCGAGCTACCCTCCCCTGCCCCGCCGGGGACCAGGCGTCGAGCAGTTCTCTTCGAAGACGTATCCGTGAGCGATGCCACGGCGCTGGTGAGCCCGGAGCCGGGTGACTCGATCCTCGTACGTGACCTGGCTGCGACCATACCGCGTATCGCCATTTCCGGTCCGGGTATCGTCGCGCCGGAGGCCGAAATAGCGCGGTTGAGCGCCGACTTCGTGCTCGCCGCTGGCGACGCGACGTTGCCGGTGACGGTAGGAGATGCGAGGGTGAGTCTTCCCGCCGGCGAGCTCGACCTCGACGCGGCCAGCGTCGAGGTCGCGGCGTCACGTTTCTCCTCCGTTACCGGGGGGCTGGTCTTCGGGGCGCCGGGGCTCGGGCTCGAAGCGACAGCTCGCGCCGAACGGGTCGAGCTCGCCGATCTCCGCGCATTCCTACCCCGTGCGCCCGCGGCAGGGGTGGCCGCCTTCTACCTTGCCGTCACCACCAACTCCGCCGGGCGCCACACCCTCGAGGTCTCTGCGCTCCAGCTCGACGCGGAGGGCTCTACCATCCGCGGCTCGTTCGGTATCGCCTTCGGCGCCGAACAAGCACCCGCGCCTCTCTACGCAGACCTCTCCCTCGATCCCCTCGCCGTCGCATTGATCGAGGAGTTTACCGGTCCCATACCATACGACGGCGAGATCCGGGGTCGGATCCGCGGGCCGGCCAGTCGGCTAGAGTTCGATCTCGCCGCGCGGCTCACCGCCCCGGGCGTCGCCCAACCCTTCGACGCAGGGCTGGTGGGGGTGATCTCCTTCGCCGGCGATGGCCTCCGCCTCGCCCACCTCGACGCCGACCTGCACCGGGTCCCCCTCGCCGCATTCCGCCCCTTCATCCCCGGCCTCGCCCTCGACGGCGTCGTCTCCGGTCACGTGGCGCTCGATGGGGTGCCGGGGGAGGTGCCGATGCGGGTCGACGTGCGGCTCGAGGTCGCGGCCGGTGCGATCACACTCGCCGGGGTGATAGACCTCTCGGGGGACGTTCCAGCCTACGACCTGCGCGGCAACCTCTACGATGTCCGGCCGCAGGAGATCTTCGCGGCGCCCCTCCCGCCGGTCCTGCTCACCGCTCGCTATTCGCTCGTGGGGAGCGGTTTCAGCCCCACGACAGCCGCCGCGCATGTGAGTCTCGCGGGAGCATTCAGCGGCTGGCAGGCAGGCCCTACCGATTCGATCTCCTTGGACGCGGCGGTCGACCGGGGTACCCTCGATCTCGCCGAGCTGCGCCTTCGCTTGGCCACCGTGGATCTGATCGCGTCGGGTCGTTGGCACTTCGAACCGCCATCTTCTGGTCATATCGAGTATCGACTGGCAGCCCGAACGCTCGCGCCCTTCGCCCCATATCTCGGGTCCATGGGGGCTCCTGGATTGACATCCGGTCCCTTACTCGTTGTCGGCACCCTCTCCGGCCCCCTCGCCACCCCCCGGGTCGCCGGTACCATCGACGCCGCGGGGCTGGCCTACGGCCGGTGGCGGGCCGACACCCTCGCGGCTCGTTACGATTTCGTCGTCCAGAGACCGATTGCAGCTGCCGACGTCCACCTCACAGCGGAGGGGATCGATACCCCGATCGGTCCTTACACTACCGCTGTTCTCGACCTGGCCGTCACCGACTCCGCGATACACGTCGACCTGACCGCGGAGGGCGCCGCGGGGCGCGGACCTCTCGAGCTAGCGGCTTCCGGCAGGATCGAGCCCGACGGTCGGCGCGAGATCGATATCCGTCGCCTCCGCTTCGACCTCGACGACAGCAGCTGGAGCCTCGCCCGACCCGCCCGCGTCGCGTGGGGGGGGACGGCTGGGCTCACCGTCGAGGATCTTCTCCTACGCGAGATATCTGGGCCGGGCGTCGTCGCCTTGGACGGTAGTTATCCGCCGGGCGAGTCCGCCGACCTCAGGATCGAGGCGGTCGATCTACCGGTCGGCGCGTTCCTAGTCCTCGCCGGCTACCAACCGGTGCTGGTCGGCACCATCTCGCTCGATCTCAGAGCCAGCGGGCCACCCGAGAACCCTACCATCGACGGGTCGTTCACCGTCGCCGATGCCAGCTACCGCGGCCAGGCGGTCCAGCTGGTTCAAGGCTCTCTCGTCGCGGAGAACCGCCGCCTCGATGCCCAGGCCACCGCCCAGCTCGACACCGCCGGCGTGGTACGGATCGAGGCCTCGATCCCCTTCGTTCTCGACCTGACCGGGTTCCCGAAGGTGACCGTCCCCCGCAATGAGGCGCTGCGAGTCACCGCGACCGCGGACAGCCTAGCGCTCAGGCTCCTCACCCTGACCTACCCCGAGCTGCGCGACGTGAGTGGTTCGCTGCATGCCGAGATCGAGCTCACCGGTACCCCTGCCCGCCCTCTCCTCGCGGGGAGCGCTCAGATCAGGGACGGGGCGCTGACTATCGTCCCCCTGGATCGGAGGTACGACCAGATCACGGCCGACCTGGTACTCCACGATCAAACCCTAGAGGTTCGCGAGGTCGTCGCGCACAGCGGTGGGTGGGCAACGGTCACGGGGACCGTGACCTTCGCCGAACTCACCGACCCGTCGCTCGCGCTGGGCGCCGTGTTCGACGGTTTCCAGGCCCTCGGCGCAGGCGACCTGGAGCCCGCCGACCTGCACGGCGAACTGCAGGTGACCGGTACGTTGCGATCGCCCGTGATCACCGGTGCCGTCACGATCGACGACGGGAACATCTCGATCGTCCCGTTCCAGTCGCGCACCGCTACCCTCTCCGATGAGCTGGGCGTGATGCCCTCCCCGTCCGATACCACCGCCGCGGAGGGCGAGCCGGGCGGCGCGTCCTGGTTCGATCGGCTCGTACTGGACAGCGTCGTCGTCACCGCGGGTGACAACCTCTGGGTGGTGGCGGAGGAGTTCAGGGCGCAGCTGGCTGGAGAGTTGATACTGAACAAGGAGGTCGATGGCCTTCAGGTCGCGGGGACCTTGGAAGGGGACCGCGGCACCTTCACACTGCGGGTCGGACCGCTCGTGCGTCGCTTCACGCTCGTCCGCACCAGCGTCCGCTTCTTCGGCACCACCGATCTCGATCCTGCCCTCGATGTCACGGCTTCGCGGCTCATTCCCGGCGCCGACGGTCAGATCACGGAGGTGCTCATCAACCTGACCGGCACGCTCGACGAGCCCAACGTCACCGTGACGACCGGCACCGGTGCAGAGGTGCCGGAGTCGGAGCTGATCAGCTTCCTACTCTTCGGTCGCCCGAGCTTCGCCGCGCCAGGTCAAACCCAGATCGTCGGGGGGCCAGTCCTCGAAGAGGCCGTGTTCGGGATCGGCAGCCTGGCCGAACTGGCGAGTATCGGACTCGAAACCGCCGTCAGCACCGAACTGGGGTTACCACTCGACTACTTCTTGATCCAACCCACGCAGGGGCCGTTCGGCGGCCTGGGTGCGGCCACGATCGTCATAGGTCAGGAGATAGCGCCCAACGTCTTCGTGACCGTCAACACCGGGTTCGGCGGCCTCTTCGGTATCTCTGGCTCACCTGCCAACGCCTGGTCCGTCTCGCTGCAGTGGCGCATCACCCGCGAGTGGACCCTAGAGCTCGCGGTCGAGCCGGTCAACCCGGCCCGCTTCTTCCGCGGCCTGGGCACCGCCCTCCCCATCGTCGGGTTCGAGCGGCAGCTCATCGTGGAACTGCAACGCCGCTGGACTTATTGACTTCGCGGAGCCGGCGCAGCGACGCATCCAGCAGGACTACCTGGATCCTCTCCAGCGATGCGTCGGAAATCCCCCGGCGAGGCCGGTATCGCTCGAGCCCGGCGGGTATCGCCTCGTCGACCCAGCGAGGGGTGCCAGGCCAAAGGATGACGGATTCGGCCGCTTGAATGGCAGACAGGGTCCCCTGGCGGTCGGTGGCAACGCTGATCGTGACCGTGCTCCCTGGTGGCAACGGCTGGCAGTGGACCAGCGCCGCGCGAATCTTCGTCGCCAGCGTGTCGTCCCCCGCCACGATGAGCAACCGCTTGCCGTCGAGCCGGCTCCTGACCTCCCGGAAGATCTCGGGAGCCAACGTCACCTCGCCTAACGTCTTACCGGGCGCCACGAGATGTACCTCGGCGGCGTGATACGACGTCGTGACCACTAGCGGCGCGTCCAGCAGGATAGGGTCGCCGGGGCGCAGATCCTCCAGCAGATACGGCACCGCCGTGAGCCCCAGCCGTTCGCGCAACTCCTCGGCTATCGATTCGGCCTGTAACCAACTGCATTCGACCACGGGAATCCGCGTCTGCTCCAGGGCGGCTACCTCCTGCACCAGCCTCAGGATCGTCGGTGTATCGAGCCCCAAGGCGCGCGCGCCCTCGAAGGTGTGCTGCAGCCATTGCCGATGCAGCCGCTCCAGCGGTCCGACGTTACTGGTGGGAACCGGCGCATGCAGATATACTCCCGAGCGGGGGCGGATCTTGACCAAGCCCTCCTGCTCCAACCTATGATACGCTGCGGCCGCAGTCTTGCGATCGACAGATTCCGCCTCGGCGATCTCGCGGATACTGGGCAGCCGTTCCCCCGAGCTCCAGTTTCCGACGTAGAGCCCCGATACCACGCGCTGCCGTAAGGTATCGAGGATGATCGCACCGGCGACCTGATCCTTGGCCATGGTCGCCTCCGAGAAGAGGACACAGTTTTCGAGTCGCGGGGGGAATCGCAAAAAGGATTCCACAGTTTCGGAGGATCCCATGGGGTTCGCGCCACTACTCCTGCTGCTGCAAGCTTGGTCGCCGCCGCAGGTGCCGCCCGACTCGGCAAAGGCGTTGAGAGAACTGGCGCAACGCGCGGAATGGACCTACGAATACCTACTGCGCAGCATGGCCCCGGTCCGCATCGGCAGACCGCCGACCACCGATTACTGCGACGAAATAATAGGCCGTTTTTGCCTGACCTTCGATGGTGGACGCGACAACGCCCGTCGCCCCGATACCACAGTCGCCGGTAAGGTCGTCAGCGCCCGCCAAGTGGCTGTCGACATGCTGCGACGCGCCTTCTCCGGCCTCCCCGGCGATATCGCCACTGTCGGGCCGCTCCTCAGATACCTCGTCGAAGATGGCCGGGCCGAGGAGGCGGTCGCCGCTGCCCGCACCTTCGCCTGGGCATCGGGCGACTCCGTGTGGGGACCTTTCCTGATCGGCTACTCGCTCCACGCCGCCCGACAAGATTCCCTTGCCGAGCTCTACTTCCGGGACGGGATCAGGCACCTCTCCGAGACGGAGCGGAACCGCATCCTGCGCGTCACCTATCTCCTCGACCCAGACGAGCAATCTGTTTACAAAAAGCTCTCCGACGCCGAAAAGGAAAAGTACGAGGCCGCCCTCTGGCACCTCGGGGATCCCCTCTACCTCACCCCCGGCAACGAACGGTACATCGAGCACCTCGCCCGACACGTCTGGTCCCTGATGCTGGCTTCGGCACCGGTCGTGTACAGGGCGCACCGCTGGGGCGACGACCTCGAGCAGCTCACCGTCCGCTACGGCGTACCTACCAGCCGAGAACGGGTCCTCGGTGATCTGCTCATGTCGGAATTCATGACCGAGTACTACGATCCGGAACAGCTCGCCTACCTCCCCGAGAACCTCTACACCAGAGGCATCCCCCCCACTCCGCCTCCGGGGGCGAAGTGGGACCTCGACCCGGAGCGTCCGCGCAGCGGGTACCGTCCCCTCACCATTCGTAGGCTGCTGCCTCTGACGCACCAGGTATCGCGTTTCCCCGCCCCGCGCGGCCGGAGCATCCTCCGAATAGATGCTTCCTTTGTCTTGGACGACGATGCCCGCCAGGCTTCCCGGGCGCGGACCGGGCTCTTCATCCTGGACAGCACCTACCTGCCCATACACGAACGCCGCGCGACCATCCCCATTGATGGCGACACGATTCGATTGACCGCCGAAGTCGAGCTGGCTGCTGGACGCTATGTCTATAGTTACGAACTCTTCGAGGACTCCACCCGCTTTGCGGGCCGTGCCCGATACGGTGTCGAGATCCCCGATCCCGGCCCCAGCGGTATGGCCCTATCCGATCCCGTTGTGGCTGCGCCCTTCGGCTCCGATTCGCTCCCCCGGTCTCGCAACGATCCCCGCCTCCGTCCACGTGCCTCGCTCATCCTCTCTAGCGGTGAAACCATCGGTTTGTACGCAGAGGGGCATCATCTTGCCATAGGCCCAGATAACACCTCTCACTTCACGGTATCTCTCACCGTCGGTCCGGCCGATACCCCTTCCCTCTTCGCCCGGGCTTGGGGGTGGGTCGGCCGCAAACTCGGCGTATCCAAACCTGCCGAAACTCCGAGACTCTCCTGGGATGGCTCGGTTCCGGCCGGCCACCCCGCCATCATCGCCGTCGATTTCCCCCTGACCGAACTGAAGCCGGGTTTGTACGCGATCGAGCTGAAACTCACGGATCGCGTCTCCAGGGCGGAGGTCGTCACGTCCAGGCTGATTAGGATCGAGCAATGACCGAGAAGGACTGCTGGCGCGGCAAGGGCGATACGGTTCCGTTCCAACCTGGTCGACCGGAATACGTCGCCCGGTTCGAGAACCTCGGGAGTCTCTTCCACGAGATGGTATGCTGCACCCGCTGCGACCTTGCTAGGGAGCGGACGCAGGTAGTAGTGGGGGTAGGACCGAGCACGGCACGCGTCGTCTTCATCGGCGAGGCGCCGGGGCGGGAGGAGGACCGGTCGGGGAGACCGTTCGTGGGGCGAGCTGGGAAGCTCCTCGATAGGCTCCTCGCCTCGATAGACCTCGATCGGGACGAGATCTTCATCACCAACATCGTCGCCTGCCGGCCGCCGGGCAACCGCACCCCGCGCGCGGGCGAGGTCCGGGCGCACGCACCCTGGCTCGAGGAGCAGCTCCGTCTGATCGATCCGGACCTGATCATCACCCTCGGCCGGGTTGCGCTCAACTATTTCATCCCCGGTGCTCGCATCACCGAACTGACGGGGGTCGTCCAAGATGTAATGCACAACGGGAGGAGCCGTCTGCTCCTCCCGCTCTTTCACCCCGCCGCGGCTCTACGCCGCCCGGAGCTGGTCTCTGTGCTCGAAGAGAATTTTGCGAAGATCCCCGGCCTACTTGCCGGCCTTGGTCCGCCGAGACGCTGAGGCCGCGACCCTGACCGGCGCCGGATCCGCGGCATTCCGCTGGCGAACCCAGAGGAAGATCGCTGCGGTCAGCAGGAGTACGCTCACGAACTGCGAAGTAGAGAGCCCCAGCAGGACCCGGTCGCTCTTCGCCCGAACGAACTCGATGAGGAAACGTTCTACCGCGTAGAACCCGAGGTAGAGCCCGAAGAGTTGGCCCGGGCGCAGCTTCCAATCCTTCGAGATCTTCCAGAGGATCACGAAGAGCACCAACGCGGCGCCGACCTCGTAGAGCTGGGTCGGGTGCACCGCAACGATCGTACTATCGGGGATCGTCGCGGGGATCTCTGCCCCGATCGAGCGCAGGTAGCCGGCCGTGCTCGGCGGCGCGCCCTGCGGGAACGCTATTCCGTACCAGCCATCGGTGGGGAGCCCGTAGTCGTCTCCCACCAGGAAACACCCCATCCGCCCCACCGCGTACGCGAACATCAACGCCGGCGCCGACGCGTCGAAGGTGCTGGCCAGCGGCATCCCGCGATGGCGAGCATATAGATAATAAGCCAGGATTCCGCCTATCAGCCCGCCGTACCAGACGAGTCCGCCTCGGCTGAGGATCTGGCCGACCGGATCGGCGACCAGGTCATCCCAGTGCAGCGCGAGATAATAGATCTTGGCACCCAGGATCCCGGCGATTGCGGTCCATGCCAGCACGTCCCAGGCGAACTCCTGCGGCAGCCCACGCTGTGCCAACTGCTTCGAGAGGATCCAAGCGGCAGACAGGAACGACAGGAGCATCATGACCCCGAAGGTCGTGATGGTCAGGCCGCCGATTTCGAACAGGACCGGGTACATTACCTCTCCATTCGTTGACGAATCAGGACCGCCGTTGCCGATCCTCGTTTATACCGAATTTCACTCCGGTAGGTCCCCAACCATGCCCTCCGCAACCCCGGCTCCTCCCTGCTTCGTCCAGCGCCGCACCGAGAGGACGAGGGCCCCGGCGCCTACGAGCAGTCCTGCTATCGGGAGGGCGTAAACCGCCAGGTTGAACCCCTCCGGCTTGGGCTCGAGCAGGATCCACTCGCCGTATTTGCTCACGAAGTACGCCTTGACCTCCTCCGGTGTACGCCCCTCCGCGAGCTGGTCGCGGATCACGGCACGCATCTCGAGCGCGAGTTCGGTAGGCGAGTCCTGAATCGAGAGCCCCTGGCAGACCGGGCACCGCAGCTGCGCCGCGACCTTGCTCGTCAGCGCTTCGAGTGCCGCGACGCTGTCGCTCGGCTCCTGCGTCGTGGCCACCACAGGGTTCGTTCCCAAGAGCATACCGGTCAGCAGCAGCCCCACGCCGTGCCGCAAGACTGAACGTCTCATGTGCCTTCACCTCCTGCGGCCAGGATCTCATCCAGCTTCTGCATCAACAGCGCACGCGTGACCGGCCCGATATGCTTGTAGGCCACCTTCCCCTCCGGATCGATGAAGAAGGTCTCCGGCACACCGTACAGCCCGTAGTCGATCGCGGTCCGCGAGCCCGGGTCGAGGAGGGTGGGGTAACTCTGCCCCCCCATCTCCTCGATCCAGCGCCGCGCGGGCTCGGGGGTGTCGTTGTAGAGTACACCGTAGAAGACGACCCCGCGGTCCCGATACAGCGTCGCCACCTCCGAGAGCGCGGTGTGCTCGTCCCGGCACGCCAGGCACCACGAGGCCCAGAAGTTGAGAACGACCACCTTCCCCCGGAGTTCGGCGAGCGAGACCGTCCCGGCAGACGCGGCATCAGCACCGATCGCCGTTGCTGTGTAGACCTCCCCCCTCTCCCCCACCCCTTCCGGCGGATCCATCAGCTTCAACGTGAACTCCGGCGCCGGCTGTCCCGGCAGCGGCGAGGGGATCGTCCTGGGATCGAGCGAGAGACCATACCAGAAGAGCACGATCACCGGAACGATCACCGCGACCGCGATCACTGAACGCTTCCAGTTCATCGTCCTCCCTCCCCCGTACCTGCCGCGGCCATCGTGGGTCCAGGCACCCGCTGCGCCGTACGCCGCCGACGCTGCGGCCAGAGCGCCACCACCGCGCCCAACCCGATGATCCCGCCACCCAGCCAGATCCAGAAGACGAGCGGCTCCGTCAAAATCCGCAGCGTGACCGACGAGCCGTCCCTCTCGAACGCCATGAGATTGATGTAAATATCCAGATTCGGCCGGCTCCGGACCGCAGGCGTCGTGATCGGCTGGTCGTTGTTACGGTAGAAGTTGAGCCGCGGCTTCAACACCCCGAGCTCCTTCTCCCCCTTCAGCACCTGGACGTTGGCACCCACCACGAAACGCTGCGGCTCGTCCTTCCCCCACAACTCGTCGAAACGGATCCCGAGCCTGCCTCCCGGCGCCATGACCACCTCGCCAGGCCGGAGCGTCGCATCCAACTCCTGCCGGAAGGTAGACGACGCCGCGATCCCGACCGCCATCGAGATCACCCCGAGGTGCGCGATGTAGCCGCCATACCTCCGGCGGTTGGCGGCGATCAGCCTCCCGAGCGCCACCAACACCCCCTCGCCGTGTGCCCGCATCCGTGCCCGCACCCCGACGCCATACTCGCGGAGGTTGGCGACCAGCGCGAACGCGCCGAAGGCAAAGGCCAGTACGGTGTACGGCTCGCGGAGTCCGAGCGCCACCGAGACGATCGCGACCAGTACCGCCGCCGCGACCGGCGGGATCAGCTGCCGCCGCAGCACCTCACTGCTCGCGGCACGCCACGGCAGCGCGGGGCCGACCCCCATGAGGAAGAGCAGGGTTACGCAGAGCGGGATCGTCATCCGGTTGAAGAACGGCGCGCCCACGCTGACCTTGACCCCACGCACCGCCTCCGCCACCAGCGGATAGAGAGTACCGAGGAGGACGGTGAAGGTGAACGCCGTCAGGACGAGATTGTTGAATAGGAATACGGTTTCTCGCGACGCCACGCCGTCCAACGACCCGGCGGTCCGCAGCTCGGAGCTCCGCCCCGCCAAGATCACGAGCGAGAATACCAGCACCACGGCGATGAAGCCGAGGAAGTAATACCCGATCTCGCCCTCCGCGAAGGCGTGTACCGACGCCACGATCCCGCTTCGCGTCAGGAAGGTCCCCAGGATCGTCAGCGCGAAGGTCGCTACGATCAGGCTCAGGTTCCAGACCCGCAGCATCCCGCGCCGCTCCTGCACCATAGCCGAATGCAGGAACGCCGTCGCCGTCAGCCACGGCATGAACGAGGCGTTCTCGACCGGGTCCCACGCCCAATATCCGCCCCACCCCAATACCTCGTAGGACCACCACATCCCCGCCACTATGGCGAGTGTCAGGAAGGTCCACGCCGTGACGGTCCAACGGCGGGTCAGCCGGACCCAGGTGTCGTCGAGCTGGCCCGAGAGCAACGCCCCCGCCGCGAAGGCGAACGGTACCGTCATCCCCACGTACCCCAGGTAGAGGAGCGGGGGATGCACCGCCATCAGCGGGTGATTCTGCAGCAGCGGGTTCGGGCCGGGGCCGTCGAGCGGGACCGGCCAGACCCGGCCGAACGGGTTCGCCGGCCCGATCAGCAAGAGATAGAAGAAGGCTCCTACACCGAGTATCACCGCCAGCGAATACGGCACCAGCGTCCCCGGCCGATCCCGATTCAGGTAGATCGCCAACGCGCTGTAGGTGGCCAGCACCCAGCCCCAGAAGAGAATCGAGCCCTCCAGCGCGCTCCAGAGCGAGATGATCGTGTAGAATAGCGGCGTCGACCGGCTCCCCACCTGCGCTACGTAGGAGACACTGAAATCGTGTGTCACCAGCGCGTAGATCATCGCGAGGTTGGCCACCGTGAGCAGGCCGAAGTTCGTGTACGCAGCCGCTTCGGCGCTCCGCACGAACTCCGGCCGACGGAGCCGTACCCCTATGATGGCGGCGAAGATACCATATACCGAGAGGGCCAGCGCTACTGCGATCGTTCCGAACCCGATCGTCTGGATCACCGGTTGTCCTCACGAATCAAAGACTTGTACATCTCCGCCGGCGCATGCCCCTCGGGCGGCGCGCGGTACTCGTTCGAGTGCTTCACCATCAGGTTCGTCGACTCGAAGACACCGGCCCGGGTCAGCCGCCCCTCCACCACTACCCCGATGCCATCCCGGAACATCTGCGGCGGCGCGCCCCGCGAATGCACGGTGATGCTCGTGCCGCCGTCGGTCAGCTTGAAACGCAGGTCGAGCGCGTCGGCATCCCAAACCACCGTCCCCGGCTCTACCTGGCCGCCCAACCTGACCGGTACGTCGTACGCCTTCTCGCCCCGCTCCAGCAGCTCCGCCGGCGTGAGGAAATAGACCAGATTCTCGCCGATCCCGCCGTACAGCAGATAGCCGAAACCGCAGAGTATCACTACTGCGCCGGCGATCAGGCCGAACCGACGCCCCAGCCGTACAGGCTTCATCACTCCACCTCCGGTATGCGTTGGCCCCGCGCGAGGCGCCCCTCGGCGCGGCGGACCTTGCCCGCCACGTAGAGCCCGTAGCCAGCGAATATCACCCAGGTCAGCGCGTAAGCCGCGCTGACGTAATTCCATTCAGACATGAGCTTCCTCCCCGGTCAGCGCATCCTCCTCCAACCGAGCCGCCGCGAGCACCTCCAGACGCGCCGCATGATAACGGCGCAGCAGAAAGTACAGCGCGACCAACAGAAAAGCGACCGCGTTGAGCCGCAACCCGAGCACGTACTCCGGATCGATCGTCGACGGGCTCGACTGGACCTGGTGGATCGAGCGCCACCACCGGACCGACATGTAGACCACCGGTACGTTCAGGAAGGCGAGGATCCCTACCGCCGCGCTCCATACCCCACGCCGCTCCGGATCTTCCACGAACCCGCGCAGCGCCATGTACCCGGCGTAGATGACCAACATGATCGCGGTCGTTGTCAGCCTTGGGTCCCACGTCCACCAGACCCCCCAAGTCGGCCGCGCCCATATCATCCCGAGCGCCAGCGTCAGCGCCGTCAGGACCACCCCTACCTCCGCCGCTGCAGCGGCCAGGAGATCGTGGCGCCAGTCTCGCCGCCAGAGATAGATCGAGCTGACCACGAAGACGAAAAAGAACGACAGAAAGGCGATCCAGGCGGCCGGGACGTGCACGTACATGATCTTCTGCAGGTGCCCCATGTCCCGGTCCGGCGCCGACAGATTGAACGCCACCACCTGCGCCCCTGCCAGCCCCAGGAACGCGATCCATCCGAGGACCGTCACACCCCGACCCTGCCGGGGCACCCTCTCCGCCGTCGCTGCGGCGTACCCTGTCGATCTACCCATCTCATTCCTCTATCACATACTCGAACGCAAAGAACGAGGCGATGCCGAAGATCAGGTCGAAGACGACGAGGAGCCGGATCCACGAACCTGCATCTCCCATCGGATCACCCACCAGCACCGCGGCCGTCGCGGCGACCGCCGCCACCAATACCGGGACCAGCATCGGGAAGAGCAACAGCGGCAGCAGTACCTCTCGAGCACGCACTCGGCTCGCCATCGCCGCATACAGCGTCCCCAGCACCACGAAGCCGAAGGTGCCCAGCACCGAAACCAGGATCAGCCCGGGGAGCGCGCGGACCAGTGGCAGGTCGTAGAGGATCGCCGCGAGTGGTACCAGCAGCGCCTCTACCAGAAGGACGAAGACCAGATTCGCCAGGAACTTGCCCAGGAAGATCGCCTTGCGGCTGCCAGGGTAGAGGAGCAGCGTTTCCAGCGCCCCGTTGTCCAGTTCGATCTGGTACGAACGATTGAAGGAGAGTACTCCGCTGAATAGGATCGTGAGCCAGATGATCCCTGCTGCCGCACGCTGCAGCGCCTCGGTCTCCGGCCCTAGGGCAAAGCCGAACAGCAACAGCATCACCACGGCCAACGCGACGACGGCGTTGAAGGTCGCGCGAGTGCGCCACTCGGCTGTCAGATCCTTCCAAGCCACGGCGAGCGCGCGGCCGGCAACCTCTTTGGGCGACATCATCCGACTCGCTCTCTGGCCGGTGACGGCGCCGCCCCGGTCCTCGTCAACGGTTCCGCGCCTCCCTCTCCACCGGGATCGGCACCCACCGAATCATCTCTGATCGACGCCCGCCCGCCCTTCAATTCGACCACGCGGCCGAGCACACCCCGCGCTCGCGCCAGATCGTGGGTCGCCACCACCGCCGCTCCCCCTTGGGCGAGGTGCTCGCGCAGGTAGCTGTTGATCAACTCTATCCCCGCCGCATCGAACGCGGCGTACGGCTCGTCCAGCAGCACCAACCGCGGCCGCAGGAGCAGCAAGCGGGCCAGTGCGACCCGGCGCTGCATCCCCGCCGAGAAGCCACGTGTCCGCTCGTCGGCGAACCCTTCCAATGATACCTTCGCCAACGCCTCGCGGATCCTGTCCATCGACACCGGCTGGCCCGACATCCGCAGCGCGAAGCGGAGGTTCTCCGCTGCCGTCAGGTCGCCGTAGAGCCCTGGGGTGTGACCCAGCAGCCCGATCTCGCCCCGGATCGACGCCGCCTCCCGCACCAGGTCGTAGCCGAAGATCCTGCCGCCGCCCCGGGAGGGTCGGAGCAACGTCGCGATGATACGGAGCAGCGTCGTCTTCCCGCCCCCGTTCCTCCCCAGCAGCGCTACCCCTTCACCAGGACCCACGCTGAGGTCCACGCCCCGCAACGCCCAGCGGTCACCGAACTTACGGGCAATACCCGACAGCTCGACGATCGGCCCAGCCGATTCGACCGCTGACTCCCGTTCCCCCGTTGGCGTGGTCACATTCCGCATTATTCCACGTTTCCGTTGATAGCACCGAAAGATACCCTAACGTGCCTGGATCTTCAACGGCACGTCCCGGCGCTCTCCGCCATTCTGATGATACCCGCGCAACGGGAGTGGTGCCGGATCGAGGGGCGGGAACGATTCTTGAACCTGGCTCCACCTTCGGACAGATCGATCACGCCGGCCCGGACACCCACCATGTACTCGCTCATCGTCTTCGCACTGCTACTGCTGGCCATCTGGGCGATCCTCATCATCGTCTTCAAGTCGGCCGGATTCCTCGTCAACCTCTTGCTCCTCGCCGCGATCGTGCTCCTGGCGTTGTGGGCGATCAGGCGAATCCGGTCATAGCTGCCCCTCGGCCGTACGAATCGGTCCACGGCCCCGGCGGCGCTCGGTCCGACAGAACGAAAACCGGGACGCGCCCTGATCGGGCGGATCCCGGTCTATCTGATATCTCGTAGGAATCTCGGCCCTGCTGGTCCGATACTCGCGGTCAGATCGCCAGGCGGACGCCGATGCTCCCGAAGAAGTTGCCGTTCTTCATCGCCTCCTTCGTGAGCTTCTGATCCCCCGAGAGCCCCGCCTTCTGCAGGTCGGCCGCGCTGACGCCGTCGTTCGCCTTCTGGTAGCCGATCTCGCCGACGATGTTGAGCATGAGCAGGCTCAGCCCCCCATTGACGAAGACGTTCCAGGTGGAGGTGGTGAGCTTGCCCTTGATCTCGTCCTGCAAGGTGAGCGGGTTCCCGCTGTTGACGTTCCGGCACTCCTGGGTCCCGCAGTTCACCTTCCACTGCATCTCGACGTCGCTGCTGTAGCGGTCGTACCCCGCGCCGACCGCGAGGTCCAACATCAGCAACCCCTTGCTGGCGACCGCGCGGAAGCTGAGGTTGTCGAGGTCGCTCGAGATCGCGCCGGGGTGGGTGCTGATGTTACCGAACCCGATCTTCCCCATCCTGCGGTACATCCCCGAGATCGAGACCCCCGGCATGAGGATCCCCTGCTTCAGGATCCCGACCCGCGCGCCGCCGCCGTAGTTGACGATCGACTCGCTCAGCCCGATGTCGTTGACCCGCGGGACGAGCGAAACGCTGCCGAGCAGGTCGACGGCGCCGAGGCCGAAGGGGAAGCCGTTGAAGACCCCGACGGCGGCGTCGGCCTGCACCGAGGTGAGCGGGATCCCCGCGCGCGCCATCGGCGAGAGCGTCTCCCCATCCCCGATGGTGGCGCTGTACCTCTCGAAGAGCTGCGGCATCTGGGCGAAGGCGATGTTGCCGCGCACAGAGACGGAGACCCTGGGCATCAGCCCCAGCCGCATCCCGATCGTGCTCCCGGTGCCGAGCACCGGATTACCACCCGAGAAGGCGATCCCGACCCCTGGCTGCAGGACGGCGAAGGAGTTCACCACCTGCGCGCACATCTGCCTGAACTGATTCGTGACTTCCTGCGGCAGCCCGGCATGACCGTGAGTCGCCTGCCCGCAACTCTCCATGAGCCCACTCTGCGCCCTGGCCGGCGCGGCGGAGACACCGAGCACAATGGCCGCAACGACGAAACGCCTCATTCTGCCTCCATCGGAGATATTGATTTCATTCAGGGTGTGACGCGCCGCCCGGTCTTGGCGACGCGCATGCGGCTGGGGAAGAGGAACCGTGCGAAGGGCACGGAAACTTTCTAACAATGGTCTTCCCGTACACGCTCTGTCAAGGTCGACTCCTTGCACGCGACGCCTCGCGCGCGATACTTTACCGTCCCGTCAGAACCCTGCACCCCCTAAGTGCTCGGAACGGCCACCGACCTGGATACCACCATGGATCGACTGCGTATTGCACTGGCTCAATTCAACGGAACGGTAGGCGATTTCACCGGGAATTCGGCCCGGATCACGGAGTATATCGAGGAGGCTCGGCGCGGCGGCGCGCAGCTCGTCGTCTTCCCTCAATTCGCCCTCGAAGGGTGGCCGGCGGGTGACCTCCTGCGCCGCGAGGCGTTCCTGGCCGCCGCACGCGCGGCCCACGCGGGGATGGCCGAGAGGACGCGCGGCCTCACCGCCGTCGTCGGCTGCGTCGAGAGCTTCCCCCTGCATGAAACCGTCCGGCTCGGGGCAAACCGCCCGGGTGCTACTCCCAGGCCGGTGCCGCCGAGCCACAACGCAGCCATGATCATGCAGGATGGGACCACCATCGGTACTGTGGGCAAGGAACGGCTCGGCGCCGGGGGGAAGCTCGCGGACGAGTCCCGGTACTTTCAGCCCGGGGCCGCGTCCCGGCCGATCACGGTGGCCGGTTGGCGCGTAGGCGTGGTGATCGGCAGCGATATCGAGCCCGAGACCGGAATCCTGGAGCGGCTCGTGCACCGCGGCGTCGACCTGATCGTGAATCTCGACGCGGCTCCCTTCCAGCAGGGCGCCGCGCCTCTGCGCGAGGAGCGCCTCGCTCGACTGGCCCGGCGCTACGGGGTCTTCATCGCCTACGTCAACCGTGTCGGTGGGCAGGACGAGTTCGTCTTCGACGGGGGGAGCATGGTGGTCACGCCCAGCGGCGAGGTGATCGCGCGGGCCGCCGCCTTCGATGACGACATCGTCTTCTGCGACCTCCCCGCCCCGGGCGTCCCCGCCGAGAATATGCCGGCCCCGGTGCCAGCCTCTTACGACGACCTGGGCGCCACCTACCGCGCGCTCACCGTCGGGATCAGGGACTACGTCCGGAAGAACGGGTTCAGCCACGTCGTACTCGGACTCTCCGGCGGCATCGACTCCGCCCTCGTCGCCGCCCTTGCCGTAGACGCTCTGGGCCCCAACGCCGTTACCGGTGTCTGGCTGCCGTCCCCGTACTCGTCCGAGCTCAGCCGCGACTACGCCCGCGATGTTGCCGCCTCGCTCGGGATCGAGCTGATCACCCTCCCGGTCGAGCCTGCGTACCAAGCCCTCCTCTCGGTGCTCGAACCGTACTTCGAGGGGCGGGATTTCGACCTGACCGAGGAGAACCTGCAGGCCCGCGTCCGCGGTACCCTCCTCATGGCGCTCTCGAACAAGTTCGGCTGGCTGGTACTCGCCACCGGCAACAAGAGCGAGGCCGCGGCCGGATACTGTACCCTCTACGGCGACACCGTCGGCGGCCTCGCCCCTATCAAGGACCTCTATAAGACCAAGGTCTTCGAGCTGGCGCGCTGGCGCAATCGCCAGGGGAAGGTGGTCATCCCGGAGGGCGTCATCCAGCGCGCCCCGACCGCCGAGCTCAGGCATGGGCAGCTCGATACCGATTCGCTGCCTCCATACGACGTACTCGATCAGATCCTCCAGAAGTACCTCGAGGAGGGGTACAGCGCGAGCGAGATCGTAGCGGAGGGCGCCGAACCGGAGGTCGTCGCCAAGGTGATCGCACTCGTGGATGGCGGGGAGTACAAGCGCCGGCAGGGGCCGGCAGGGATCAAGCTCACCTCCTACACCTTCGGTGTCGATGACCAGCTCCCGCTGACCTCCCGTTTCCGGGAGGGGTGAGCCACTACCCGGCCTAGGAAACGATACAGCCCCCTCGCCTCGCATGGAGGGGGCTGTATTGTATTCCCGAATCCACGCAACCTCGCCCGGCGGGGCGCGCGTGGATTCAGATCACCACTACCTCACGCCGACACGGATCACCTGTTGTTGTTGAACTCGACGCGGGGCGCCGCCGTCGTCCCGGCAGGCGCCTCGAACGGCTGCCGCCGCTCCGCGCCGATCAACCGCGCGGTCAGGACCTGCGGGAACTTCCGAATATAGGAGTTGTAGACGCGTACCGCTTCGTTGTAATCCCGCCGCGCGACCGCGATCCGGTTCTCCGTCTCGGTCAACTCGTCCTGCAGCGCGATGAAGTTCTGGTTCGCCCGCAGCGTGGGGTACGCCTCCACGGCCACGTTCATGAATAGACGTAGGTTCTCCCCGACCGCCGCGTTCGCCTGGCTCACCTGCTCCGGTGACGCCCCGCCGCGTACCGCCGACTCCAACGCCGCCGTCGCCTGCGTGAGACCGCTGCGCGCCCGCGCCACCTCGGTGAACGTCTCCCGCTCGAACGCTGCCGCCTGGTCCACCGTCGCCACCAGGTTAGGGATCAGGTCGTTCCGCCGCAGCAGCTCCGTCTCGATGTTGGCCTCCATCTCGTTGAGCCGCTCGTCCAACTCCTGGATGCGGTTGTAGCCGCACCCGGTCGTGAGCATGAGAACCGGTATCCAGATCCAGCGTATACTCCTCATCGAGCCTCCTCGCGTCCCCTGTGAAGACTCCGAGCCCCTTCGGCCGGAGCCGCTCTGATCACCAACTCCTCCCTGATCCACCACCACCGAAACCACCGCCACCACCGAAACCGCCGAACCCGCCGCCCCCCGAGCCGCCGCCGAAGCCACCTCGCCCACCACCGAACGGGAACGGGAAGATGATCGGCCCGCGCCGGCGCCCGCCACCCCCGCGCCCGCCTCGCCCACCGCTCAGCAGGACGACGATGATAATGAAGATGATGATCGCGGCGAACGCACCAAAGTTCCCATCCCCGCCATTCGGCGATCGTACCCGCGGGACCTCGCCCGTCAGCTCGAAGCCGAACTCCTCCGCGTAGAGCTGCGCCAGGGCGGCCACCCCCTGCAAGATCCCGGTCCCGTAATCCTGCTGGCGGAAGTACGGGATCATGTAGTTGTCCGCGATACGACCCGCCTCGGCCGCGGTGATGAAGCGCGTCGTGCCTATGCCGGTCTCGATCTTCAATTCACCTCGCCCGGTAGGCGACGTCTCCTTAGGCACCACCAGGACCACGACCCCAGTGTTCCGCCTCACGTCCCCCGCCTCGCCCCGGCGGCCAACCCCCCACTCCCGCCCGATCTGCAGCGCCACCTCGTCCCGCGTCCTCCCCTCCAACGAAGGGAGCGTCACGACGACGATCTCGCCCCCGGACTTAGCCCGTACCTCCTCCGCGATCCGCGTGATCCGCTCCCGGTCCGCCGCCGGGATCACCCCAGCGAAGTCGTTCACGAACCCGACCGGCGCCGGAAGCTTCAGCTGTGCCGAGCCGACCGACGGGAGCAGCAACGCCAGTAATATCAGAAAAAGCGAGCAGCGTCTCATCTCGTCATCACCCTTCTGTACCAGACAAAATCTACCTGGGTCCGCCGGGATCCGGTAGCTTCCGCCTACCATACGACAAAGGGGCGGTAACTCCAGTCACACGGAATTACCGCCCCATTCGCCATGCCCTCGAGAGGACTCGAACCTCTGGCCTACGGATTAGGAATCCGTCGCTCTATCCTACTGAGCTACGAGGGCGCATCGATCTTCCGGCCGTCACACCGACCGGACCGGATCATTGAAAAATAACAGATTATCCCTGCCGGATCAATCTATCCCGCGGCGCTACCGTCCATCCCGCGAGTCCGCCTCGCGCGCCGCCAGGTACCCGGCGAAGACGCCGGCCAGCAGGGCGTCGAGCCGGTCGCCCCGCATCCCCGCTACGACGGCAGCCGTACCGTCGGTGCGCAGCCGCTGCGCGATCGCCTCCAGGCGTGCCGCCAGCTCGTACGCTACGGGAGAGACCGGTGCGGTGGGTCGGAGCTCGGCATCGGGTGTGACCATCTCGAGCCCCGTACCGGACAGCTCCGCCCATGCAGGCGCTTCCGGTTCGGCTTCGATCACCGACGGCTCGGCATCCGTCCTCGCCTCGACTTCGGCCGCCACCGGTTCCGCCTCCGTACCTTCCGCCACCGGCGCGCCGATCTCGATCGGCTCCGGCTCGGCTTCGAAGGACGGTAGATCCGGCAGTGCCTCTTTCACCGGGACGTCGGCCTCCACGACGCTGGCCGGCCCAGACACGTTCTCGACGGGGGCGGCGACCACACCGGCGAAGTAAGGGGCGACGAAGCCGACCGCGCCCGCGACCGAACCTCGCGTCACGTCGTCGTCCAACCTCGTGAAGACGGGCGCAACGGGGATCGTGAAGTCCTGGATGACGCGGTTACCGGTATCACCGGTCATAGCATACCCCTGCTACAGAAAGATCAGCACAGACACGCAATCTTTGCCAAGATATACCCGATCGGCGGCCAGCGAAAGGTCTTCCGGCCCCTCGTGGCTCAGTCGCCGATCCCCGAGTTCCCCCTGAACGGTAGGTAGATGTGGACGTCGACCACCAGGCTCACATTGCTGATCCGACGATCGAAGTCGTCCCGAACCAGTTGGCTGTAAACGAAATCCTGAGACTCGAGCGGTGAGGGGAGCCGGTGATTCATCGCTTCGATCCGCAGCGTGATCGAGCGCCAGACGTTCAGGTCCGCACCCAGGCCGAAGATGAAGGCATTCTCGCTGCGCCGGCCGCGCGCCTGAAAGTAGGCGCCATCATCCACCGCGTCGAAGTCGTAGGTGACTCGCCCGAAGCCGACGGTCACGAAGGGCGCGAACCCTACACTGTGCGGCGCCCACGGCCAGAAACTGATCCCCGCATCCAGCCCCGAGATACTCACATCCCCGCGCCCTGCCAGCACCGACGGGTCGCTCTCGCCCCGGTTCTGGACCTTCAGGTGGCCGCTCCCCCACATCCCGTGTCCGCGTACGGCGAGGTGTTGGATAGGATAGATCTCGAGATGGGCGTCGAAGATCCCGATCTGGTCTAGGTTGATCTCGCGGATCTGGTCGATCGTCTGCCCCCCGCTCGAGGTGGTGAAACTATAATCCAGGAGACGGGTGCCGAGGATCACCCCGCCCCCCACCCCGGCCCCCACCACCGGGCGCTGCGCCACGAGAGGTGCGTTGACGCCGAAGAGGACGAGCAGGACGATCCGTACACTTCGACGCCACATCGGTACACCTCCGGTTGACGCGCGCTCCGACTCTGCACCTGCGCACCGGCGCCGGATCCGGCCCCACCCCGGGGG
>Ga0180220_1001150_pt1 | contig 21212 bp, 17 predicted proteins | sample eDN5th37CBELigBY_FD_151335 | JGI IMG/M metagenome (GOLD analysis project Ga0180220, IMG submission 151335) | Enriched backyard soil microbial communities from Emeryville, California, USA - eDNA 5th pass 37_C BE-Lig BY (version 2) (version 2) | ecosystem: Environmental > Terrestrial > Soil >...
TTATGTTTTGGGATAATGTCAGCATCGGCGCTTATCCGGTCGATTTGCAGGGAACGGTCCACATTCCGCACGGGATCGGCTTTTGAGTGCCGGATCCCTACGGGATTCCTCTCCGCTCTTTCGAGCTGAAGGAATACGATAACGTGCTGGTCGTCGGAAAAAACATCGGAGCCGACATCAAGGCGTACGGTTCGTCGAGAATTATGGCCAACAACGCGCTGGCGGCCCAGACGATCGGAATCATCCTCGGGTACGAAGCGGACCGCAAGCAGCTGAAGGAGCTGACGCCGGAAGATTTCAAGCGGATTCACCAGTATTTGAAAAGAAGACATCACATCGATATCGAACATATTTGAAGAAAGAATATCGGTTGCAATGGAAATGCCCCGCTTTGGCGGGGCTTTTTTATTGAGTATTGAATCCTCGGGACACAGGTTTTATAGTGATGAAAAGACTGGACTCAAAATACTGGAAAAAGGCGGGAATCTAAAAAATGGCTTGGTATCTCGACAGCGCGCTGGAACGCCATAAAAAAGCGCCGTATACCTTTTACGTCCCGTCGCCTTCAGTCATTGAAAAGCTCGGGGAAGGCGACCGGGTCAGACTTCTTTTTATGTCCGGCACGGAAGAGGATTACCTTTGCGAACGGATGTGGGTCGAAATTACGGAAAGGGACGGAGACCGTTTTGCCGGTATGCTGGTGAACGAGCCGGTAAGCATGGAGCAGCCGGTTCGGGGCGAAACCGTTCATTTTCGCGGCGAGCATGTGTGCGACACCGAATACAAGGACCCCGAGGAGCAGCGGTGGGATTACTATTTCGACAACAGGATCGTGGTGAGCCGTGACGTGATCGCAAGGAAAGAATTCAACTTTTTGCTGAGGGACTTTCCCAATCGGGACGGCGACACCGGATGGACCGTATCAAGCGGGTATGAAGAAGAAGACGATTGGGAACATGCCGATCATTTGCAGGTCGTTTCCCTCGGCGTCGTGTTGAATATGGACGATTCGATCCTCGAATTCATTGATGACGAGCCGCAATGCGCTTATGAACGCGATCCGGCGACGGGAAGGTTCGTGAAGATCGACGATTTCGATTGGGAAGGATATAACAACGGGTAGCAATAAAAACCAACAGAATGCGACGTTTTTCATGCCCTGATCAGAGATACTTATGACCCGCAAAACCAATTTCAGAAGAAATATCTAACTTTAGTTAGTTTTTTTTGAAACTTTTTCTTGCTAATCTGAAAAAAGAAAACAAGCAAGCCTAAATCATTCCTCTCGAATCTCCGATGATGCCGCACACGCCTTCCTCTCCCATATCCCTTCCCGGATAGAGGGTTAAACCCGGTGTTGCCGGGCTTAACCCTCCTTCGCATGTTCGGCTCCGGTTTCTCCTGTCGCCATTTGCCAACAGGCGGTCCTGCGCTTTATAATGATTTTATCAAAATAATAGTAAACAGGTGTTTATTTATGCAAACGCTGAAGGACGACGTTCGTCACAACATTTTGCGGGCCGCCCTGAACGAATTCAAATCCCATGATTACGCCGATGCTTCCATGCGCCGGATTTCGGCGGCCGCAGGCATTACCACGGGCAACATTTACCGCTACTTCAAAAATAAAGAGGAATTGTTCGAAGCGCTCGTCAAACCCGTATACGCGAAACTGCTGGAATACCTTCTTGACCTGAAAAAAGAGCTCGACCGCTCCTACATCGACGGAAGCGACGGGATAAAGTATTTCAGCATGATCGAGGACACGATCGTCGGCTTGTTTGACGCGTACAGCGCGGAACTGACCATCCTGATGAATCGCAGCACAGGCTCGAAGTACGGCGGCGTCAAAAGCGATATGGTGCAGCTGATCGCCACGATTCTGGAAGATGCCTTCGCTTCCGGCCGCGAACACGCGGAAAAGCTTACGGCCGAGCAGCGCCAAAGCGCGCGGATGTTGGCAGGTACCGTCGTCGAAGGCGTCTGCCTGATTTTGCGGGAACATGAGGACGGCGAGACGGTCAAGCGGCTCGTGAACGAGTTTATTCGCTTATACCATACGGGCATGATGTGCGGGCTCCCCGACTAAATCGGGGTCCCCGGCTTTCCTTGCGGATGCATAATTTTTTCCTTTTTTTTATAATATGCATAGGAAGCCCTATTTTTTTGCTTCAAAAATGAACACCTGTTTACTAACACTTCAGCCGAGGAGGAAAATCAAAAGGATGCGGCAAATCATCAAATGGCGCTGGGGGATCCTGGCGCTTTGGCTTGTGGCTACCGTACTGCTGACGGTGTTTCAGCCGGACGTAAACGCCATTTTGCATGAACGGGGGCAGGACCCTCTCACGGAAGACAGTCCGTCGAAGGTTGCCGGAAAGCTGCTGAACAAAATGACAGGGACCACCGGAACCAGCGATATCATCGTATTTCATAGGGAAAACAAACTGACGGACCAGGATATGAAGGAAATCGAGGCGGGGATCGGCAACATGATCCGGCATCAATCGGAGCTCGGCTTCAGCCAGCTGATCGATCCGTTTACGACGCCGGACGCCAAGTCGTCCCTCGTCTCCGAGGACAATACGACGCTGATGGTCAGCTTCAGCCTGGATAAAATGGGGCGCAACATCGACGAGATCGACCAACAGTTCAAAGACGCGCTGAAGGACGTGAAGGTACCGTACTATTTCAGCGGCGAAGATTTTATCCAAAACGACTATATCAAGGCGACGACCGCAGGAGTGGAGAAAAGCGCGGCGCTTACGGTCATCTTTATTCTGGTCGTGCTGATCGTCATGTTCCGCTCGGTACTTACTCCGTTCGTCTCCTTGCTGACGGTCGGCATCACATACTTATGCTCCATGGGGATCGCGGCACAGGTCATCGACAAACTCAACTTCCCGATCACCAGCGTCACGCAGATGCTGCTCGTGCTCATTTTGTTCGGGATCGGCACGGATTACAACATTTTGCTGTTCAACCGTTTTAAAGAGGAACTGTCGCATGGGCGGACCGTGGATGAGGCGATCATCGCCTCGTACAAAACGGCGGGCAAAACGATCATTTACAGCATCGCCACCGTTTTTATCGCTTTTGCGGGACTGAGCTTCTCGAGCTTCGGCATATACAAATCGGCCAATGTGGTGGCGATCGGCACGGTGGTGCTCGTGCTGCAAATTCTGACGCTGACGCCGTTTATGCTGAAGGTGTTCGGTCCGAAGCTCTTTTGGCCTTCGAAAAAGGATGCGGGGCATAAAGAGAGCAAATTCTGGGCGAAGCTTACGTCCGTCTCGGTAAAGTATCCGGTGATCGTGACGGCGGTCATCGTCATTTTGATGATTCCGGCGCTGCTGACGAGCGGGCAAAAGCTTTCCTTCGACCAGCTTAAGGAACTGGGAGACGGTTATCCGTCGACCAAAGGCTTCAGCCTTGTAGCCGAGCATTTCAGCCGGGGGCAGGCGCTGCCTACGAGCGTCGTCATCGAAGACGACAAGGCGATGGATAACAACGACGCTTTGGGCGTCATCGACAAGCTGACCGATAAATTGAAAGCGATCGACGGGGTGAAAACGGTGGCCAGCGTCACGCAGCCGCAGTCAAAGCCGATCGACGAGTTTTATATCAGCAGCCAGTCGGAAACCGTTACGGACGGCATTTCGGCCTCCAAAAAAGGCGTGGACCAAATCAAAAGCGGCCTGGATCAGATCGCGGGCAAGCTGACGACGCCGGATACGTCGAGCGCTAATCAGCTGGTGGACGGCACGGGACAGGTCAAAGACGGTTATGATCAAATTACGGCCGCCTTGGGTCAGGTCGCCGCTGGAATCGGCAAAGGGGCCGGCGGCGCGGGCGAACTGAGCAAAGGGATTGCCGGCTTAAAAGGTGGATTGGATACCGTCAGCGCGAACACGGGCAAAATCAGCTCGGGCCTCTCGGAAATTTCGAAAGGTTATGCGGCCCTGGAGGCAGGTTATAAGCAGCTTGGCGGGCAAATTCCGCAAATCGAACAAGGTTTGGCGGGCATGAACGCTTTGATCGACGGATTGGGCGTGAAACACGGCGAGCTGGCCGAAGACCCGGATTACGCGAAACTAAAAGCGACCGGTGCGACCCTTGCTTCCTCCATGGCCCAATTGAATGGAGGATTGCAGCAGCTGGAGGCCAACTTTGCGAAGCTGAACGGTTCCCTCGGCGAGGCCGCGGGAGGGCTCGGCCAAATCCAGGCCGCCCAGAAGCAGATGGCTGCCGGACTTGCGGCCTTGCAGAAGGGAGCGGCGGAGCTGCAAAAAGGCCTTGAGCAGGGCAGCAGCGGCTCCCGGGAGATCGAAGCGAACATGAAAAAGCTGAATCTGGCGCTCGGAGAAGTGCAAAGCGGGCAGAAACAGCTGATCGACGGGCTTTCCGGCCTGACGGGCGGCATGTCGCAGCTGAAGGAAGGCATCGACAAGAGCGGAAACGGGCTTGGGGACATTTCCGAGGGATTGGGCAAAACCGGCGACTTCCTGACGCAGCTCAGCGGTTCGAAAACCTTCTTCATTCCGCGCGAAGCGCTGGAAAGCGAAGATTTCAAGAAGGCCGAGGACAGCTTTATGTCCAAGGACCGGAAAATCACGAAGCTGCTCGTCATTTTGGATGATGATCCGTATTCTCCGGCGGCGCTGACAACGATCGAAAAGATCAACGACACGGTCGCCGGCAGCCTGAAAGGGACCGTGCTGGATAACGCAAGCTACGGGGCGGCCGGCCCAAGCTCAACCACGTACGATATGAACAAGGAACAGCTGAATTCGTTCAACAGCACGGCGGTGATCGTCATCGTGAGCGTGTTTATCGTATTGTTGTTCGTCATCCGTTCGTTCTGGCCGTCGGTATTTATCGTGCTGTCGCTGATCGCTTCCTATTACGTGGCGATGAGCGCGTCCAATCTGGTGACGACGTATATCATCAAAGCCGACGGGGTGTCCTCGTTCGTGCCGTTCTTCTCCTTTATCGTGATCGTGGCGGTGGGGGTCGACTACAGCATCTTCCTGATGGAACGGTACCGGGAGCATGGCGACATGAACCCTAGCGAAGCGATCGTCAAAGCGGCGAAAAGCGTCGGCGGCGTCATCATTTCGGCGATGGTGATTTTGGGAGGCACGTTTGCGACCCTTATTCCATCCGGCTTGGTCCTGCTTATCGAGCTGGCTACCGCGGTCATTGTGGGGTTGGTGGTGCTCTGCTTTATCCTGCTGCCGATGCTCGTTCCGGCGTTGATCACGATGCCGGAGCGCTTGCGCCAGCGGCAAAGCAATCGCCTGAATATCGCTCACGTAAGCGGGAAGGATTCCGGCAGCAAGCCGATGTAGGTTTTGCGGTATGCGATAAATAGAGGCTAAAAGCAAAAGAACCGGAAGGAGCGTTAAGCTCTTTCCGGTTCTTTTATCTATGTGAAGGTATGAAGGCAATGCCACAGAGGGGGAGCGGGCTGCCTTATACCAGTGTTTTCAGTGCTTCCGGCGTAAACGGCTTAAGGTCGTCGAAACGTCCTTCGCGGACTTTGGCAGCCCATTCGGGATCGGCCAGCAGCGCCCGTCCGATGGCTACCAGGTCAAATTCCTGTTTTTCCAGGCGGTCCAGCAGCTCGTCGATGTCCTGTTTGCCTGCGCCTTTGCCTTGGGTGAAAAGGCTCGTGAACGCTTCGTCCAGTCCGACGGAACCGACGGTGATCACCGTTTTGCCGGTCAGCTTTTTGGCCCATCCGGCGAAGTTGAGGTCGGAGCCTTCAAATTCCGGTTCCCAGAAGCGGCGCGTGGAGCAGTGGAAGATATCGACGCCGGCTTCGGCCAATGCGGTCAGCAGCTGCTCCAATTTTTCCGGCGTATCTGCCAGTTTCGCGTCGTAATGGGTCGTCTTCCATTGGGAGAGACGAAGGGCGATCGGAAAGTCCGGTCCCACCGCGGCGCGAACGGCTGTTACGACTTCGATGGCAAAGCGGGCGCGCTTCATCATGTCTCCGCCGTATTCGTCGGTGCGCCGATTGGTTCTTTCCCATAAGAACTGGTCGATCAAGTAACCGTGGGCGCCGTGGATCTCCACGCCGTCAAAGCCGATCCGTTTCGCGTTTGCTGCCGCATCGGCGTATGCCTGGATCACGCGCTTGATTTCCGCTTGCGTCATCGGTTCGGTCACGGGGTTGCCATTCAGGTCGAGTCCGGACGGACCGATCGGCAGCGCCTCGGGGTTCGGCTGCGCGCCAACGGGGCGCGTCATGCCGATATGCCAGATTTGCGGCATGATTTTGCCGCCAGCTTCGTGGACCTGTCTGACGACCTCCGCCCAGCCGTTCAGCGCCGCTTCGCCATGGAAGTTCGGCACGTTCGGATCGTCTGTGGCTGCCGGATGATCGATAAGCGTACCTTCGGTAATGATGAGGCCGACGCCGTTTTCGGCACGGCGGCGGTAATAGGCGGCCACATCCGGGCCGGGTATGCCGTTCGGCGAAAAACTGCGGGTCATCGGCGCCATCACGACCCGTGTCGGAATCGTCAGGCTGCCCAAAGTATAGGGCTCAAATAAGGATGCGGTAGAGCGGGCGTTTTGCTGCGAATTGCTCATGTATGGATCCTCCCATGTTAAGATTTTACTTTTCTGTATTTCTATAAAAATAGATATATAGGATCAAAAGAAGGAGCTTTATGCTTACGGCCGACCATAAAATATGCAAGCTCTTAAGCCTAAAGCTCTTTCTTGAGTTGTTCGATAAAGCGGTTGATTCCCTCCTCATTGCGTCTGTAATAAGTCCACTGTCCCGCTCGGCGGGACTCCAGCAGGCCTGCTTTCTGCAATTTGACGAGATAACCCGAAACCACCGATTGGGCCAGCCCCGTTTTCGCGGAAATGGAACCGACGCAAATGCCGCCCTTGAAATCGCAGGATGCCGGCATGTGCTCCTGGGGTGCGAAATGCTCCTCCGGATGCTTCAGCCATTCCAAAATGTTGAACCGGGTTTCGTTTGACAATGCTTTGATCGTTAATAATATATCCATGGACCTTATTATATCTATTTTTATAGAAATGTAAATATCCTTTTTCGGAAAATGCATCAAGTTTGTATCGGCCAGGCTTTATTGTTAGGATAGGAGAGGGCCGAGATTCCAATCTTTTCAAGTGAAAGGGTGCTTGATGATGAAGGAAACGCTGGAGCGGTACAAAATATTCCGCATCCTGGCATCCATATACCGGATCAAAGCGGTTCGGCTGCTGATCCCGATCGCGGTGATCGGGCTTGTGTATTGGGAAGGCCAGCGCGAGCTGCGCCAGATTTCCATCGGACGCACGTTTGGCGAACTTCGCAGGATGCCGGCCTCGTCCATCGTCGAAATCTTCCTGTTTGCTCTTTTTTCCGTTGCGGCGATGAGTCTTTATGACTTCATGATCCGCCGCCATTTTCGGTTAAAGGTCGGGTTTTGGAGCACGTTTCGGTATGCGTGGATTGCCAACACGTTTAATAATATGATTGGTTTCGCCGGATTGACCGGTGCCGGACTCCGGACGATTTTATATAAACGAAGCGGGATTGCGCCGGGATTGATGGCTTCCGCGGTCGTGTTCCTGTCCCCGGTCGTCGTGACGGGGCTGTCGATCCTTTCTTGGGGAATCATCTTTGGATTATTTAAGGTGGACGGGCTGCTGCAAGAGCATGGATGGCTCGTTTTTGCCGTGTGGGGCATGGCTTTGTATTTGCCCTTGTTTGTGCTGATGCAGCGTTCGTCGCTGTTTGCGAAATGGTTCAACCGCGGCGAAGGGAGGACGCCGTGGACGACGGTCGGCGTATCGCTGAGCGCTTCGCTCCTGGAATGGGCCTGCGCGGGCATCACCTTTTGGATGATTGCCGGCAGCGTCCTCCATGACGTCGCTTTCCGGGACATAATCGGCATGTATTCGGTTGCCGCAATCGCCGGCATTTTGAGCATGGCGCCGGGAGGCATCGGGGCGTTTGATTTAACGGTGCTGCTCGGGATGGAGCAAATGGGCTTTCCTTCCGGACGGGCCATGGCGGTGCTCGTATTGTTCCGGTTGTTTTATTATATCGTGCCGTGGTTGATCGGCCTGATTCTGTCGGCCTTTGAACTGGGCAGCGCCGCCAAGCGCGCAGGGGAGAGCGACAGCGGTGCTCCGGAATTCCCTTTGAACGTGTGGCAGCGGCTGTGGCGATGGCCGGGGCAGTTCCGGTTCCTAAGCGATCTGGGCGCATGGGCGCTCGGGAAGCTGGTGTTCGTCAGCGGACTCGTACTTCTGCTCTCGGCGGCGACGCCCGGGCTGCTCTACCGCCTGAAACTGACGGAAGGGTTGCTGTCGATGCCCGTCATGCGCATGTCCCATCTGCTAACGGTCATCATCGGGTTTATGCTTATTATTCTGTCGCGCGGCATTTCGCTGCGGATTTATCGCGCTTATGTCTGGACGGGCATTTTGCTGCTTGCCGGCGCTATTTTTACGTTTACGAAGGCGTTTGACTTCGAAGAGGCGATTTTTCTGCTGATCGTCGGCGTTGCGCTTTGGACGGCGCGATCCAGGTTTTACCGCAAAGGCGCCGCGGCCAATATTCGGAGCTACTTGCTGTGGTACGCGTTGTCCGCGGTCATTGCTATGGCGTACTTCTGGATCGGAAGCCATGTCCACCACGGTTGGCTCCGGCATCTGCCGGTGGCGGACCGCATCCACTGGATGTTCGGGCCGAAGCCGTATGCCCTGACCGCTTGCATCGGCCTCGCAGGCGCATGGCTGCTGCTGACGATGATGATGCTGCTGCGTCCGGACCGGAACATTGCGACCGGTGCCGGACCCGAAGATCTGGAGAAGCTGCGGCTTTTCCTCAAGGATCACGAAGGCAATTTGCTCACGCACATGCTGTTTACGGGGGATAAAAGCTTCTTCTGGGCCCAAAATGGTCAGGTGCTGATCCCCTATGCCAAGGCAAGGGACAAGCTGGTAGTGCTTGGCGATCCGCTCGGACCCATGAAGCGGGTGCCGTATGCCATTGCCGAATTCCAGCAGTATGCAGATGAATACGCCATGTCCGTCGTGTTTTACCAAGCGACACCCGAATTTCTGCCTGTTTACCATGAGTACGGCTACCGCTTTTTTAAGCTGGGGGAAGAAGCGCTGGTTCATTTGGGGGATTTCAATCATAGCGGCAAAAGGGCCGCCGATCTTCGCAGCGTCCGCAACCGGTTTGAGCGCGAGGGTTACGGCTTCGAAGTGGTGCCTCCGCCCTTTGCAGATGCGCTGTTTGCAGAACTCAGGACGGTCTCGGATCAATGGATCAAGGGGCGAAGGGAGAAAGGTTTTTCGCTCGGCTGGTTCGACAAAACCTATTTGGAGCAGGCTCCGATTGCGGTTCTGAAAGACCCGAAAGGCCTAATCTTGGCGTTTGCGTCGCTTGCTCCGGGCTACGACGGGGGCCGGACGATGTCGATCGACTTGATGCGTCACCGAAGCGGCACGCCGAACGGCACGATGGATGACCTTTTGATCCGGCTGATGGAATGGTGCAAGGAACAGGGGTATCGAATCTTCAACCTCGGCAATGCGCCGCTCTCCAGCGTCGGGGAAAGCAAAAGCGCGCTGCGCGAGGAAAAGCTCGCCGCCCTCGTGTTCCAATACGGCGGTCATTGGTACGGATTTAAAGGCTTACGGAGATATAAAGAGAAATTTTCGCCTGAATGGGAGCCGCGTTTCCTGGCTTATCCCGCTTGGGTATCGCTGCCGGCCCTTACCGTGGATCTGGTCAGGCTGGTGTCCAGGAGAGTGCGGGAAGGCGGAAAAAGGTAGAGGATACGCAGTTACCTCCTTCGGCATTTCTTCTTAGGGATCGTGCCTGTGGCGTGCATGTCATGACATGGTGCCTAAGGAGTCATATTCGGATATAACCAATGAGCCCGGCCCGTGAGAGGGACCGAGCTGTTTTTTTATATAAAGTCTACTGCTTCGGAAGCTTTATCCGGAAAACGACGCCTTTCGGCTCGTTATGCAGCGCCTGAATCGTGCCGTGATGGCTGTGGACGATCCACTGCGCGATGGAGAGGCCCAGCCCGGAGCCGCCCTGCTCGCGCGAGCGTGCCCGGTCTTCGCGGTAAAAGCGGTCAAAGATGCGGGAGAGGCCCTCTTCGCTGATGCCGATGCCGGTGTCGCTGACTTCGATGAACGCTTTGTTATCTTTGGCGTACGTGCTGATTCGGATGCCGTCGTGTTCTCCGGTATACTTCAGGGCGTTGTCCAGCAGGATGACCAGCAGCTGATGCAGCCGCTCGGGGTCGGCCTTCAGCCGGGTGTTGCTGCTTAGGTTGAGGGACATCCGTTTCTCCGACAGCTCCGCGATCTCTTGATAAGGACCGCATACGCTGTTCACGAATTCGTCCAGCTCGATCGTTTGCTTTTCCAGCTGCGTTTCGGTGGAATCCGCCCTGGCGAGGGTCAGCAAATCGGCGGTCATGCGCGATAGCCTCCGCGTTTCCGAAAGGGAAAGGGCGATATTTTCGAACGTATCGATGATTCGTTTCTCCGGCATCGTCTGCAGCAGCTCCAGCTTGTTCTGGATGATCGTCAGCGGCGTCCGCAGCTCATGCGAGGCATTTTCCACGAATTCCACCTGTTTGTCCCAGGAGCGGATGATCGGTTTCATCATTTTCCGGGATAAAATGTAGCTTGCGGTGATCGACAGCAAAATAAATACGACCGAACATACGATGATGATCCGCTTGAAATTGTCGATCAAGTTCTGTTCGGGGTCCACGTTGACGAGCAGCTGCACGTAGGTGCCTTCCGCCGCGGGATAGGGAATGGAGACCGTCCGGAAATGGTATTTGCCTTGAACGGTCAGGCTGGAAATGGCGCCGACGGTGGCGGGATCGAAGCTCATCTCGCTGAAGTAATGATTAAATGTGATGATACCGATCTGTTCGGCATTGACGATTTTGCCGTCGCTCCACAGAAGCGGAATGACCCGCGGGTTAAAAGGCCAACGGCCTTTGGCTGCAGGGAAGCCGTATTTATCGCGAAACGGATCTTTGCCGCGTTCCCCGCCGGTCTCGAGCATCCTTTCGGATGCGATCAGGTCCGAATCGGTTTTGGCGTACAGCGTTGTTTGGATCTGGCCGAAAATGATCGTCCCGAAAATGCCGAAGAGGATGGTGAAGGCAATCAGCGTATAGACCATGAACCGCAGCTGCTGGCTGCGGATGACTTTGTTTTTATTCATGGTCGTCTCCGTTCTCGGACAGCATGTATCCCATGCCCCGGATCGTCTTGATGTATTTGTCGTAGCCGAAAGGCTTGAGCTTTTTGCGCAAATTGCTGACGTACACTTCGATGACGGTGTTGGCGGTGCTGGAGTCCATGCCCCAAACGCGGTCGAAAATTTGCTCTTTCGTCAAAATGATGTTTTTGTTGTTGATCAAATATTCAAGCAGATCGATTTGTTTGCCGTTGAGTAGGGCCGGCTCTTCGCCGATCTGAACTTCACGGCTTTTCAAATTCAGCTTGAGTTCTTTGAACAGGAGCATATGCTGATTGAAACCGCCGACCGAACGGCGTAAAATCGCCTCCAGGCGCAGCAGCAGCTCTTCGCGGTGGAAAGGTTTGACGAGGTAGTCGTCGGCGCCCTGTTTGAAACCGCGGATTTTATCGTCGATCCCGTCTTTGGCCGTCAGGATGAGCACCGGCGTCAAAACGCCTTTTTGCCGGAGCCTTCCGAGCACTTCGTAGCCGTTTAGGCCGGGCATCATCACATCCAAAACGATGGCGTCATAAATGTTTTGCTCCGCCAGATACAGTCCCTCTTCGCCGTCAAAAGCCTGTTCCGTTTCATATAAATCCCGCGTCGTATCGCATATCGCATCGGACAAATGCTTATCGTCTTCTATGACCAGGAGCCGCATGACCGGTTCACCTCTTTTTATGTTGCGGTATCAGGACGCGCCCATTCGAAATCTTTTGAATTTTGGCATCCTGATATCTAAACATAAACATTTCGCCCGGAAAGTCAAATTTGGCGTTCGAAGGAGATCCGGATTTAGGCGGTCATTTCGGTCTTGGCGGCGCTTTGATGCTTACGGTGGAGCGACGGCAGGGCAACCAAATAATATACGCTGACGATCAGCATGCTGACGGCCAAAATCCAGTACAGCGCCGTAACGTTCACGATCGCGGGAAACGCCACGGAGATGAAGCCGAGCGCGATCGCCTGACCGGTCGTGTTGAGCGGCTCGATCCAGGCGCTGACGCGGCCCATGCTTTGCGGTTCGACCAGCTCCGGCAGCCATCCGCCGAGCACGACGTTGATCGGAGCGAGGATGATGCCGAGCAGCACCATGGTCCCCAAGTAAACCTGAATGTTGCCGCCGAGGCCGGCAGCGAGGGTCAGCGCCACGGTGAGGAACAGTCCGGTGATCAGCACGGCGACTTTGCCGCATTTTTTAATGAGCAGGGAACTGAACGCGCTGCCTGCAAGATAGCCGATGCCGAGAAAAACCATGACCAGCGGGGTGTACACTTGATAGCGGTCGGGGCTAAGCTCGTATTTCATCGTAAACAGGGGCAGAATCGAAAACACGCCGTTGACGATGCCGAAGAAAAAGAAACCGAGAATGATCGCGAGGAGCAGCCGGGAACGGACGATGTATCTTAAGCCCGTGCCAAAGTCGGCAACCATGCTTTTCAGGTTCAGATCGCTCAGCTTCGCTTTGCCGTTCGGTTGGCGCACTTCGGCCGGAAACCGGCAAACCGCAAGCAGGATGCCCGAAACGATAAAGCTGACGGTATCGATGATAATGGCTCCTTCGATGCCGAGGTAATAGTAGGCGGCCGAGCCCATGCTCATGCCGAACAGCATGAAGATCCCCATGACCGACATATTCAGGCTGGATGCCTTCACGTATTGCTCCGGCTTCATGATGCCCTGCATCAGGCTCATTTCGGCAGGGGTGAAAAATTTCGAAATGGCGCTCCGCAGGAACAAAATGGCGAAGGCGGCGATAATCCAGTCTTGATGCACGGCAAACAGCAGCACGACGGACAAGACGGCTCGTATCCAGTCGCTTTGCACGGCGATCCGTTTGCGGTCCAGCCTGTCGGCCAGCACGCCAACGAACAGGAAAACGACCAGCGTCGGCAGCGAGTACATGAGTTCGGCAACCGAAGCGTAAGCGGGCTGGCTGCTGAACCGGTCGACCAAATAGAAGGCGAAAGCCATGCTGCCGACCATCGAGCCCAGCTGGGACGCGAAGGCGGCCAAAAACATTCTGACAAAAAGAGCGTTGCGGAAAAGTTCCATACGGGGTTTGCCTCATTTCCTTAAAAATTTTTATCCGGTGCTTGCGTCCTGGCTGACTTTCCGAAGCCCGCAGGCCGCAGGATTTGATATGAGTGTACAATATCCTGATTTTTCCGGATAACGGCGCGAGAAGGAAATCGTTCTCGGTCTGTGGACCGAGCGCAGAGGATGAGAGGGGAATTGGCGCATAAAAATAGCGAAGCTCAAGGGACGCTTTGGCATCCGAAAGCTTCGCCGATTTGATTTGCGGTTCGATCATTTGGAAACACGGGTCCTCCTCGAAGTCAAACCTGCTCCTTAGGGGCGTACCGCTGCTTAAGTTGATCCGCCATCGAGGTCACCTCCCGGGTGCCCGGCAGCGTCAGCCGCGCGGCCGACGCGGCGATGCCTTCGGCCGATTGGCGGCTGCGGACGACCGTTTTGACCGCCTCCGCAAAGCTTGCTGCCGCTCCCGGTCCGAGTCCCGCCAGCTCGGCAAGGGAAGCGGTGCTGCCGCTTTCCACCTGCGGAAAGTCGCCTGCATTCGCCCCTCTGCCCGCCCGGTCGTAAAACTCCCTCACAAGTTGGGCCCGCTCCTGTCCCGAGCCGTCGGCGATGACAAAAGCCTGCACCACGAACGCATGCGCCTGGCGCCGCTGCGCGATTCCGCAAAATTTCCGTCCGCCGATGCTCAGGTCGAAGTCTCCGGGGCAATATGCTCCGGCAATCTCGCCTTTGTCGACCGTAACGCCCGTATGGGCCAGCGCCTCGCGGATCAATTCATACATTCGCTCAAAATCGCCGCGGAAACGTTCGTCGCCTTTGCCCTGCTTGGGCAGGATGAGCGACAGGTTCACGACGCCGAGATCGAGCGGCACGGCTGCCCCGCCGGAGTTGCGGATAGCCGTTTTGTATCCAAGCGCTTCCAGCCAGGCGCAGGCTTTGGCCGCTCCCGGCAGGCGGCTGTCGCGGAGCCCAATAATAAAGGAGCGGGGATGGCGCCAAATATGAAGCAAGGGCGGTCCGCCTCTGCCGGTCTCCTTGCACAGCAGCTCGTCGAGCGCAAAGGGATACAGCGCATCCTGCTGCGGATCGGGATTCATCCTGTCCAGAATAAGCATGGAGCTGAAATCGTCGTTGAAATCGGACATCGGGGTTCACTTCCTTTCGCAAGCGTTATTTATGGCTATCAGCGGGCATGAAAAATTGGATGATGTGCTGAATGGCGGCCGTCTCGTAGCCAATGGACCGATAAAGCCGGATGGCGGCTTCATTCTCTTCAAAGACATTCAGGTAAACGTTCGGAGAAACGGCTGCACCCGCGCGCGTGAGCTCTGCGCAAACCATTTTCCCCAAGCCTTGTCTCCGGAATGCGGGATCCGTTCCGATATTTCCGAGCTCCACGTAGTCCCTATCGTAAATGTGATATCCCCCGACGGCAATAAGCCGCTCGTTGTCCATGACGCCGAAGAAGGGATATCGAAGTTCCTCCTTCGAAAAAGCCATGGTGCCGAGCCCTTTCATCATGGCTTCAATCCGTTTGAAATGGGAGGATCCCAAGCGCTGCACCCGCGGATCGGCCGCAGGCAGCATCTGATGATGTATATGCTTCATGAGCAGCAGTTTTTCCGGAGGTTTGACGAATGCGATTTGTCCGCAAAGATCGGCCATGTCCTCCTTGTGCACGATAAAACTGCCGGCGGCATCGTCCGGCAAATGCAGGTCGTTCTTGATGAACGCCAGCACCTTCCGAAATTCAAACGATTTTTGCGCAGGGAATACGGAAAAAGCATAAAACGGGAGCCCCTCCAGAAAGGCCAATACGCCGAGCAGCTCACCTTGGTCCGTGAATTGCCCGTAATGCACAGTGCGTTTTTTTCGGAACGTTAGGTAGGAATAATACAGAAAATGTCTTTCCCGGTCGAGCGAAGCGAGGATGGCCTCCTGCTCTTCCGGCGTCAGTTTGCGAATCATGGTTTCGGCTCCAATCCTTGTTTGTCTATTATATCTCTTGTATCTCTTCGACAAAAAGGGAGGCATTTCCTTGCCGTTGCCGTATGGCCTTCATTGGTAAGTGAAGTGAAGAGGCCTGTTTATTCAAATCCCCTGCCGATGTGTTTTTATGCTCCGCGCATGTAGTATAACGCTTTCATTTTCTTGTACGTAACGATTGATTTTGTGCCGCCGCTTGTTGAGTGCTTACAAATACATATTGCAATGAGGGAAAATATGGGATACAATTTATACAGACCGATCAGTCGGTCGCATAAATTCGAAAGGCATTGAGATCATGAAAAAAAGCAAAGACGAAGCGGAACAAACGAAACAGGATATTGTGGATGCGGCCAAAGGGCTGTTTGCAGTGAAAGGTTACGCGGCCACTTCCATGAGCGATATTTGCAGCGCCGCCGGCTGCAGCAGGGGGGGCCTCTACCACCATTTTGACAGCAAAGAGAATCTGTTTATTTATATCGCCGATCAGGCGTTTACCATGTCATGGCAGAACTGGGATGAGGCGATCGACGAAACGATGACGGCGACGGAACAGCTGTATAAGTATGCGGATTACTTTGTGGAAACGCTCGAAAAGCCGCTCAATAAGGCGGGAGAGGAATTTATAAGCCGCGTCGGCGCGGATTCCGAAGTGGGTCTGCGGTTTCTTGGCATTTTGATGGCGTATATGCAGCGCTTCGAAAAGCTCGTTCAAAACGGCCTGGACCGCGGCGAGTGGAAGGGCGACAATGCGCAGGAACTCTCCATGATGATTCTCGGTTATTATTCCGGCCTCAGCGACCATATCCAGATGATGGGCAAGGCAGACGCCAAACGGTTTTACCGAAAAGCCACCAAGCTTTTACTCGAAGGGATTCAAAAATAAACCCAATTTCCTTGAGGAGCGATGAACAATGAGCACATTTGCATCCGGTTCCGACCAACAGATCAAGTTTTCCGTTATTATTCCGGCGCGAAACGAGGAGAAGTAGCCTCGATTCCTTGGCTGCTGCAGCCAAAGCTTATCCGGGACAGGTCGAGGTGATCGTGATGATCAACCGCTGCACGGACCGGACGGCCGACATTGCCGAATCCTACGGCGCTATCACGCTGCCGATCGATAACAAAAATTTGTCCCAAATCCGAAACGCAGGCATTCATGCCGCACGGGGGGAGATCATCGTCACGATCGATGCCGACAGTTGGGTGACGGACAACATGCTGACGGAAATCGACCGGATGCTGCAGACAGGCAAATATATCGGGGGCGGCGTCCGCTCGGCTTTTGAACGGAATTCGCTCGGCATCGCCATGTCGGCGCTTGTGCTGATCGTTCCGCTCCTTTTTAAATACGGGCTGTTAACCGTGGGTCTCTTCTGGGGTTACAAAAAGGATTTTGAAGCAATAGGCGGTTTTAACGAACAGATGCTCATGGCCGAAGATATCGAATTTGCCAGCCGCCTGAACAAATGGGGCAAACGGAACGGGAAAAAATATGGTACCGTGACGAAAGCCATCATGACGACTTCATGCCGAAAGTTCGACCAGTATGGGGACTGGTGTCTAGTTAAAAATCCGGGCGTCGTGCGGGCTTACCTGAAAGGAAACGACCGGGCCTATGCGGATCAGGTCTATTATGAAATGGAAAAGAAATGATGAGATGAAGAGCCACCCCGTCGGGTGGTTTTTTCTTGCAGCTACACAGAACCGTCAATGGATTCCTTCTGGGAAATTCCGCAAGCATATTATATATTTAAAGGAGAGGCTTCCAGAAGTTTTAACCCCGTCAAAAATTTTCCTTGCTAAGGTGGTGGTTGGCTATGACGTCGCGCAAATCCGCCAATTGGGCCGTGCCTCTATTTATAGGCTGCATGTGCCTCATGATGTTGTCGGACAGCTACGTTGTTCGGAGTACGCCTTTCGCGGCAGGTCGAAAGCATTTATCTCGCTTTGGATGAACCCGCGGCGTTCGCGCATGCCGTAAAAAAGATGCAATATTAGTAGGATGACGAAATATATATAGTAAGACAGACCATCCCTTTTTAGCTGGCGGAAGGGCTGCCGGTCGTTTCTTCGCATTTTGCAAAAAAGCATGGAACATAATTCGTCCCTTCCGGGTCATACTAAGGAAACAGCTGGGATGCTGACGAAAATATAGGATGAGGATGGGATTAAATGTACTTCGGTAAAAAAGTGGTTGAGGAAATTCCTCAAGCGGATACGGCGATTTGGTCCTGCACCAACGAGGACTGCAATGGCTGGATGCGGGATAACTTTGCCTTTGAGCAGGAGCCGGTGTGCGCACACTGCAGCTCGCCCATGGTCAGCGGCACGAAGATGCTGCCTTTGGTCGTCAACGATCATCCTATCAAAATGCTGAAGAAGGGCACCGTGATCTAGGTGCACGCCATCATATGAAAACGAAAAACAGGGCCGCCGCAAGGGACCCTGTTTTTCGTTGCAGGCATAGGTTAAATCGTCACCTGGCTGAATGCTTTTTCTGCCGGAACGTAGTCGTATCCCAAATCGCGCGCGACCGCTTCATGCGTCACATGGCCGTTTATGACGTTTGCGCCGCTGCGGATGGCGGGATTCGCCGCAAGCAGCTGCTTCAGTTCCGTATCCGCAAGTTTGAGCGCGAAAGGCATCGTGGCGTTGGTCAGCGCCAGCGTCGAGGTGCGCGGCACCGCGCCCGGCATGTTGGCGACGGCGTAATGGACGACGCCGTGCTTGACGTATGTCGGGTTGTCGTGCGTCGTAATATGGTCGATCGTTTCGACCACGCCGCCTTGGTCGATCGCCACGTCGACGATCACGGAACCCGGCTTCATCGTTTTGACCATGGCCTCCGTAACGAGACGAGGCGCTTTGGCTCCTGGAATGAGAACGGCGCAGATCAGCAGGTCCGTATCGGCGACCGCCTTGGCGATATTGGCCGGGCTGGACACGAGGGTATTGATCTGGTTCCCGAAAATGTCATCCAACTGGCGCAGACGCGGAATGCTCAGATCGAGCAGCGTTACGTCAGCGCCCAGTCCAACGGCGATTTTGGCCGCGTTCATGCCGACGACGCCTCCGCCGATGATCGTGACCTTGCCTCTGGCGACGCCGGGAACGCCGGACAGCAAAATCCCTTTGCCGCCATGCGGACGCTCGAGCAGCTGCGCGCCGATTTGCGCCGCCATCCGTCCCGCCACTTCGCTCATCGGCGTGAGAAGCGGCAGCGTGCCGTTTACGTTGACCGTTTCATAAGCGATGGCATGGACGCCCGAGGCGACAAGCGCTTTGGCCAGCTCCGGTTCGGCAGCCAGATGCAGGTAGGTGAACAGGATCAGCCCTTTGCGGAAATATCCGTATTCGCTTAACAGCGGCTCCTTGACCTTCATGATCATGTCGGCCTGATCCCATACATCCTTGGCTTCCGCTAACAGGACCGCGCCTGCTTCTTGATATTCTTCATCCGTGAATCCGCTTCCAATACCGGCGCCGCGCTCGACGAGGACCCGGTGGCCGTGCTGGACGAACTCCAAGGTGCCTGCCGGGGTGACGGCGACCCGGTTTTCGTTGTTTTTGATCTCTTTCGGTATTCCGATATTCATGACAGATCACCTTCTCCTAAAAAATAAATTCATGCTCCTTCAAATCACGCAAAACCTTGACAGTAAAAGTTTACAATCGATTTTGCGGCGAAGCATCATACGTCTTGTCAAGGGAATAGATCACATGACAGGACATTTTGTTCAGCCGGGCGGGCAGTCGGCCATATTGAAAATGGATCTCCAAACTTCTATAATGACTCCATTAACGAGAGGGGATGTGACGGTTTTGGGCGAATTTACGTTATACATCAGGGATGTGCTTCAGCGCCCCGTATTTCGAAAAGCCCGGCTGATCGCAGGCGCGGGCGGAACCGGCCGCAAGGTCGGATGGGTTCACATCCTGGAAATCGCCAACGTGGCCCCTTACGTAACGAAACATGATCTCATCATGACGACAGGGCTTTGGCTCCGGCACTATGAGCAGCAGCGCCTGTCCTACATGCAGCAGCTCATCCGCCAGGAAGCGGCGGGACTCTGCGTGGAGCTCGGCACGAGCATTGAAAACATTCCGGCCGAAATCATCGAACTTGCGGACGCATCCGACTTTCCCCTGATCGTGTTCGAGCAGCCTGTCCGTTTCGTGGAAATTACCCAGGATATCCACGGCCTGCTCATCAACCAGCAGCACCAGATGCTCAAGGATTTGGAGGCCTTTTCCCGCAGACTTCAGCAGATTACGCTTCAAAGCACCGACGTGAACGCCATCCTCCATGTATTATATGAATATGCAAGGCAGCAGGTTGTGTACTATTCCACCGTGGATACCAATAAATTTATGCCCCGCGGCATGGCCCCGGCCGATGCGGAAGAAATAACGGCCCTGTACAGACGGCGGGTGGAAGGAAGCGAATCCGCCCACCAGGAGCCGGGCACGTTCGCGCTGCCGCAGGAGAGGCTGCTGCTGACGCAGCCCGTCATTTGCCTTGGGCAGACGCTGGCCCATGTCGGGCTGGTACTGCCCGGCCGGCAGGTGGATGAGAGGCTGACGCTGCTGCTGGACTACACAGCGAAATCGCTGGCCTCGCTTCTCCTTAGGATGCTGTTTCTGGAGGAAAAAATGCTCCGCGACCAAAACCAGCTCATTCAGGACGTTTTGAACCACCAGATCGAAGACGAGGAGGAGGCGCGGGTACGCATGGGACTGCGGCCGCCCAAGCAGAGCGAGATGTGGTTTGCGGGCGGAATGATCGAAACCGAATATGGCGAAGGAGACGAGGAGCCGGATCGGGACAAGGTCGAATCGGATCAGCAGGATTTGCTGGTTCGGCTGCGGGCGCTGCTGAAAAAATACGCCCTTCACAACCTGCTGATGCAAAAGGGCCGCAGGATCTACGTCTTGTGCGCGCGGGAGAAACCCGCCAAAGAGGATACGCCGGTTTCCCTGCAGCAGACGATCCGCAAAATCGTCGAGCGGCTGCGCCACCCGGCCTCCGGGACGCCTGTATTTCGGCTGCATGCCGGTTTTGGCCTTATTCGCACCCGGATGACGGATATGCATCGGAGCTTCAAGGAAGCCGAGCAGGCGCTCGAAGTGGCGAGATCAAGGGCTGCCGTTCAGGACGCTCTCTTTTACGACCGGATCGGGGTATACCGGCTGCTGAAGGCGATTCCGGCGGAAACGCTCGAATCGTTCGTGCAGGACCAGCTCGGCGCTTTGATCGCCTATGACCGGGAGCATCATCTGCATCTGCTGCAGACGCTCGACATGTATTTGAAATGCATGGGTTCCAAAAACGATACCGCCAAAGCCTTGTTTATCCACCGGCAGACGCTTTACAACCGGCTCGATAAATTGACGGAGATTTTAGGCGAAGACTATCTGGAGCCCGAGCGGCGCGTATGTTTGGAAATGGCGCTGCACGCGCTGCCGCTTCTATCATAAAAAGACACAGCAAAAGGGATGATTAGGCATATGAAAAAAGTCGGACTGGTCATGAGAAAAATCCAGTTTAGCGAAAACCAGGGGCCGCGCGTGTTCGCGGACCGTTTGAAGGCGATCGGGCAGGAAGTGGGCGTGGACATCGTGTTTATTTCCCCGGAGCGCCATGTCAGCGGGTATGATTGGCTGCCGGGGTACGAGCATGAAAAAGGGGATCTGGTCAATTACGACATCGTGCTGGACCAAATTCACGAACACGGCATTGATCATGTCATCTATACGGTGTCCGGGTTTACGTATCTGAAGATGTTCATCGAAAAAAGCGTCCTGTTCCCGCACAGCTTCCCCGATCCGGCTTTGACGGGATACGAAATGATGAAGCCCTTTTATCAAATCGTGGACAAGGCGATCGTGCAAACGGAGTTTTTGAAGGAGGAATTTGCCC
>Ga0180220_1001151_pt1 | contig 21202 bp, 19 predicted proteins | sample eDN5th37CBELigBY_FD_151335 | JGI IMG/M metagenome (GOLD analysis project Ga0180220, IMG submission 151335) | Enriched backyard soil microbial communities from Emeryville, California, USA - eDNA 5th pass 37_C BE-Lig BY (version 2) (version 2) | ecosystem: Environmental > Terrestrial > Soil >...
GATCTCGAATATCGACCAGCAGGACATCCGGCCGCTTCGCCAGCTCTATGGCCTCCTCGGCCGTATATTCCTTGATTTCAGCCTTCGCCGTTTCCACGAGCGCCTTGTAGCCCAATGTAATCTGCTGCGGCATCGCCCATCTCCATCCGGTCCCCTGGGCTGTTGATATCGGTTCCTGCGGGATGCGGCAAGTAAGCCTCATCTCGCATTCGCCCCGCATTTCCAGTTAGGATCGGCCATGCGATGGGGGAGACAGGCCAAGTATGACTATCCGCGGGGCGCATCTAGTCCTTCTAGGTATCGGTGTTCTTCTCTTGCATGCCTGCACCGGACCGAACTCGGGGGATCTGGTGACTTCGGGCCCGATCGGGGAAACCAGCGTTGCGCCAGCCAGATCAGCGCCAGCACCCGGTCTGCAGCCGGACGGAACGTACGTACTTGGTCCAAACGAGATGGCGCTGAGCTGCCGGGAGCTGAGCGGCCGCACGTTGGTGCGGATTCTCGAGATCAGAGACTACGAGTTGTCGCGAAGTGGCTCCATTGCTGCCAGGAGCCTCCAAAAGGCCGTAACGCCGATCTTCGGCGGAACGCAGCGCGGAGCTGATCCCGAGGCTGACTATCGGCACGACAGAGCGATGGTGGAGGCCTATAACAGGCGCCTGGCGGAGAAAGGCTGCAAGACCTTCGATCTTTCGAAGGAGGTGCAACCTAAGCCGGCCGCAGAGGCACCTGTATTGATCAAGAAATAGGGCGATCGGTTATTCTGATGGGGAGGCCGACTTCGCTTGGTTTGCCATCAAATCCGCGCCACCCGCAAAGCGTTGCAATGCGGCGACACGGTCTGCGATGGACGGGTGTGTCGAAAGCAGGCTGGCTCCGCCGCCGGAGAGCGGGTTCTCTATGAAGAACGCCTCCATCCGCGAGGGCACGTCGAATTTGGCATTATGCTCGATTTTCCGCAGCGCGCGGATCATGGCATCCGGATTTTTCGTCAGCTCCACCGAGCCCGCATCGGCCAGGTACTCACGCGAACGGGAGAGTGCGAATCGGATCAGCGTGGAAAGACCCCAGGAGATGAGCACGATCGCGATGGCAATCAGAATGGCGAGTGCAGCACCGCCACCACCGCTGCGATCCCTGCGGTCGCCACCACGGGGCCAAACGCCGTAAGGGAACCGCCAACCGCGAATCATGAGGTCGGCTACGAAGGCGAAAATGCCCGCAAAGATGATCGCAATTACCATGAGCTGGGTGTCGCGGTTACGGATATGCGTCAGTTCGTGGCCGAGAACAGCTTCGAGCTCGTCATCAGAGAGCGTATCGATGAGCCCGCGGGTGACAGCGATGACGTACTCGCCCTCCTTCAGCCCGGCGGCATAGGCGTTGAGGGCAGGCGTCTCGACAATTTGCAAGGCTGGCATCGGAATGCCACGGGAAATGCAGAGGTTTTCGAGGATGTTGTAGAGCCTTGGCGCTTCCTTGCGCGAGATGCTGTGGGCACCCGTCGCCAGCCGGATGAGCTGGTGGTGAAACAGCCAGGAAATCAGAAACCAGACACCAGCTGCCATCATCGCCACCGGCCAGGAGCCGACGAACTGATCCGCTGACCGGGCGACGATTTCCTCGAATTCACCACCGCCGAAGGCGTTTATAACGATCAAAATCGAGAACAAGAGCGCGTGGAGCAACGCCACGAAGCCGATGAGCAGCAGCACCGAGCGGATGCGGTTGGCTCGGATATGAGTATAAAGTCCGTAGGCACGGAACATGGAACCTCACCGCCTCCCGCGCGCGTGACCGCTCAGAACTTCACGTCGGGAGCCTTCCTGACACATGGTCGGCATGCTCCTCTTGTCCTGCTGCCCCGCTGATGACCCGGCGAGGGCACTGAATAGGACAGGAGTAGACCCATGCCAAGTAGCGTCCGCTTAACTGATGCTTCCATTCGCATGCTGCGCCCGCACGTTCTCTGTAACAAGGTGAGTGACGTTCTCAGCGTGGCGAGAGCCGTGCATGCGCAAGACAGCCATGCGGAAGTTGAACCACTGGTGCCAAAGCGCCGGCTGTAAGACTCAGGCCTGCGACTTCTTTCTCTCTCGTATCTGTCGAGCTTGTCAGCTTTCCAGTCCGGCTCGGCGTCGCTCTATTGCCGAGATGACATTGAAACCAATGGTGCGGAAAGGCTCAGGGGCGATCCAGCTGGCGGAGCCCATAATTGCGCACATCTCGCGATGATCGTTTTCGCCCAGCATCGCCTCGGCAAGCGCTTTGCCAAGCATGGTTCCCTTGGTAATCCCGCTGCCGTTGCAGCCGCCTGACGCGTAGGCGTTCTCATCGATTCGGCCCCACCAAGGGGAACCATTCATCGTGAACGCTGTCGTCCCGCCCCAGACGTATTCGAACTGAACGTGGGAGAGTGACGGCCAGCGGCGCGTGAACCGATTACGTAGCTCAGCGACAGCTTTCGACTGCGGTATTTCGCGCTCGTGGGCATAAAGGCTGCGCACCAGAAGACGATCTTTCCCGACCCGACGCAGCGTCGTGCCAAGGCGATGCGAAGGCAATAAGCCCCAAGTTTCCTGCGTCCCGAGCTGGGCCACATCGGCCGGAGACATGGTTTCGGTGAGGGCGGCATAGGTGAAGATCGTCGCCATGCGGGATTTCAGATACCCGAACCGGCGGATGAAGCCGTTTGTGGCCAAGGCCAGCCGGTCTGCACGGATCATCCCCTCCGGCGTATGGACCTGCCAGCCATTGGCTCGGGTCAGTTTCAACGCTGGCGTATTTTCGTACAACGTGACATTCGCCGGAAGAGCCTCAGCCAAGCCCCTGATCAAAGCTGCCGGCTGCAACAGGAGACCATCATTCATTTCCATGCCGAACCGGTAATAAGGGCTCCCGATGCGCTCGGCGATCATCTCGCGCGTCAGCACCGTGTGGGAAATCTTGTTCTTTTCGGCAACCTCGATGACGGAGCGTACGGCGGCCTCGCCTCTCTCGGTGGCTGCTGCACGGATGATGCCGGCGCGGTGCAGGTCGCAATCGACACCTTTGGCCTCGATCGCGCTCATCATCCAGTCGAAAGCCTCAGCGAAAAAGCGGGACTGAATGCGTGCGCTTTCGGCCGTCTTGAGCGACGCGTTGCGCGGCAGGACGTATTTGCTAGTAAACCCGGAATTGCGCCCAGATGAGCCTTCGCCGACCACATCCGCTTCGAGAACGGCAATGGACGCATCGGGCCGCAGTTCGGCAAGACGGCGGGCAATAGCCAAACCCGTATATCCAGCGCCGATCACTGCGAAGTCCACCTTGCTGTCACCAGTCAAGGGCGGCCTCGGCTGGCGCGGAGGAAGCAAGGCGTTCCAACCACAACGATTTGTGTACCGAGGATACGTAAGCCGGTTCATGAAATCTTCTGGGGGGAGGGACTTTTCGGGGGCTTATGCGAAAGAGATGAGGCTGCCACGGTTCTCCGTGGCAGCCTGCAATTGACTATTCCTTGAAGTGCGTGAGCTCCGTGAGCAAAGGCCCGAGAGACATCGAACCCTTCAGCTCGTAGCCCCAATCGAGGTTCTCGCGACGCACCCAGACCTGAGCCGTTTCAGCGAGCGGAACCCCACAGACATGCGCAATGATCTTGCGCTGCGCCTCGTGCCAAAACTCAATCTGTTTGGCCGAGTCCGTTTCCGTCCGCGCCGCCTCGATTTCCTTGTCGGCGACATCGCAATGGCTGAAGTTGGTCGCGGCCGTCGGTTTCCCGATGGTGCTCGCGCTGTGATAGAACTGCGTCAGATAGATGTCTGCCACTGGAAAGCGGGCAGCGCTGTAACCCGTTATGGCGTTGAGATCCTTTCGGATCATTTGATGCCAGGTTGCATGCTCCACAGGCTGGAGCTCCAGCGTGATGCCCGCTTGCTGCAACTGCGCCTGGAGCAACTGCTGCACGGTCTCGTAGCTGCCCATCTGACTACCGATCATTTTAATCGTCAGCCCATTTGGATAGCCAGCTTCTGCAAGCAGCGCTTTAGCCCGCGCCGGGTCGTGGGGCAGCAAGCCAGAATCCGCGAGATACCCGAGATTGTTCATCGGGATCACCGAGCCGGCCGGTCGCGTAAAGGGTTCGCCGCGGAATTGCGCGATCTGCTCACGATTGACGGCATGCGCTATTGCCTGCCGCACGCGAATATCATCGAACGGCTTCTTGTTCGAATCGATGTGCAGCACGAACAGCTCTGCCGGATCGAAGATATCGACCACGACCCCCTTGGTCTTCTGGATTCGGGCGAACCACTGACGGTCTTGCAGCCCGGTGGCCGCATCAACCTCACCCGCAGCGAAGGCCAGGTCACGGGCAGAGCTGGAATTCAGGAAGCGATAGGCCACTTCTTTGATTTTCGGGGCGCCCCGGAAATACTCATCGTGGGCAACCAAATGCACCACCAGTCCCGGTTCGATCTTTGTCAGAACGAACGGGCCCGAGCCCACAGGATTCCGCTTGAAGTCGGCACCGAGCTTCTCCACCGCCGCTTTCGGTACGATGAAGCCGCCGGAGTAATTCGCCAGAAGCCCGAGCAGAGACGGCACCTGGTGCTTGAGAGTGATGCGCACCGTCAGCGGATCGAGCGCTTCAACTTTATCAATGGCACTATAGTCGCCCGCAAAGGCGGAGCGATTGGGATCGGCTGACTTGGTCAGGCTGAAGACGACATCCTCAGCCGTTACCTCACCAAATCCCTTCTGCCACTTTACGCCGGGACGCAGCTTGAAGGTCCAGACCAGTTTGTCCGGAGATGACTCCCAGCTTTCAGCGAGATCAGGCTCGATTGTGCTGGGATCTGTCGATCCGGGCGCAAAACGTACGAGCGCGTTGAAAATCCAAGCCACCAGAGTGCGGTCCGAGGTGCTGGATGCAAAATGGGGATCGAGTGTCCCCACATCTGCGGCCCCGATACCGAGAGACAGCTTGGTCTTTTCCGCATAGGCCTGAAGTGGATTTAATGCCGTTCCGAGCAGGATCGCCGCAGCCAGGGCACGGCCGCCGATCGACTTGGCTATGAGCATAATTTCCTCCTTGTTCTGGTGGTGAAGAGGAGCTGAGCTCCTCTCCGGGCCACGATCGGCCGTCAGGCGCGGGCTTTTGCGCCCAGGACGGCGAATAAGCGAAATGCACCCCGATCATCCAGGGCAGTAACAGCAGTCAGCAGCGCGTCCTGGGCTGCCAGATCCAACACCTCCTTCGACAGTTGCCGGAATTTCGCTTCGACTTGGGCGCGAGACATTGGGTTCGCGGTGTCGCCCAGCGGATAATCCACTGTGCGCGTTTGCGGACCGTCGCCATAATCGATGGTGACCCGTGCCGGCGTGCGGGCCGGGAAGGCTTCGACGAAGTCAGGTGCCACCTCCAATTCAACGCGGGACGCCAGCTTCAGAACCTCCTGATCGGCCAGGGCTTCGAGCCGAACCGGCTGCAGGGCTTCGATGCCCCGCAACGCAGCCAGCGAGCAGCTGAACGGATAGCTGTACTGGCCTTCCTCCAGGCTGCGCGGAGCCCGGACATTACCGAGCTTCAGACCTTGCGGGAAAAGCTCGATTTTGAGCTGTTTCACGGGTTTGCCGGGCTGCCTCATCTCCGCGATCGCGTCGATGGCTGCATGCATGTAGCGGCAGCAGGCGTAAGGCTTGAGGTAGTTGCGCGCAATCTGCCAATAGCTGCCCAGTTCGCCGGTTAGAATGTCGGGTGTGAATAGATTTGGGTTGTCGAGCAAATCGGTCGGCCCGGTTCCGCCGGCCTCCGAGCGTATAGCAGCCATCAATCCAATAACGACTGCGGCCGGAATTCCCTCCTTTACGGTGCTTCCCTGGCGGCGCGATGTGCCCGAGGGGAAAAGTATGGGCGATTCAGCGCCCGCAATCGCCATCGCTTCGGAGATCTGATCAGCATTCAAACCGAGGAGACGGCCAGCCGCAGCCGCTATTCCGTAAGCCACCCATTTCCCGCTGGCATAGCTGACGATCGTAGGGGTTGGACGCGATGAGGCGACCCTGAGGGCGACTTCGTAGCCTACGATGATGGCGTCGATGATCGCTCGACCGTCATAGTTACCGTTTTCCGCAAGCGCCAGCACGGCAGGAATGACGCCGGCGCCGGCATGGCCACAGGCTCCGCGGTGACCATCATCGATGTCGAGAGCGCTGGCCGCGGAGGCATTGACGTATGCCGCGCCCAGCCAGCTCAAACGATCTTCTGTAAACCAGACTGCAGTTCCGCCCTGACCATAAAGTTTACGACCGGCGCGAAGAGCCGTTTGCGCCAAGGGGCTCGATATCCCAGCGGACGCGGCCGCCAACAAATCGAGAATGAGCGTCGCAGTGAAGTTTCGTACCTCCCGAGGGATGGATGTGCCCGGTGTCTGTGCGGCGAAGCGGGCGAGTTCTGCAATCGCGGTAGTCATTCCAAGAAGCTCCAAGAGCGAGGTGCAAAATCAATCCGGCTGCCGCACGAAATGACGATCAGAAGCAACCATCCATCGAGCGGGTGGCGGCTCGAATCCGCGGGGACGCACGGCACTTCGCGGCTTGATGTCGGCCAAAGGCGGCCGCGTCCCCCGCATTTTCGGATGATTGACCGGAATGGCTGACAACAGATGTTGGGTGTAGGGATGCACCGGCCGTCCGATAACATCCTCTTTCTTCCCGATTTCGACGATCTCACCGAAGTACATCACCGCGACGCGATGGCAGATCTTTTCGACCGCCGCCATGTCGTGGCTGATGAAGAGGTAGGAAATTCCAAGATCCTCCTGCAGGTCGATCATCAGGTCGATGATCTGTGCCTTGATCGAGACGTCCAGGGCTGAAACGGCCTCGTCCGCGATGATGACCTTTGGAGACATCGCCAACGCGCGCGCGATACAAATCCGCTGGCGTTGGCCGCCGGAAAACTCGTGCGGCAAGCTCGAAGCCCGCAATGGATCGAGGCCAACCCGCTCGAGCAGCCACTCCATGCGCTGCTTTGCTTCCGGTCCTTTGGCCAGGCCGTGAACCAGCATCGGCTCCATGATCGCGGAGCCGATGGTCTGCCGCGAATCCAGTGAACCGAAGGGGTCCTGGAAAATCATCTGCACATTTCGGCGGAGCCGCATCAGGCTGGCTGGGGAGTCATAGTCCACCGTTTCGCCATTCACCTGCACCACGCCCGAATGCAGTGGTACGAGGTTCATTATGGCTTTTCCGATCGTGGACTTGCCCGAACCGGATTCACCGACCAGGCCGAGCGTCTCGCCCGGATTGATCGACAGCGACACGCCCTCGACCGCATGCACCGCGCCGGCTTTACGGAAAAGGCCGCCGCTCACCGGGAAGCGTACTGTGAGATTTTCCACCGACAAGACGCCGGTCTTGTTGGGAGGCAGTGCCTCCACCGCCCTCGGAGTGACGCGTTGCGCGGCGAGACTGCCCACCATGCTCGGCACAGCTGCAATGAGCGTCCGCGTATAGTCTTCGCGGGGCTGGGAGAAAACGTCGTCGACATTCCCCGTTTCGATCTTGCGGCCATCCCGCATCACGAGAACATCGTCGGCGATTTCGGCCACAACGCCCATGTCATGCGTGATGAACAGAAAGGCAGTGCCGGTTTCCTGCTGTAGCTCTCGCATCAGCGATAGGATCTGAGCTTGCACCGTGACGTCGAGGGCCGTGGTCGGCTCATCAGCGATGATGAGTGAGGGATTGCAGGCCAAAGCCATCGCAATCATCACGCGTTGACGCATCCCGCCAGAAAACGTGTGCGGATACTGACGAACTCGCCGGCGTGCATCGGGGATGCGGACCATGTCGAAAAGGTCCAGCACTGCCTTTTGGAGCGCCGCACCGCGCAGACCTCGATGGTAGCGGATGGCTTCGGCCAGCTGGTCGCCGACGCGCTGCACCGGGTTGAGGCTCGTCATCGGCTCCTGGAAGATCATACTGATCTTGCCGCCGCGGATCTGGCGCATGTGCCGTTCCGGCAGCTCGAGGAGGTTGCCGCCCTCGAACAGAATGCGCCCAGTAACCCGGCTGAGATTGGCAGGCAGAAGCCGCATGATCGCCAGCGAGGTCACGCTCTTACCCGAGCCGGATTCCCCGACGACCGCCAGGGTGCGGCCAGGGGCGACCTCAAAGCTCAGGCCGTGCACCACGGTGCTCGACCCGAAGGAAACGGTGAGGTCCTGAACGGACAGAAGCGGAGTTTCGGTAGCGCTCATGATGAAGTCTTCAAGCGCGGATCGATCGCATCCCGCAGGCCATCGCCAATGAGATTGAAAGCCAGGACGAGGAGGAGGATGGCGAGGCTCGGGAAAAGTGCGAGGTGGAAAGAGTTGAGGATATTGTCAAACCCCTCGCGCACCATGCCACCCCAGGTGGGGGTGGGCGGCGGGAGGCCGAGGCCGATAAAGGCGAGGGTCGCTTCTGTGCGAACCGCCGTCGCCATCCACAAGGATGACATCACCAGAACCTCAGGCAGAATTGCCGGCAGGATATGGCGAAAGAGAATGCGCGGGCCGGAAAAACCCATAGCGCGACAAGCCTGAACATATTCGCGATCCCGCTGCGCTATGACTGCCGCGCGGGCGACACGCGCGAAAGCGGGCAAAGCCGTGAAGGCAATGGCGATGAGGATGTTCGTCATCGTCGGCCCCAGCATCGCCACCAGTGCGAGGCCCAAAATCAGCGAAGGAAAAGCGAGCACGACATCCATGCATTGCATCAATACGATGTCGGTCTTGCCGCCGAGGTGCCCCGCGACCATGCCGATCAGACTGCCGACGAGCATGGCGAGCAGGATCGACAGAATGCCAATCGTCAGCGAATAGCGAGCCCCATAGAGCAACCGCGAGAGTATATCGCGGCCGAACTGGTCAGCGCCCAGCAAATGTTCCGCACTGGGTTGAGCCAGCTGACTGAAAATATTCTGCTTGGTAGGATCATCCGGCGCGAGCAGAGGGGCAAAAACCGCCGCCAGGACGAGAAGCAGGACGACTGCAACACCGATCCACGTGGAAAGATTGAGCCGCGCAATGAACGTCCTGAACTTCCCGGCCGAGTTCGAGGCAATCTCTGGCTGTTGCGCCTGGGAAACCGGGATGTTGGTCATTTGTATTGCACCCGCGGATCGAGGAACCCGTAGGTGAGGTCGGTCACTAGGTTCACCACCACAACCATCAGCGTGTAGATGACAATGAGGCCCTGGAGCAGCGTGTAGTCGCGCTGGGTCAGCGCCATGAGGATCAGCTTGCCGAGGCCGGGGCGGCTGAAGACGATCTCAGTAAGAACCGAGTTTCCGATCAAAATACCAAGGTAGAGGCCAACGACGGTCGTAATGGGAATAAGGCAATTGCCAAGCGCATGGCGCCATACGACCACCCAGCCCGGCGCGCCTTTCGCACGAGCGGTCCGTACGAAATCCTGACTCAGCACCTCCAGCATGGCCGAGCGCGTAACGCGGGTGATGTAGGCCATCATGATGAGAGCGAGTGAGAGGGTCGGAAGCGCCATGTGTCGCAGCCGCTCCAGGAAATCATCACCCCCACCCGCGCTGATGATCGGAAACCACCCCAACTCAATGGCAAAAACCATCAGCAAAATAATCGCAGCGACAAAGGCCGGCAGGGAAAGGCCGAGCAGTGACAGAATCCTCATCAGAAAATCGGGAAAACGATTGCGTTTCACGGCGGCAAGCACACCGGCCGGAACGCCCAAAAGTACGCCAAGAGCAAGCGCAGCGATCGTGAGCTCGATCGTATAGGGCAGGACGTGGAGGACCTCTTCCATCACCGGCCGCCCGGTAACCATCGAGCTCCCGAGATCGCCTTGCAGCGCCGAGCTCAGGAAAGCGACGTACTGGACCCAAATAGGCTGGTCGAGCCCCAAGCGCTCTTTAAGAGCAGCGACGCTGGCTGGACTGGCCTGGTCGCCCAAAATGACCAGGGCGGGATCCCCCGGCAGGATGCGCACAAGAACGAAGACGGCCGTGAGCACGCAAAGCAGCGTGACGCAGGCGAAGCCGAGACGCTTAAGCAGAAACGACAGCATCAGTCCACATCATGTCACCGGCACGAAAACAGTGCCCCGGCGAGGACGACGATGAGGCATGAGCACGATCGCCGGACGCATGCAGCGATTCCGCTTTGCACGCCGCCCGCTGGCGAACCGGCAGTTTGGTTGGCCGATGCCCCCCACCCTCCCTTTCGCGCGAACCTGGAATTCTGAGCGCACGATGTCAAGTCGTTCTTTCATTTGAACCGATCTTACGGTATTTGTTTCAAATATCAGAACACGGGGGATGCTGACCTGCATGGCGCAAGGTTCGTCGAATGCGGAGCGAGCGGTGGATGTCATGCTTGCTCTCGGCGATGCCGGTCCTGAAGGCATGAGCCTGCGGGAGATCTGCGAGAAAATCGGCGCCAACAAGCCGGCAGTGCACCGCACACTGGTCGCGCTGATGCAGAAGGGCTTTTGCGAACACGCCGGTAAACACGGGCACTATCGCCTGGGCCCCGCAATCCACCTACTGGCCAAGCGGCACGACCGGCTCGAACACCAGGTCTCGCGACTGAGGCCCGGCGCAACAGAATTTGCCCGGCGAACTGGGTTTACGGTTTATATGATGGCTCGGGCAGGTCTCGATGCGATCTGCACCGAGATCATCAGCCGCATAACGCGTCAGCATAGCACTCTGGACATCGGCGGGCGCGTGCCCCTAGGCATTGCAGCGGGCAGCCTCGCCATACTGTCCACACTGCCACTGCAAACTCAGGACGAAATTCTCACCGCCAACGCCGAGCGTTACGCGAATTATCCAGCATTGCGGGAGGTGAACGTGGATGTCATTCGTGCGGCTGTTGACGATGCGATGAAACGCGGCTTTGCGGTCAACATGGGGTATTACCTCCCGGGAGTAGGAGGGCTTGGCCTTCCCATTCGAAAAGAACCTGGCGGAATTGCCGACCTGGCTGTGTCGTTCAACGCACCGGTTGAGATGATGACGGAACGCTGGATGGCAGAGATTATCGACGAGTTGCGCGAATGTCTTTCGATCGAGCGCAAAGAACGATAGCGGGCGACCTCAGTCGTGATGTGAGTTTTCGAAAACTCCTATCGTCGCAGCTTGCTCGTCCATAACCGTCATTGCGCGCGCGTAGTTGGTCAGAACTTCACTTCTGGAGCCTTGGTCACCGCGGCGCGTTCGCCTTCCTCCAGATTGAAGAACTCCTGCGGCCCAAAACCCATGGAGTTTGCGAACAGAACGGCCGGGAAGCTTTCGCGGGTTGCATTGTACTCAGCGGCGGCATTGTTGAAAAAGCGGCGGGCCGCGGCGATCTTATTTTCCAGGTCGGAAAGCTCGAGCTGCAACTGCTGGAAGTTGGTGTTGGCTTTGAGGTCGGGATAGGCCTCCGCGAGGGCGAACAGCTGCCGCAGAGCGCCCTGCAACTGCCCTTCCGCTGCGGCCTGTGCCGCTGGCCCATGCGCGGCGATCGCCTGGTTTCTTGCCTTGACCACGGCGTCGAGCGTTTCACGCTCGTGACTGGCGTAGCCCTTCACGGTTTCGACCAGGTTGGGAACGAGATCGTGCCGCTGCTTGAGCTGAACATCGATGTCGGAGAACGCTTGGCGGCAGCGCTGCCTCAAGGTGACGAGCCCGTTGTAGACAGACACGCTATAGATCGCGGCAAGCACGATCAAACCGATGATAATCCAACTAAAAGTGTTGCCCATAGCGTCAAATCCCCCGTTCAGCCCGACGTAGCGAACTGCAGATGGCTGGTAATGGGGAAAGCACAAATTCGTGACCTGGTCGAGCAATACATGACAACCGGTCCTCTGCTTGTAGTCTTCCCGTCGTTTCCAGAATGAAAGAACGGGAGAGCGCCGATGAAAAATCAGGACTGCGAACTCGATCGGCTCAGCCTTTCACCGAAGCTCGACTTCTCGCGCCGGGAGATGATGGTGACGACATTGGCAACAGGGTTCGCCATGGCTGTGCAGCCCGTGGCTGCGCAGACGATGATCACGACAGACACCGAAGGTCTCGAAGCGGGCGAGGTCAGAATCGATGTCGAGGATGGTGGAATTCCTGCGTACTGGGCCATGCCGGCCAAGGGAGGGCCATTTCCAGTCGTGCTGGTAGTGCAGGAGATCTTCGGGGTTCACGAGCACATCAAGGACATCTGCCGGAGGCTGGCGAAGGAAGGTTACATGGCCATCGCGCCGGAACTCTATGCGCGACAGGGAGACGTATCTCGGCTCTCGATCGATCAAATCCGCCCCATCGTCGCGAAAGTGCCCGACCAGCAGGTGATGAGCGACCTCGATGCCGCCGTCGAGCACGCCAGCGCATCGGGCAAAGCCGATACGAACCGGTTGGCAATCACGGGCTTCTGCTGGGGCGGCCGGATCGTGTGGCTCTACGCGGCCCATAACCCGAACCTTAAGGCAGGTGTTGCCTGGTACGGCCGGCTCGTCGGCCAGCCAAGCGAGAATACGCCGAAGCATCCCATTGACATTGCGGCAAACCTAAAGGCGCCGGTTCTCGGGCTTTATGGCGCTGCCGACCAGGGCATTCCGGTAGAGACTGTCGAGCGCATGCGGTCGGCGTGCGAGGCCGCCGGGAAGACGTGCGAGATCGTCATCTATCCGGATACCCCGCACGCCTTCCACGCCGATTACCGTCCGAGCTATCGCGCGGAACCGGCAAAAGACGGGTGGGCGCGCATGCTGGCGTGGTTCCGCAAACACGGTGTGTCGTAACAAGACTTGCGCCCAGAACTCGGATATTGGCAACACCAAGGTGGACGGCTAATCGGGAGCGTTATGAAAGCTTCCGTTGCAACCACTCCACCATCCGCGGTCGCGGGTCCGCACGCGCGGGCTCGCGCGACGCTGGTAGGGTTCATCGCTGCCCTGTGTTGGTCCCTGCTGGCATTGTTTACGGCGCTCTCCGGTGCCGTTCCGCCATTCCAACTGGCTGCCATCACCTTCGCCATCGGAGGCTTGGTGGGCGTTGCAACTTGGGTATTCCGGCCCGCGGGCGTGCGCGCCCTGAAACAACCGGTGAAGGTGTGGGCGCTGGGTGTCGGCGGCCTTTTCGGCTATCACGCACTGTTCTTCACCGCGATGAAGTCGGCGCCGCCAGCGGAGGCAGGGCTTATCAATTATCTCTGGCCGCTGCTCATCGTGCTTCTGTCAGCCTTCCTGCCAAACGAGAAACTGCGGTTTCACCACATAGCGGGGGCGCTGCTCGGGCTTTTCGGTACCGGGCTATTGCTGACCGGCGGACAGGGCTTTCTGGTTGCAGCCGAACATCTACCGGGCTTCGCAGCCGCGTTCGCCGCCGCGTTGGTTTGGTCAAGCTACTCCGTCCTGTCACGACGCTTTGCTGCAGTTCCGACGGATGCGGTTGTCGGCTTTTGCTTGGCAACGGCGATCCTGGCGACGCTCTGCCATCTCGCGTTCGAGAGCACCGCCTGGCCCACAACATTCGGGCAGTGGGCAGCCGTCGTGGCGCTTGGCGTCGGTCCCGTAGGGGGGGCGTTTTACGCCTGGGACCACGGCGTCAAGCACGGCGACATTCGGGTGCTCGGCGCGCTCGCTTATAGCGCGCCGGTGTTGTCGACCATTTTTCTCGTGCTTGCCGGATTTGGCAAAGCCAGCGCCAGCCTTGCTTTGGCAACCGTGCTCATAACCGGAGGCGGCCTGCTGGCCGCTAAGGACATGCTGCGCCGGCCGCAGCGAGGCTGAGTTTGCGGCCCGGTTCTAGGCTCAACCATTGAGCAGTCGCCCAAGCTCCTCTTTCAGCGCGGGACCTAAGTCCTTTCGCTCGAGCGCGTAGGCGACGTTGGCTGCGAGGAAACCGATCTTCGATCCGCAATCGTAGATCTTGCCGTCGAAGCGCACCGCATGGAAGAGCTGATCCGACTGGGCCGCGAGACGGATCATCGCGTCAGTAAGCTGAATTTCTCCGCCAGCACCGCGCTCCTGCCGCTCCAGCAGGTCGAAGATCTCCGGCTGAAGAATGTAGCGTCCACTGATGTGCAGGTTGGAAGGGGCCGTGCCACGGGGCGGCTTCTCGACCATGGACGTGATGCGAGAAACCTTCGCATTCCGGTCCTCTACACCGACGATGCCGTAAAGGTGCGTCTGATCCTCCGGCACGGCGGAGACCGCGACGAGGTTGCCGCCGTGCTCGGCATAGGCCGCAATCAGTTCGGAAAGGCATGGCGGGTCCCCGTGGTGCAGCATGTCGGGCAACAGCAGCGCAAAAGGCTCGTTGCCGACGATCTCGCGCGCGCACCAGACGGCATGACCAAGCCCTAGCGGCGCCTGCTGGCGCGTGAAGCTGGTCTGCCCTGCCGCGGGAAGGTCGCGCGCCAAGAGCTCCAGCTCCTTGGTCTTACCCCGCTCTTCCAGCGTGCGCTCGAGCTCGAAGGCGCTGTCGAAATGATCCTCGATGACCGCCTTGTTGCGCCCGGTCACGAAAACGAAGTGCTCGATGCCTGCCGCGCGCGCTTCGTCGACCACATGCTGGATGACAGGCCGGTCAACAACGGTCAGCATCTCCTTCGGCACGGCCTTGGTTGCCGGCAAGAAACGCGTGCCAAGTCCTGCGACCGGAAAAACCGCCTTGCGGATGGGTTTTCTGGGGCTGGTCATGCAAGTCTCCGAATGTGTGACCGGCTTAAGGGTTCGGCCGGCGCGTGCTATGTATCGGGGTCCGGGACCTTATCGGCCCCGTCGACACTTCCAATTCTCTTAACTCATCGGCGGTGTGGCCAGATCACGGCCTGGAGGGAGAATGAGCGTACTCGTCACAGGTGGTGCTGGATACATCGGCAGTCATATGGTGCTGGACCTCCTGGATGCAGGAGAGAAGGTCGTCATCACCGATAACTTGTCGACGGGCGTCCGCTGGACCGTTCCAAGCGCGGCCGAGCTCGTCGTCGGTGATATAGGAGATCAACAGCTCGTCGAATCGATAATCCGTGAGCATGAGATCGACGCCGTCGTTCACTTTGCCGGCTCGATTGTCGTGCCGGAATCAGTCGCGAACCCGCTAGCCTACTACCACAACAACACCGTGAAGTCGCGGGCACTGATCGAAAGTTGCGTCCGGACCGGCGTGAAGCACTTCATTTTCTCCTCGACTGCGGCGGTCTACGGCATGCCGAAGGAGAACCCGGTGGGAGAGGAGGCAGAGCTCAAGCCGCTTTCGCCTTACGGCACGTCGAAGCTGATGACGGAGCTGATGCTCGCGGACGTGACCCGAGCGCATGACTTCCGCTACGTGGCGCTCAGGTACTTCAACGTCGCCGGCGCCGATCCTATGGGGCGTTCGGGGCAAAGCACCCCACAGGCCACCCACCTCATCAAAGTCGCCTGCCAGGCTGCGCTCGGCAAACGCAGTCACTTGGAGGTGTTCGGAACGGATTATCCGACGCCCGACGGCACCTGCATTCGCGACTACATCCAGGTGACGGACCTCGTTCGGGCGCATTCCGCTGCGCTCAAGTATTTGAGGAACGGTGGGGAAAGCGACGTCTTCAACTGCGGCTATACGAAGGGCTACTCGGTTCTCGAGGTCATCGACGCGGTGAAGCGCATCTCGGGGCGAGACTTCGATGTGCGCCTTTCAGACCGCCGGCCCGGCGACCCGGCGGCTATCGTGGCCGCGTCCGACAAAATCCGCTCGGCGCTCGGCTGGACGCCTGAGTTCGACGACCTTGATACGATCGTTTCGCAGGCGCTCAGATGGGAAGATGAGCTGGCGCGACGCGAACAAATTTCCTGATCTTACGGGCGTCGCGCAGAATAGCCCCATTATCGCCAAGAAGAACAGACACCTCACAAGGTGAGCTGAAAGACTCGTGCCAGCATTGCACCGAGGCCGAGTGTGCGGCGTGGCAAGCGAGGAGCGAGGGAGGTGCGCCGATGTTGAGCGCAGCCGCGGGGCCGCGCGAAGGAAAAAGCGCTTATGCGCAACTCTTCTGTCATTTGGTCCTTGGGCTTGCTGCGCTCGTTCTGACGCTTGTCTCAGAGGCACGTTCGGCCAACGCTGACGAAGCATTCCAATCGTGGGTCGCTGATTTCTGGCCGGAGGCGGAGGCGTTCGGCATCTCTCGCAAGACCTTCGATGCAGCGTTTCGCAATCTGGAGCCTGACCTCAGGTTACCTGATCTCGTATTGCCCGGACGCAAGCAGCCGCCCCGCGGCCAGGCGGAGTTCACCCGGCCGCCGCAGGCCTACATCAACAAATCCCAACTCGAAAAGCTCGCTGCAGCTGGTCGCGCGCTCCGCGCCGAGCACGCTGAAACGCTCAGGCAGATCGAACGGAAGTTTGGCGTGGAGGGGCACGCCGTCCTCGCGATCTGGGGCCGTGAAACGGCTTATGGCGCGCACCAACTGCCGCATTCGGCCATTCGCGCGCTCGCCACGCAGGCCTATCTTGGTCGACGGAAGGACATGTTCCGGAACGAGCTTCTGCATGCGTTGAAGCTCGTCGATGACGGCATCGTCAGCCTCAAGGACATGCGCTCGTCCTGGGCGGGCGCTGTAGGCCTGCCGCAGCTCATGCCCTCGGAGTTTCATCAATGGGCCTATGATCTCGACGGAGACGGACGCAATGACATCTGGAACTCCATTCCCGATGCGCTCGCGGCGATCGCGCGCCAGCTCCAGGGCAAGGGATGGGTGAAGGGGCAGACCTGGGGATATGAGGTGCGCCTTTCCTCGGAAGTCGACTGCTCTTTCGAAGGCCCCGAGAACGCCCGAGCCCTTTCGGAGTGGATCAAGCTCGGCGTGCGGCGCACGTTCGATCGCAAATTCCCGGATGGAGCCGTGGACCCGGAGGCCTATCTGATGATGCCGGGCGGCGCCTATGGTCCGGCGTTTCTCGTTCTCGAGAACTATCGTGTCATTCGCCGATACAACATGTCCGACCTGTATGCGGTTTTCGTCGGCCATCTGGCGGATCGCATTGCGGGGGGCGGTGATTTCGAAGCCCCGTGGCAGAATATCCAGCAGCTCCCTACGCGAGATTTGGAGGAGATTCAGCGCGGATTGAAAGCGGCTGGATACGCCATCGATAAGATCGACGGAAAAATAGGATCCAATACGCGCTGGCAGATCGGGCTGTACCAGCGCGCAAACCAGCTGAAGGTCGATTGCTGGCCCACAGCAGCGTTGCTGCGACAGATCCGCTCTGCTGCAGAACGCTAAGGGGAGGGGATTGTGCCGAGTTTTCTGTCCAAGTTCATTGTTGGGCTGGCGGTCGTGATGGCACTTACGGCAGCTTCGGCAACCGGGGAAACATCGGAATCACAGATCGCAATGCCCATCGATCTTGCGTCTTTCCTGAAGAGCATACGTCGCGAGGCGCTGGCAGCGGGTGTCTCGGGAGCGACGTTCGATCAGGCGGTGGATGGTCTCGAAGGCGATCCCGAGGTGCTCGCCCTCGCCTCGTCGCAACCCGAGTTCGTCAAGCCAGTTTGGGATTACCTCAACAATCTCGTCAGCGACGCTCGCGTCGCGGCAGGACGCGAGCGCCTGGAGGGGCATGGCGAGTTGTTGGCGGCCATCGAGCGTTCCTTCGGGGTCGATCGGCATGTGGTTCTGGCCATCTGGGGCGTCGAGTCGAACTATGGGTCGGCACCGGGCGAACGAAACGTGGTCCGGTCCCTGGCGACGCTCGCAGCCGGCGATGAACGCCGCGCCAACTTCTGGAAGCGTGAGTTCATAGCCGCCCTGCGCATACTGGAACGAGGGGATGTTGCGCGCGAGCGCATGACGGGATCCTGGGCGGGTGCCATGGGCCACACCCAGTTCATGCCGACGACCTACCACGCGCACGCAGTCGACTTCGACCAGGACGGGCGACGGGACATTTGGGACAGCGAGGCGGATGGACTGGCATCCACCGCGGCCTACCTGAGGCACCACGGCTGGGATCTGGACGACCCCTGGGGGTTCGAGGTGGTCCTGCCTGAAGGGTTCGACTACGGCCTTTCGGCTCCCGATCATGCGAAGGCCGCCGCGTTCTGGCGCGAGGTCGGAGTAAGGCGCCCCGGAGGGATATCGGTTCGCGATACGAAATCGCCGCTCCGCTTGCTGCTGCCCGCTGGTGCTGCCGGTCCTGCCTTCCTCGTTACGCGGAACTTCAACGCCATTCTGCGTTATAATCCTGCAGAGGCGTACGCGCTCGCGGTCGGTCATTTGGCAGACCGGATTGCCGGCGCGGACCCCATCCAGTCGGCTTGGCCCGAAACGGACCGGCCACTGTCGCGGTCCGAAAGGGAGGAGCTTCAGAAACGTTTAAACGAGCGCGGGCTTGACACCGGCCCCCCCGACGGGATCATCGGTCCGCAATCCCGCGCGGCGATCCGGGCGTTCCAGCGGACACGCGGGCTGCCCGAGGACGGCTATCCGAGCTTCGAGCTCCTGGAAACGCTGCGTCAGGTTGATGGATAGTTGACATGGAGAGATGACGTGGCCGTGAGCCCTGCCGAGCGGTTCTATCCTACTGTACCTTCGCTGGCAGCGGTGCTGTACACGGCGCTTTTCGCGGTCATCTGCTTCTCGGCCGCTACCCTGTACCCAAGCGCGGCGAAGGCGCAGGAGGACTGGGGAGCGAGCTATATCACGCCGTTCCCCGACAACGATGTTTACCGGATGCAGGTCATCGGAGACTGGATGGCCGAGGGGCTGTTCAGCGCTGTTAATGAGGCGTTCCGCTCAGATACCCGCGTGCGTTTGCCCAACCGGCTGCATTCCATCAGCGGTCTGATCCGCATGCGGCCGGAGGACTTCTTCAAGTTCGAGGAGACGATCAAGAGCGAGCCGTTGCACGTCGCGATCCTTTTCCTGGGTATCGCGGACCGCATCCCCCTGCGCGCAGCCGACGGCCGTCGGGTCAATGTCGGCTCGGAGGAGTGGAAGGAGGAGTACGGTCGCCGCGTCGATCGCGTCATTCGGGCGCTCAAGCGGCATGGCGCGGCCGTCTATTGGGTTGGGCTGCCGGTCGTCCGCCGGTCCGACATGGATGAAGACGTGCGGATGCTCAACTCTGTTCTGCGTGAGCGGGCGCTCCTCAATAACATCAAGTTCATCGACGTCTACGACGCGTTTGCCGATGAAGCGGGACAGTTCACGCAGTACGGCCCGGACCTCACCGGCAAGCAGAGGCTGCTGCGTAACGGAGACGGTGTTGGGCTGACCACCGTCGGCAATCGCAAGCTCGCGCACTTCGTCGAGCGCGAAATCAAGCGCGATCTGACACAGGCCAAGAACGAGCGGGATATTCCCTTGGCGGGCAGCGAAGCCGAGCAGCGCCGAATCTCGCCCAAGGTGCAGCAGGAAGAAGCTGCAAGTCCGACACAATCCAAAGAGCAGGCGGGATGGGCAGCCACGGTCGACCGGGGCTCGGGAGCGATCCCGAGCAGAAGTTCGGGCGGCGATCTCAAAGCAGACAATTCGAAGATCAAGCTCAAGACCGCTGGCAACTCCGGGAAAGAGGAGGAAGCCACGATCGAGATCCTCAGACCCGCCATCCCTGAATCAGTGGTTGCTTTGATTGCGCGCCAGCAGTCACCGGATAGGCCCGTTCAGCTCGGCGACACTGTCACGGAGACATTGCCCGGTGGCGTGACCGTTTTGAGCTCCATCACGCCGGCGCTGGCCGCAGGCTCGCAGGCACAGCGTCGTCGACTCGCTCCGACGCAGTCGCCCTTCTTCAAGGTGCTCGTGAAGGGCGAAAGACTCCCACCCAAGCCGGGTCGAGCCGATGACTTCCGTTGGCCACCACCGGAGCCCGAGCGCGCGGAAGCCGTCGACGATCCTGCCGGCCTACCTGCATCCCGCGAAAGGGCGGCAGACCGGAGCTGACCGACCTCGTCAACTAGGTGCCCCTCCCCGTCATTGGCGCTCTTACTTGAGTTGGCTACCCACCTTTGACAGGCCAATCATGAGCTTACGCTTTGCAGTCCGCCCCGCTGAGAGTCGCGACTTAGACGGTTGGGCTGAGATGCGAGCGGAGCTCTGGCCGATCTCGACCAAGCTGGAGCATCTTGCCGAATTGGAGGAGTTCTTCAACTTGGCTTCGTTCAGGGGGTGGGTTGCCCTTTTCCAGGATCGCTACGTGGGTTTCGCCGAAGCTTACATCCGCCCATTCGCGAACGGTTGCGATAGCCGGCCAGTCGTTTTTCTCGAGGGTATTTGGGTTTCTCCGGACTGTCGCAAGTCCGGTGTCGGACGCAGGCTCGTCAAAGCCGTCGCGGATTGGGCGCTCTCCAAAGGCATCTATGAGCTCGGGTCCGATGCTGAGCTCGCGAACACGCTCTCCCAGGCCTGCCACTTGAAGTGGGGCTTCGAGGAGACGGAGCGGGTGGTCTACTACCGCAAGAAGCTGCGGTAGCCGCTGCCGGCGAAGCCGGCAACCACGTCAGCGCGGCAGGTCCGAGCGGCCCATCAGCGCCTTGTCGATGGCGTACGCGGCCTGCCGGCCTTCGCGGATCGCCCAGACCACAAGGGATTGTCCGCGGCGGATATCCCCTGCTGCGAACAGCCTCTTGCTGCCCTTGATCCGGTAATCGCGCTCGTCTGCGTCAAGCCCTTTGAACCGGCCGCGGGGCACGGGTTCCAGGCCGAGCTCCTTGACGACATCATTGACGACGGGGCCGGCGAAGCCCATGGCCAGCAGCACGAGGTCGGCCGGCATCTCGCCTTCGGTGCCTGGAATGGGCTGCAGCTTGGCATCGACCCGCGTGTAGTGCAGTTTTTCGACCTTTCCATTGCGGCCGGAAAAGCCGGTAGTCGAGATCGAGTACTCCGTCTTCGCGCCTTCGGCCTGACTCGTCGAGACGCGGAGCTTGATCGGCCAGTGCGGCCAGGAGAGATCCTTGTTCTCCTTTTCCGGCGGCATGGGCATGATCTCGAGCTGGGTAACGGACTTCGCCCCCTGCCGGATGGACGTGCCGATGCAGTCCGAGCCGGTATCGCCGCCACCGATGACGATGACGTGCTTGTCCTTGGCCGTGATCTCCTTCACAGCGCCGAGGCTTTCGCCCGAAACGCGCCGGTTCTGCTGGGGCAGGAACTCCATGGCGAAATGAATGCCGTCGAGCTCGCGTCCGGGCGCTTTGGCGAAGAAGTCGAACGGCTGTTCCGAGCCGCCGGT
>Ga0180220_1001153_pt1 | contig 21195 bp, 21 predicted proteins | sample eDN5th37CBELigBY_FD_151335 | JGI IMG/M metagenome (GOLD analysis project Ga0180220, IMG submission 151335) | Enriched backyard soil microbial communities from Emeryville, California, USA - eDNA 5th pass 37_C BE-Lig BY (version 2) (version 2) | ecosystem: Environmental > Terrestrial > Soil >...
CCCCGGCGGCCTCAGCTGTTTCTTCCTCCCGCGCATCCTGCCCGACGGCCGCCGCAACCGGATGTTCCTGCAACGCCTGAAGGACAAGCTCGGCAACCACGCCAACGCGTCCAGCGAGGTCGAGTACGACGGCGCAACCGCATGGCTGGTCGGCGAGGAGGGGCGCGGCGTGCCGACCATCATCGAGATGGTCAACCTCACCCGGCTCGACTGCACGTTGGGCAGCGCAACCAGCATGCGTAACGGCCTGTCGAAGGCCGTGCACCACGCACAGCACCGAAAAGCGTTCGGCGCGTATCTGATCGACCAGCCGCTGATGCGCAACGTGCTGGCCGATCTCGCGGTCGAGGCCGAGGCCGCCACCATGCTGGCCATGCGCATGGCCGGTGCGACCGACAAGGCCGTCCACGGCGACGAACGCGAGAAGCTCTTGCGCCGAATCGGTCTGGCCGCCGGTAAGTACTGGGTGTGCAAGCGCGCCACGCCGCACGCCGCCGAGGCCATGGAATGCCTGGGCGGCAACGGGTATGTCGAGGATTCGGGCATGCCGAGGCTGTACCGGGAGGCGCCGCTGATGGGCATATGGGAAGGCTCGGGCAATGTGAGCGCACTGGATACCCTGCGCGCCATGGCAACCCGGCCCGAATGCGTCGATGTGCTGTTCGACGAACTCGGCAAGACCGCCGGACACGACGAACGCCTCGACGCCCACGTCGCGACGCTGCGGCGTGACCTCGGCGAGCTCGAGACCATCCAGTACCGGGCCCGCAAGGTCGCCGAGGACATCTCGCTGGCCCTGCAGGGATCGCTGCTCGTGCGCCACGGCCACCCCGCGGTCGCCGAGGCCTTCCTCGCCAGCCGGCTCGGCGGGCAGTGGGGCGGAGCGTTCGGCACCCTGCCCACCGGGCTCGACCTCGCGCCCATCATCGAACGCGCGCTGGTGAAGGCGTGAGTTCTCCCGCCGAGCAGACACAAAACTGCCGTTTTTTGCGGGAGAATAGGCAGTTTTGCGTCTGCTCGCGAGGGGATGGGAAGTGACGCACGCGATCCGGCCCGTCGACTTCGACGACCTCAAGACGATGACCTACGAGGTCACCGACCGGGTCGCGCGCATCACGTTCAACCGGCCCGAGAAGGGCAATGCGATCGTCGCGGACACGCCCCTTGAACTCTCGGCGCTCGTGGAGCGTGCCGATCTGGACCCGAACGTGCACGTCATCCTGGTCTCCGGGCGCGGTGCGGGATTCTGCGCCGGATTCGACCTGGGCGCGTACGCGGAAGGTTCGTCGTCGGCCGGGGGCGGCAGCCCGTACGAGGGCACCGTGCTGTCGGGAAAGACTCAGGCGCTCAACCATCTTCCGGATCACCCGTGGGATCCGATGATCGACTATCAGATGATGAGCCGCTTCGTGCGGGGCTTCGCGAGCCTGATGCACTGCGACAAGCCGACCGTGGTGAAGATCCACGGGTACTGCGTGGCCGGCGGCACCGACATCGCGCTGCACGCCGATCAGGTGATCGCCGCCGCCGATGCCAAGATCGGCTATCCGCCGATGCGGGTGTGGGGTGTGCCCGCGGCGGGGCTGTGGGCACACCGGCTGGGGGATCAGCGCGCGAAACGGCTGCTGTTCACCGGGGACTGCATCACCGGGGCGAAGGCCGCCGAATGGGGACTGGCAGTCGAGGCGCCTGACCCGGGCGATCTGGACGAACGCACCGAGCGACTCGTCGAACGGATCGCGGCGATGCCGGTCAACCAGTTGATCATGGCCAAACTCGCGTGCAATTCTGCGCTGCTCAATCAGGGCGTGGCGACCAGCCAGATGATCAGCACGGTGTTCGACGGCGTCGCCAGGCACACTCCGGAGGGCCACGCGTTCGTCGCGACGGCCCGTGAACACGGGTTCCGCGAGGCGGTGCGTCGTCGGGACGAGCCGATGGGGGACCACGGACGCAGGGCGTCAGGGGTCTGATCGTGCCCGCACTGCGCCGGATGACCGCACGCTCGGTGGTGCTCAGCGTGATGCTGGGTGCGCACCCGGCGTGGGCCAGCTCGGCCGAACTGATCAGGCTCACAGCGGACTTCGGCATTCGTGAGCAGACGCTGCGGGTCGCGCTGACCAGGATGGTGAGCGCGGGTGACCTGGTGCGCTCGGCTGACGGCTACCGGCTGTCGGACCGGCTGATGGCCCGCCAGCGCAGGCAGGACGACGCCATCGACCCCAAGGTACGCGACCATGACGGCGAGTGGCTCACGGTGATCGTGACCAGCGTCGGCACCGACGCCCGCACGCGCGCCTCGATGCGCAACACCCTGCAGCAGTACCGATTCGGTGAACTGCGCGAAGGGGTGTGGTTGCGGCCCGACAACCTCGACCAGGCACTGCCCGGCGAGATCACCGACCGGGTCCGGATCCTGCGCAGCCGCGACGACAACCCGCACGACCTCGCCGCGCGCCTGTGGGATCTGCCAGGGTGGGCCCGCGCCGGTCATCGCCTGCTCGACGAGATGGCCGACGCCGCCGACATCCCCACCCGCTTCGCCGTCGCGGCCGGCATCGTGCGACACCTGCTGATCGACCCGATGCTGCCCGACGAGCTGCTGCCCGCCGCCTGGCCGGGCGCGGCGTTGCGCACCGCGTACAACGACTTCGCCGCCGAACTCGTCGCGCGGCGTGACCACACCGAACTGCTGGAGGCGACGTGAGCGAACCTGTCCGGATCGAACGCAACGGCCCGGTCACCACGGTCATCATCGACCGGCCCGAGGCGAGGAACGCGGTCAACGGCCCGACCGCCGCGGCCCTGTTCACCGCTTTCGAGGAGTTCGACGCCGACGACACGGCATCCGTCGCAGTGCTGACCGGTGCGAACGGAACGTTCTGCGCCGGGGCCGATCTCAAGGCGTTCGGCACACCGGAGGCGAACCAGGTGCACCGCGACGGGCCCGGGCCGATGGGCCCGAGCCGGATGGAGCTGTCCAAACCGGTGATCGCGGCGATCAGCGGGTACGCGGTCGCGGGTGGTCTGGAACTTGCGCTGTGGTGCGACCTGCGGGTGGTCGAGGAGGACGCCATCATGGGGGTGTTCTGCCGGCGTTGGGGTGTTCCGCTCATCGACGGCGGGACGGTGCGCCTGCCACGGTTGATCGGGCACAGCCGCGCGATGGATCTGATCCTGACCGGACGCGGCGTCGACGCCGCCGAGGCGTACGCGATCGGTCTGGCCAACCGCGTCGTACCCACCGGGCAGGCGCGTCGGGCCGCCGAAGAGCTCGCGGCCGAATTGGCGCACCTGCCTCAACAGTGCATGCGGGCAGACCGTCTGTCGGCGATACACCAGTGGGGCGAATCCGAGAAGGATGCAATGGATTTCGAGTTCGCCAGCATCGCACGCGTCAAGGACGAGGCGATGCACGGGGCCGGACGGTTCGCCGCGGGCGCGGGCCGCCACGGCGCCGGCGCCTGACGCGATCCGCCGTCGGCGACCGAACACGGCTGCGGCGTCGTGCATTTCTGCACACCGCAATGCAGCACTGGTCGTTGACATCCCTTCGGCACTGGGTTCGGATGTATAGCACTTGAACGGGCTTCATCCGGTTCAACCCGCTCACCGCATCGCGATATTTCTGGAAGATCCGCCCTGCTCCGAGGGGGATTCGGCCTGATCCGACGCGGTGTGCGGTCGCAGCTGACGGCGGAAGGGAAATCCAAACGTGGGCTTGGGCAGTTACTTTCACGGTCCGGCGACGAGTCTCGATGATCAGATCGAGAGCTACGCCACCACCCGGGTACCGGATGACCAGCGATGGCGTCGCCCGGCAATCCTCTTGGTACTCACCGGAAACGTGACCGCAATGTTCTGGTTCGCGTTGGGCGGCCAGATGGGGTTCCTGGTGGGCTGGCCCTGGCTGCTCGTCCCCATCGCCTATATGGTCATCGGCGCCACCGTGGTCGGGGCGTTGGTGATGCGGATCGCCAGCCAGGAGGGCCTGTCGCTGCCACTGCTGTCCCGTGGGCTCGGATTCGGTGCCCGCGGTTCGGCGATCGCGTCCTTCGTGTACGCGGTGAACTACGTCTTCTATTTCATCTTCGAGGGCAGTATCGTCTCGCACGGGCTGGCCGAGATCGCAGGCATACCGATCGATTCGGCAGGAGCCAGCGTGGTGTTCGCCCTCGTGGCGCTCGTGGCGCTTTACTACTCGTGGCGCGGCATGCACTCGATGAACATCCTGCAGCGCTTCGGCATGCCGATCTTTCTGGTGCTGTTCGTCATCGGAATGGTCATGCTGGCCAACGGCTATGTCCTCACCGGTCCCGGTGAGTGGGCGGTGCAGGATGGCATGACGACCACGGCCATGTGGCAGGCGTTGAGCCTTGCGAACGGTCAGGTGGTGTTCCAGGCCCTCATCGCCACCGACTACGGACGGTTCGTCAAACGCACGGTGACCTACGCTGGGACGGCCGGCGTGATGCTCGTCGAACTGCTGATGATCGCCGTCGTCATGGTGATCGGCGTGTTCCTCGGCTTCACGATGGTGTCGCACTTCGGGGAGAACCGGGCAGAGGCCGAGCTCGCCGCCACCGACCCCGGGCTGATCTTCGCGGTGGTAATGGGTGTTCTGGGCGTCATTTTCGCGGTGCTCACCCAGGTGCGCATCAACGTGATGAACCTGTACTCCGGATCGCTGGCGTTGTCCAACGCGTGGGACGTGCTCTCGCCGAAACGCGTCGGCCGGCAGTGGTGGATGGTGCTGCTGGTCGTGCTCGGGGTCGTGCTGTACCCGATCAACGTTCTGCAGTACACCGACAAGTTCCTCGCCGTCACCGGGATCATGACCAACACCTGGATCTTCATCCTGCTCAGCGACTACTTCGTGTGCCGCAAGCTGCTCAAGCTCGCACCCGGTAGCCAGATCGAGTACCGCGAAGGGCGCGTGAAGGATTGGAACCTCTGCGGCATGGTGGCGTTGGCCACGGGCCTGATCGTCGGGGCGCTCGGCGTGTTCGGTGCCTACCCGATGTACTTCGCGTCGTTCGCGGCGATGGTGGTGGGGCCGCTCGTGTACATTCCGCTGACCGTGCTGACCAGGGGCGCGCAGTACGGCGCCGCTACGGTCGCGGCCGACGAGGATCTGTCCGACGATCGATCCATCGAGCCTGCGCCGTAGTCGAGCACGGCAACCGAATCAGAACTCGAACCGAGGAGAACCGACATGACCGACCTGACTGCCGTGGACGAGCTGTACTACCTCGAGATCTGTGAGGTCGCAGACCTGTTGGACAGGGGAGCGGTCACCGCACGCCAGGTGACCGAGGCGGTCCTGGACCGTATCGACACGGTCGATCAGAGGCTGGGCGCCTACGCTCACGTGGCGGCCGACGAGGCGCTCGCGCAGGCCGACGAGTCCGACGAGCGGCGCCGCGCCGGTGCCGCACGCGGACCGCTCGACGGAATCCCGCTGGCGATCAAGGACATCTACGACAAGGCGGGCTGGCCCACCGAAGCCGGGATGGCGGTGCGGCGCGGGCAGGTGGCGAGCAGCACCGCGACCGTCGTCGAACGCCTTGAGCAGGCGGGTGTGGTGATCGTCGGCAAGGTACACACCACCGAGGGCGTCTACACCGAGCACACCCCGCCGTTCAAGGCCCCCTTGAACCCGTGGGACCCCGGTCGCTGGGTGGGGGTGTCGTCGAGCGGCAGCGGCGTCGCCCCCGTGGCAGGTCTGTGCTTCGGCGCGCTCGGCTCGGACACGGGAGGCTCGATCCGGATGCCGTCGGCGTCCAACGGAGCGACCGGCCTGAAACCGACCTGGGGACGCGTGAGCCGGGCCGGGGTCGTCGAGCTCGCCGCGACGCTCGATCACGTCGGACCCATCTGCCGGTCGGCCCGCGACGCGGGCCTGGTGCTCGGCGCGATCGCCGGCGCCGATCCCCGCGACCCCACCGCGTCGCTGCGGCCCGTACCCGAATTCGGCACGCAGCCGCCGGCTTCGCTGTCCGGTGTCCGCATCGGTGTCGACCCCGCGTGGAGCTACACCGACGTCAGCACCGACGTCGAAAAGGCCCACCAGGAAGCCGAACAGGTGCTGCGCGAACTCGGCGCCGAGATCACGCCGGTGACGCTGCCCGATCCGACCGAGGCCATCACCGACTGGTTCGGGGTGTGCGCGGTGCAGACGGCGCGCGCACACACCGGCCTGTACCCCGAGAACAAGGACAGCTACGGCCCGGCACTCGCCGAACTGATCGAGCTCGGACGCTCGATGTCCGGCATCGACTACGACCGCCTGCTCCAACGGCGCCTGCTGTTCAAGGGGCAGATGGAGGCGGCGCTGGCGACGGTGGACGCGGTGCTGATCCCCGCCATGTCGTTCATCGCCCCGCCGGTGGAGAAGATGGTTCGCATGGATGAGGAGACCACCGCGGGCGTGCACCGCTTCACGGTGCCGTTCACGCTGTCGCAGCTGCCGACGGTCACGTTCCCGGGCGGCTTCACCACCACGGAGGCCGGGCATGCGTTCCCGGTCGGCCTGCAACTCGTCGGCAGTGCCTTCGAGGAGCGCAGGATCGTCGATGTGGTGGGCGCGTTCCAGGCCGCCACACCGTGGAACAAGCGTCACCCCGCCCTCTGAGCGGTCAACTGGGCCTGATCAGGTACGGGTTGTCGTTCACGACCTCGTTGAGGAATTGGGCGACTGCCCGCACCCGGCCGACCTGACGTAGCTCGCGGGGTATCACCATCCAGTAGCGGCGTCGCACCGAGAATTCGTGCGGCAGTACGCATGTCAGCTCCGGATCGGATTCGGCGATGTACTGCGGCAACGGCGCGATGCCCAGGCCGCCGCGCGCCGCGAGCCAGTGGCCGGTGATGTTGTTGGTCTGGATCGCCACGCGCTGCTTGTGAGGTAACAAACCCAGGATCCGCAACGGGGCCACGTCCAGCAGGGCGTCGATGTACCAGATCAGCGTGTGGCGGGCCAGGTCTGCGAGTTCGTCGATCGGCGGTGCGGCGTCGAGGTATCCGGGTGTGGCGTACAACCGCAGGTCGTAGCCCGCCAGGGCCTGTACCAGGACGCCGCGCGACGGCGGTTCCTCCAGGGTGACCGCGATGTCGAAGTGCCGCGCGGACAATGACCGGTGCTCGGTCGCGGTGGCCATCTCGATGTCGAGGTGGGGATGGCGGCGTCGCAGGTCGGCCAGACGCGGAGCCAGCACGAACGCACCGAAGCCGTCGGTGGTCGCGACGGACACCGTCCCGGTCAGGGGGCCGGCCGACGTCCGCGTCTCGTAGGCCGCGATGACGGCGGACTCGACCGTCTCGGCCCGCGGAAACAGATCCGCCCCGGCCTCGGTCAACTGCCAGCCGCCCGGCGACCTGTCGAAAAGCCTTTCGCCGATCGATTTTTCGAGTGCGGTGATGCGCCTGCCCACGGTCGTGTGGTCGACGCCGAGGTTGCGCGCGGCATCGTTGAGCCGCCCGGTCCGTGCGACCTCCAGGAAGTACCGCAGGTTGTCGGCACTGAACATCGTCGACATGGGCGCACACCTTACCTGCAAATCTGCACGAGCGCGTGCGGGAATGGCCGTTGACGGGTGCACAAATGAGCCGAGAGCATGGGGGCACCGCACGAAACCCCGACCCGAGGACGATCCCATGGTGACCAACATCGCGCTTCCGCGTTTCGCAAAAATCGGTGCAGGAGCAGCAGATACGCTCGGCGAGGTCATCGCCGACCTCGGCATCTCGCGGCCCGTGCTGGTCACCGACCGCTACCTCGTCGAGACCGGGCAGGCCGAACGGCTGGCCAAGACGCTACACGCCGCGGGCAGCACGGCCGCCGTGTTCTCCGACACCGTGCCGGACCCGACGGTGGAGTCCCTTTCCGCCGGACTGGAACTCGTTCGCGCCCACCGAGCCGACGGCATCATCGGGTTCGGCGGAGGCAGCCCGATGGACACCGCGAAAGCGCTCGCGGTGCTCTCGGCCAACGGTGGCGACATCGCCTCTTACAAGGCACCCAGCAGCTACACCGGGCCGGCGCTGCCCATCGTGGCCGTACCCACCACCGCTGGAAGCGGTTCGGAAGCAACGCAGTTCACGGTGATCACCGACGGCGAGACCGACGAAAAGATGCTGTGCCCTGGGCTGTCGTTCCTGCCGATCGCGATCGTGGTGGATTACGAACTGACGGTGTCGATGCCCGCCCGTCTCACCGCCGACACCGGTGTCGACGCCCTCACGCACGCCATCGAGGCCTACGTCAGCAGGCGCGCCGGCGGATTCTCGGATGCGCTGGCGCTCGCGGCGATGCAGTCGATCTCGAAGCATCTGCGGCGTGCCTACGTCGACGGTGACGACCGCGAGGCGCGCGAGGCGATGATGCTCGCGTCGACGCAGGCGGGCATGGCGTTCTCCAACTCCTCCGTGGCACTCGTGCACGGCATGAGCCGGCCGATCGGCGGTCACTTCCACGTCGCGCACGGTTTGTCCAATGCGATGCTGCTGCCTGCCGTCACCCGGTTCTCGGTCGACTCGGCGATCGGTCGGTACGCCGACTGCGCCCGCGCGATGGGGATCGTCGGCGCGGCTGTCGCGGACCGCGATGCGGCAAGCGAGCTCGTCACCGAACTCGAGCGGCTGTGCGCGGACGTGGAGGTGCCCACCCCGCGCTCGTACGGCATCGACGAGAAGGAGTGGGAGGCCAGGCTTCCCACCATGGCCGAGCAGGCCCTGGCGTCAGGATCCCCGCAGAACAATCCGCGGGTGCCCACGCACGACGAGATCGTGGCGCTGTACCGCGAAATCTATTGAGGGACTATCCCTTGCTGACGGAGTTGCCGCTACCGGTGTTGTTGATCTTGGGGTCCCCGTCGCGGTAGGTGATGGTGTTGTTGAGGCCGACGACCGTGAGGTCCTTGTCGATCTTCTCGAACGTGATCTTGTTGTCGGAGCCGCCGATGTTGACGTTGGCGCACGTGCCCTTGACGGTCAGCGTGTTGTTGGCCCCGCCCACGGTCAGCGACTTGCCGTCGGCGCAGTCGATGTCGGCGGTGGTGCCCACCGACATGTAGTTGATGGTGTTGCCGATCTCGACGTTGACGCCGGACGATCCGGCCGTCGCCGAGGGTGTGTTGGTGTCCGAGCTTTCCGAACCGCAGGCCGCGAGGGCCACGATCGCGACCGCGGCCGCGGTGGTGCCGAGAATCCGGGTGATGTGCGCACGCATGATGTCTCTGCTCTCTCCGTCGGTCTGGTCAGTCATGTCAGGCGGGCACTCGACCGATGACGTTGGTCATCTGCAGCTCTCGGCCGCGGTCGATCACGGCCGGCTGCCCGTTCTTGTAGAACACGGTCTGGTCGTAGCCGTACACCGTGATGTCGTTGATGACGTTGTCGGCGACGACGACGTTCGACGATCCCTGCACGGTGACCGCCCAGCAGGTTCCCATCGCGTTCACGTGGTTGCCCGTGCCGGTGACGAACAGGGTGGCGTTGTTGCAGTCCAGCGTCCGCTGCACACCCTGTCCGGTGACGTGGGTGTCGCCGTTCTTGGCCGCTGCCGTGGGCAGGCCCACGGCCAGTGCCATCGGCAGGGCGATGACGCAGGAGACGGCGATCCGGCCAACGGCAATCCAATGCACGGTGTTTCCCTTCCTCCGCTCCCGACCGAGAGTCCGCTGCAACGAAGAGTACGTTGCCGTCACAGGAGCCTGGCAGTGGTTGGTCAGTTCGGCGCGCTGTGGTCGGAAGGGTCGCGGGGATTGTCGGTGCTCGGTAGCGTGATGAGCGATGTGCCGGCGTGTTGTTGAGGCTGCTGCCGTCGCGGTCACAGCCGTTGTGACCGCTGCGGCGTGTTCGCACACCGTCACCGGGACGGCGCAGCGTGCCCAGCCCGATCCCGCGGACCCCAGTCGCAGTTACGGATACGTCGACGACCGGTGCGGGCTCCTGGTCGACAGCACGGTGCAGGAGACCCTTGGCGCCGACAACATCGTCCGTCCCTACAGCGGTGCGGTGTGTCAGTACGTGCTCTCCCGCAAGGCCGCGCCGAACAGCGACGCCGGGCCTGCGATGGTCGACGTCGTGTTCTCGTGGTTCGAGAGTGGCACGCTGCAGCGCGAGCGTGAGGTGGCCCAACGGCGCGAGGCGACCATCACCGACACCGTGATCGAGCGGCAGCAGGCGTTCCTGGCCCGCCGCGACGTGACGGGTGCGGCCTGCTCGGCGACCGCGGCCGCCGGCTCGGGGGTGCTCAGCTGGTGGGTGCAGTTCCGCGGCAAGCAGAGCGGTGATCCGTGCAAGGACGCCGAGAAGCTGCTGTCGCGCACCCTGCAGTCGGAACTGTAGAGATGCGACGTTCCGTTCGTCTCACGGCCGCAGTGGCCGCATCTGCGGCGCTGCTCGCGGCGTGCGGCTCACCGGGTCACACGCCTGCCGAGCAGTCGCCGTCCGCGAGCTCGGGTTTCCGCGGGGTCGACTGCAACGGCGTCACCGACGACGACATCACCAAGGCGGTCGGATCCGCGATGTTTGAGAAGGCGGTGGTCAGCGACACCGGATGCTTCTGGCAGGAGAACACCATGCTCGGCACGTTCGGGGCAGGCATGGGCATCTCGACGTGGTGGTACCGGGGCAGCGACATGGACACCGAGCGCACCCTGGAACAGAACGCCGGACGCACCCTGACCGAACTGTCGCTCGACGGCAACAAGGGCTTCAAGGCGGCCGACACCAACGTCTGCAGCATCTACGTGGCCAAGGGCGGCGACGTCATCACCTGGTCGATCCAGACGATGAACCCCGCGGCGCTGCCCGACCTGTGCACCGTGATCGAGCAGTTGGCGCAGCTGAGTCAGGACCGGGTGAACTGATCCGCCGCGCGCGCCACACCGTCACACCAACCGCCAGGGGCTAGAGTTTCACGGCGACCCGAAACCGGTGCCGCCCGGACGACAGGTCCGGGAGGAAAGCCAGAAGAGAAGAAGGTAGTGCGCATGTCCGTTCGGCCGGAACCCTCCTCGGGGAGCCGCCGCGGCCACGTGCGCGCGACGCGGACCACTCGCCTGAGCCGCGACACCATCGTCAACGCCGCACTGACGTTCCTCGACCGCGAGGGCTGGGACGCGCTGACCATCAACGCACTGGCCAACCAGCTCGGGACCAAGGGCCCGTCGCTGTACAACCACGTGCACAGCCTCGATGATCTGCGACGCACCGTACGGATGCGCGTGATCGACGACATCATCTCGATGCTCAACCGGGTGGGGGAGGGCCGCACGCGCGACGACGCCGTGATCGCCATGGCCAGCGCCTACCGCAGTTACGCACATCACCATCCCGGGCGGTACTCGGCGTTCACCCGGATGCCGTTCGGTGACGACGACCCCGAGTACTCGGCGGCCACCAAGGCGGCCGCGGCACCGGTCATCGAGGTGCTCGCGTCGTTCGGGCTCGAAGGTGAGCAGGCCTTCTACGCTGCGCTGGAGTTCTGGTCAGCCCTGCACGGCTTCGTGTTGCTGGAGATGACGGGCGTCATGGACGACGTCGACACCGACGCGGTTTTCACCGATATGCTGCTGCGCCTGGCCTCCGGGATGGAGCGTCGCGAAGCGTAGGGTGGACCTCACTGTCTGACCTGCGATTAGACCGCCGTGCACGAGTTTGTTTCGTCGCGGTCGGCCCTGGTATTGTGGTGGATCGTGCCTGGCCCGAAAGGCGCCTGCGGCTGATCCTGTACGCAAGCGTGCCCGCACGCCGGGCCAATTCGCATGTCTATCACGCATCGGATCGAATCGGTGCGGACGCGTGCGACACGCCCGGACGCGGGGGACGCGGACGGGTGAAAACTGCAGTACAGAGACTTAAGAACAAGAGAAGCAACACAGAGAAAGCCGGTACATGCCAACCATTCAGCAGCTGGTCCGCAAGGGCCGCCGCGACAAGATCGCCAAGGTGAAGACCGCGGCCCTCAAGGGCAGCCCGCAGCGTCGCGGCGTGTGCACGCGCGTTTACACCACCACTCCGAAGAAGCCGAACTCGGCGCTCCGGAAGGTCGCGCGCGTGAAGCTGACCAGCCAGGTTGAGGTGACCGCTTACATCCCGGGTGAAGGCCACAACCTACAGGAGCACTCGATGGTCCTGGTGCGGGGCGGTCGTGTGAAGGACCTGCCCGGTGTCCGTTACAAGATCATCCGCGGTTCGCTCGACACCCAGGGTGTGAAGAACCGCAAGCAGGCCCGCAGCCGCTATGGCGCGAAGAAGGAGAAGAGCTAATGCCGCGCAAGGGACCCGCGCCGAAGCGTCCGTTGGTCAACGACCCCGTCTACGGCTCGCAGCTGGTCACCCAGCTCGTGAACAAGGTCCTGCTCGAGGGCAAGAAATCGCTGGCTGAGCGCATCGTGTACGGCGCGCTCGAGCAGGCCCGCGAGAAGACCGGCACCGATCCGGTCGTCACCCTGAAGCGCGCACTCGACAACGTCAAGCCTGCCCTCGAGGTCCGTAGCCGCCGCGTCGGTGGCGCGACCTACCAGGTCCCGGTCGAGGTGCGGCCCGATCGTTCCACCACGCTGGCGCTGCGCTGGCTGGTGAACTTCTCCCGTCAGCGTCGTGAGAAGACCATGGTCGAGCGTCTGGCCAACGAGATCCTCGATGCCAGCAACGGCCTCGGCGCCTCCGTCAAGCGGCGTGAGGACACCCACAAGATGGCCGAGGCGAACCGGGCCTTCGCGCACTACCGCTGGTGATAGCCGCCGGCGAGCAGTGTTGCCGCCGGCGCAATGACCACACATCTACGAAGCGAGAGAGAAGACTTCTGTGGCACAGAAGGACGTGCTTACCGACCTGAACAAGGTCCGCAACATCGGCATCATGGCGCACATCGATGCCGGCAAGACCACGACGACCGAGCGCATCCTGTACTACACCGGCGTCAACTACAAGATCGGTGAGACGCACGACGGTGCCTCCACGACCGACTGGATGGAGCAGGAGCAGGAGCGTGGTATCACCATCACCTCCGCGGCTGTGACCTGCTTCTGGAACAACAACCAGATCAACATCATCGACACCCCCGGCCACGTCGACTTCACCGTCGAGGTGGAGCGCTCGCTGCGCGTGCTCGACGGTGCGGTCGCCGTGTTCGACGGCAAAGAAGGCGTGGAGCCGCAGTCCGAGCAGGTGTGGCGGCAGGCCGACAAGTACGACGTGCCGCGTATCTGCTTCGTCAACAAGATGGACAAGCTCGGCGCGGACTTCTACTTCACCGTGCGCACCATCGAGGAGCGCCTCGGTGCCAAGCCGCTGGTGATCCAGCTGCCGATCGGCGCCGAGAACGACTTCATCGGCATCATCGACCTGGTCGAGATGAAGGCCAAGGTGTGGCGCGGCGAGACCGCCCTCGGTGAGAAGTACGAGGTCGAGGACATCCCGGCCGACCTCGCCGACAAGGCCGAGGAGTACCGCACCAAGCTGCTCGAGACCGTCGCCGAGAGCGACGAGGCACTGCTGGAGAAGTACTTCGGTGGCGAGGAGCTCTCGGTCGACGAGATCAAGGGCGCGATCCGCAAGCTGACGGTCAACAGCGAGCTGTACCCGGTGCTGTGCGGCAGCGCGTTCAAGAACAAGGGCGTGCAGCCCATGCTCGACGCGGTCATCGACTACCTGCCGTCGCCGCTGGACGTCGAGTCCGTGCAGGGTCACGTGCCCGGCAAGGAAGACGAGGTCATCAGCCGCAAGCCGTCGGTCGACGAGCCCTTCTCGGCGCTGGCGTTCAAGATCGCGGTGCACCCGTTCTTCGGCAAGCTGACCTACGTCCGCGTGTACTCCGGTGTCGTGGAATCCGGTTCCCAGGTGGTCAACTCGACCAAGGGCAAGAAGGAGCGGCTGGGCAAGCTGTTCCAGATGCACGCCAACAAGGAGAACCCGGTCGAACGGGCCTCCGCCGGCCACATCTACGCCGTGATCGGTCTGAAGGACACCACCACCGGCGACACACTGTGCGATCCGAACGAGCAGATCGTGCTCGAGTCGATGACCTTCCCGGATCCGGTCATCGAGGTGGCCATCGAGCCCAAGACCAAGAGTGACCAGGAGAAGCTGGGCACCGCGATCCAGAAGCTCGCCGAAGAGGACCCGACCTTCAAGGTGCACCTGGACCAGGAGACCGGCCAGACCGTCATCGGCGGCATGGGCGAGCTGCACCTGGACATCCTCGTGGACCGCATGCGTCGCGAGTTCAAGGTCGAGGCCAACGTCGGCAAGCCGCAGGTGGCCTACCGCGAGACGATCAAGCGCAAGGTCGAGAAGGTCGAGTACACCCACAAGAAGCAGACGGGTGGCTCGGGCCAGTTCGCGAAGGTGCTCATCGATCTGGAGCCGTTCGTCGGCGAGGACGGTGCCACCTACGAGTTCGAGAACAAGGTCACCGGTGGCCGCATCCCGCGCGAGTACATCCCCTCGGTGGACGCGGGCGCCCAGGACGCCATGCAGTACGGCGTGCTCGCCGGCTACCCGCTGGTGAACCTGAAGGTGACGCTGCTCGACGGCGCCTACCACGAGGTCGACTCCTCGGAAATGGCGTTCAAAGTTGCGGGTTCACAGGCGTTGAAGAAGGCCGCTCAGGCGGCTCAGCCGGTGATCCTGGAGCCGATCATGGCGGTCGAGGTGACCACACCCGAGGACTACATGGGTGAAGTGATCGGTGACCTGAACTCCCGCCGTGGTCAGATCCAGGCCATGGAGGAGCGCAGCGGTGCGCGCGTCGTCAAGGCGCAGGTGCCGCTGTCGGAGATGTTCGGCTACGTCGGCGACCTCCGGTCGAAGACCCAGGGCCGGGCGAACTACTCCATGGTGTTCGACTCGTACGCCGAAGTCCCGGCGAACGTGTCGAAGGAGATCATCGCGAAGGCGACTGGCCAGTAATCTGGCCCGTCGGCCCAGCGAGACCGCACAACTGAACACATCAACATCTGCTTTAACCAAAGCACCAACAAGTCCAGGAGGACACAACAGTGGCGAAGGCGAAGTTCGAGCGGACGAAGCCGCACGTCAACATCGGGACCATCGGTCACGTTGACCACGGCAAGACCACGCTGACCGCGGCTATCACCAAGGTTCTGCACGACAAGTTCCCCGATTTGAACGAATCGCGCGCATTCGACCAGATCGACAATGCGCCTGAAGAGCGTCAGCGCGGTATCACCATCAACATCTCCCACGTGGAGTACCAGACCGACAAGCGTCACTACGCACACGTCGACGCCCCCGGTCACGCTGACTACATCAAGAACATGATCACCGGTGCCGCCCAGATGGACGGCGCGATCCTGGTGGTCGCCGCCACTGACGGCCCGATGCCGCAGACCCGCGAGCACGTGCTGCTGGCCCGCCAGGTGGGTGTGCCCTACATCCTGGTCGCGCTGAACAAGTCGGACGCGGTGGACGACGAGGAGCTCATCGAGCTCGTCGAGATGGAGGTCCGCGAACTGCTGGCCGCCCAGGACTTCGACGAGGAGGCCCCCGTGGTCCGCGTCTCGGCGCTCAAGGCGCTCGAGGGCGATCCCAAGTGGGTCAAGTCGGTCGAGGAGCTCATGGAGGCCGTCGACGCGTCCATCCCGGATCCGGTCCGCGAGACCGACAAGCCGTTCCTGATGCCCGTTGAGGACGTCTTCACGATCACCGGTCGTGGCACCGTCGTCACCGGCCGTGTCGAGCGCGGTGTGATCAACGTGAACGAGGAAGTCGAGATCGTCGGCATCCGCCCGGAGACCACCAAGACCACGGTCACCGGTGTCGAGATGTTCCGCAAGCTGCTCGACCAGGGCCAGGCCGGTGACAACGTCGGTCTGCTGCTCCGCGGCATCAAGCGCGAGGACGTCGAGCGTGGCCAGGTTGTGGTCAAGCCCGGCACCACCACCCCGCACACCGAGTTCGAGGGCCAGGTCTACATCCTGTCCAAGGACGAGGGTGGCCGCCACACGCCGTTCTTCAACAACTACCGTCCGCAGTTCTACTTCCGCACCACGGACGTGACCGGCGTTGTGACCCTGCCCGAGGGCACCGAGATGGTGATGCCCGGTGACAACACCGACATCTCCGTCAAGCTGATCCAGCCCGTCGCCATGGACGAGGGCCTGCGCTTCGCGATCCGCGAAGGCGGCCGTACCGTCGGCGCCGGCCGCGTCACCAAGATCATCAAGTGATCTAGGTTCAGCCAAACGAGCGGCGCTCACCCAAAGGGGTGGGCGCCGCTTGCTTTTTCGGCAACGCGTCGCCGAACGTTCTTGCCGAGCGTGCGGTTTCATACGCGACGCGCCGCGTCGTGCGGATGACGTCGCACGCTCGACGCCGGTGCAGCACATCCGGTGCGATTTCGCGCCATCGGCCGATGGCGACTATTGTCGTGACTAACGAATTTTCCGAGAAGTTGAGGTAGTGCGTGGACGCCGATGTGACCGAACCGATTCCGTCGGTGGCCGATTCAACCCCAGGGCGCGTCGAGCTGATCCGCAGTCAACTCACTCCTTCGCGCATCCTCGCCGGTATCTCGACGACGGTCGCCGTGGTCGCGGTCGCAGCGCTGGTCACCGTGACCACACAGCAGGCGGATACCGCCCCGCTCGAGGACACGGTTGCCGCGTCGCCGTCCACACCGGCCCCGGCCGCGCCGACGACTCCGGCTCCCGCACAACCGATCGCGGCCCACTCCATGGCGCCCGAGGTGCTCATGCCGACGTCGCCGTCGGCGGCGCCCACACCGGCCGCGGCACCTCCGGCCGATCTCAGCGGCGGACTGGGCGACATCTTCACGGCGCCCGCCAGATCGGCCGCACCGGCACGCCAGCCGGCGGTTCCGCGACCGGCGCCGGCCGCGTCAGGTCCGGCGTCGGCGACCAATCCCGCCTGGCCGGCGCTCGACCTCGGACAGGTCAACTCGCAGTGGCAGCAGGCCGTCGCGGTCGCCAACGCCCAGCCCGCTGTCAACGCGGTGGTCGGCACCGTGACGGGCACGACCGGGTGGGTCGGCAACGGAGCGATGAACATCCTGGGGGAACTTCTCGTCGCGTGGGTGAACCAGAACGGACAGATTCCCGGCCAGAACCCCGCGGTGCCTCCCGCGGACGGGCTCGCGGCGTTGCTGCTGGGGCCGACGGCTGCGGCAGGCGCGGGCCTGCCCACGGTGGACTGGTCTATGGTTCCGCCACCGGCGCTGCCGCCGATCGACTGGACCAAGATCCCGCCGCCCCAGCTGCCGCCGATCGACTGGACCAAGATTCCGCCGCCTCAGATCCCGCAGTTCCAGGACCCGTTCGCCCAGCTTCCGAGCATCACCCGGGCCATCGGGCTCCCGTTCTGACCGTCCGGCGTGTAACACCTGAGGCCGCTGAGGCGACGTCTTTGGCGTAGGTCTGTTACACGGGTTGGGGGAAACGAATGCTGCGACGGATGTGGGCACTGGCCGCCTCGGCCGTGCTGGGGAGCACGGTGATCGGACTGGCCGGGCCTGCCTCGGCCGCCCCGGACTGCCCTGACCTGCACTGGATCGGCGTCGCGGGCTCCGGTGAGCGCGACAATCCCACTCTCAACGGCGGCATGGGCCGCGTGGTCTACCGCTCCCTGCAGGACGTCTCGAGGCTCGTGGCCCAGGACGGCCGGACCATGACCGCAGAACCCGTCGTCTACCCCGCGGTCGAGGTGCCCGCCGACGGTGATCTGCTCGGCTGGGGCGGGTTCATGAGCAGCGTCGACACCGGTGTCGCGGCGCTGGCGAACCAGTACACCGTGTTCACGCAGCGCTGCCCGCAGAGCAAGGTGGTCCTGGCCGGCTACTCGCAGGGCGCGATGGTCGTGCACCGCAACCTGCACGCACTTGCGACGAGCCCCAACCTGGCGGCTGCGCTGCTGGTCGCCGACGGCGACCGGCTGCCCACCGACCCCACGATCAACCTCGGCACCGCGACCATGGTGCCGGGCGCCGGAAAGGGTGTGGCACAGGACTGGCCGATCCTGGCCCACGCGCCGGCGCCGCTGCCGCCGACCGTCGGCAGCCGCACGATCAGCGTGTGCGATCGCGGGGATGCCGTGTGTGACTACGACCCCGACGCCGACGAGGTCACCGCGGCCGCGATCGCCGTGCACACCAGCTACGCCCGCAGCGCCTCACAGCCGTGGACCTGGCCGCTGTATCAGCTGCTGATGCCGACGGTGACCAACCCGGCGGTACCCAACCCGGCGGTGCCCATCCCGACGGGGCCGGTGCCCGGACCGCAGGCGCCGACGCTGCAGGCATCACCGCAGAACCCGCTGACCGGCACCGAAACCTCTGTTCAGCCCGCCGAAGAGCCCGCTCCGACGTTAGGCTGATCTATCTCGCCCAGGCCGAGAGGAGCAGAGGATGTCGACCCTGTGGCGTTATCTCCGCATCCAGGCCTTCGTTCTGCTCTGCGGCATCGTGGGGCCGATCTTCCTGGTGATCTACTTCGGCAGCGGCGGCAGCCCGTTGATCAAGTGGATGTTCTGGACAGGTCTGCTCATCACGGCCCTCGACGTGCTGATCGCCCTGGCGATCACGGCCATGGGCACCCGGTCGGCCGCCAAGCACCAGGATCTCGAACAGAACGGGGTGATCGCACTCGCGCAGGTGGTCGGCATCCATGAGACCAACACGCGGATCAACGAGCGGCCACTGGTGAAGCTCGACCTGCAGATCTCCGGGCCGGGGATCGCGCCGTTCGCGAGCCAGGACCGCGTGCTGGCATCGGTGGCGCGGCTCCCGATGATCACCAACCGCAAGCTCGTGGCCGTCGTCGACCCCACCACACACGAGTACCGGATCGACTGGGACAGAAGCAGTTTGGTCAGCGGTCTGATGCCTGCCACGTTCACCATCGCCGAGGACAACACCACCTACGACCTCACCGGGCAGACCGAACCCCTGCTGGAGATCCTGCAGATCCTCAAGGCGCACAACATCGGTATGAACAACATGATCGATCTGCGCGCCAACCCAGTTGCCCGCGAACAGGTTCAGAGAGTGGTCCGCCGTGCAGCCGCGCAACGCAACGCACCGCAGGGCGTGCCACAGCCGGCCGGCCAGCCGACGCCGCAACCCGCTGCGGCGGCGCCGTACGCGGCACCGTCGATGTCGACCGCGCAGCGGCTGCAGGAGCTCGAAACCCTGCGTGCCACCGGCGCAATCAGCGAGGCCGAGTACACGGCCAAACGTCAGCAGATAATTGCTGATCTGTAAATACCGGCACCCTACGGTGGTAACGTCCACCGCGTGCGAGCGAGTTCGTCACGGGAACTCTGAGCGATGTCCGAACCGGTGGTTTCACACGAGGTTCGGTCACCCTCGCTGTCCGACGCGGTCATCCCGCTCGTCGCACTCACCGTCCTGATCGGCGGTTCCGTCGCGCTTTTCGGGCTCAAAGCGCTCGACGGACCGATACAGGTCGCACTGATCCTGGCGTGTGCCGTCGCGGCACTGATCGCGCTGAAGAACGGCAACCCGTGGAGCGCGGTGCAGGTGGCCGGGCAGGGTGCGCTTGCGTCGATCACCAGCGCGTTGTTCATCCTGCTTGCTGTGGGTGCCCTGATCGGGACGTGGAACCTGTCCGGAACCATCCCGACGTTGGTGTATTACGGTCTCGGCGTTTTGTCGCCGGGATACTTTTACGTTGCCACAGCGGTGATTTGCGGTGCGGTGGCCATGTCGATCGGCAGTTCGTGGACCACCGCGGGCACCATCGGCGTCGGCCTCGTCGGCATCGCCACGATGCTCGGTGTCTCACCGGCGATCACCGCGGGCGCGGTGATCTCGGGCGCCTACCTCGGGGACAAGCTCTCACCGTTGTCGGAGACGACGATCCTCACCGCGCAGATGGTGGAAGTCGACCTGTACACCCACATCCGCAGCCAGGCGTGGACCTCGGTCCCGGCGTTCCTGATCGCGGCGGCAGGCTTCACCGTGCTGGGTGTCGCGGGACCGCCGGTGCGCGATGCGGTGCCGGAAAGCATCGAACTCGCCAAACTCGGGGAGATCTTCTGGATCAACCCCGTCAACCTCGTGCCACTGCTGTTTCTGGTGGTGCTGTCGGTGCGGAAGGTTCCCGCGTCATTGGCGTTGTTGGCCTCGGCACTGGTCGCGGGCGCCCAGGCCGCGGTCTTCTAACGAGACGTCGTCACGGGCTTCGTCACCGAGATCGGGGCCAGCACGCAAGACGTGATCGGCTCGGTGCAGGCCGTGTGGACGGTGATGGCCAACGGTTTCAGCATCAACAGCGGAATCGGTGACATCGACCGACTGCTGTCGCGCGGCGGTATGGACAGCATGCTGCTGACGATCTGGCTGATCATCGGGGCCGTGACGTTCGGCGCGCTGCTGGAGAAATTCGGTCTCATCGACCGCTTGGTCCAGCCCATGATCGCGGCGGCCAAAACCACCGGCCGCCTGTATCTCTCGGTGTTCTGCACCGGATTCGGGCTGAACATCGCAGCCGGTGACCAGTACATAGCGCTGGTGTTGCCCAGCCGCATCTTCCGCGTCGAGTTCGCCAAGCGCGGGCTGGCCCCGCAAAACCTGTCCCGTCTGGCCGCCGACAGCGGGACGGTGACGTCGCCGTTGGTGCCGTGGAACTCGTGCGGCGCATTCATGGGGGCGGTTCTCGGTGTTCCGACGCTGTTGTACCTGCCGTTCGCGCTCTTCAACATCGCCAGTCCCGCGCTGAGTGTGTTCTACGGCTACACCGGCTTCAAAGTCGTTCGTGCGGAACCGGTCACAGAATCCGAGGGGGCATGATGACCACCACCGAATCACCTGTCAAGGACACCAAGGTCAGCCTGCCCACGCTGACCGCGATGGTCATCGGCTCGATGATCGGGTCCGGTGTGTTCCTGCTGCCCGGCCGGTTCGGGGCCGAGTCCGGGGTCGCGGGCGCGCTGATCGCCTGGGCGATCGCCGGTGCAGGCATGTTGATGCTGGCGTTCGTGTTCCAGCGCCTGGCGACGCGGAAACCGGACCTCGACGCCGGGTTGTTCGCCTACGCGAAAGCGGGCTTCGGCGACTACATGGGGTTCAACTCGGCGTTCGGGTTCTGGGCGTCGGCCTGCGCGGGCAACACGTCGTACTGGGTGCTGATCATGGCCACGACGAGCGCGCTGTTCCCCGCCCTCGGCGCCGGTGACACACTGCTT
>Ga0180220_1001155_pt1 | contig 21162 bp, 18 predicted proteins | sample eDN5th37CBELigBY_FD_151335 | JGI IMG/M metagenome (GOLD analysis project Ga0180220, IMG submission 151335) | Enriched backyard soil microbial communities from Emeryville, California, USA - eDNA 5th pass 37_C BE-Lig BY (version 2) (version 2) | ecosystem: Environmental > Terrestrial > Soil >...
CTCCAAGGCGACTTTCGCCTTGAACGCCGCCGAGTGGCGTTTGCGGATTCGTCCCATGTCGCGTCCTCGATAAGTATCCCTCTCAAGGATAACTTACCAAGTGGTCGGATTTCCGGGGTCCACTATAAGCATGTCGTCAGCTTTTTCAAGGATGGGTCAACGCTTGCTACAAGCAACGGGCGACTAAAATACGATCGACATCCAGCTTCCGAGGCATCTTATTACCCTGGGCGGCCGTTTACTGGCCTATTGGAGGCGCATCGAGAAGCATTATCCAGCCGATCGACCCCGCTGGTCCCGGTCGGATCGCGAGAGGAGCTGATCCGACAAGTCGACGCGATGTCTGATCGGTACTTCGAGTTCATGGCGAGCCGTGGCGTCTTTAAGGAGGTCGCAGAACAACGTAATGAGGCCTGACCATGATGGATTGGAGTCCGAGTAAAGCCCGGTGTCCGATGATACTTTCTTGACATTCGGGGTTCGCGCCGAGCCGAGTCAACCTTTCTTCGGTTCCTCGGCGCGGCATTCCGTCTCGGCAGGGCGATTGACCGCGCCGAGCCTTCTGGTAAAGTGGGGGGATGAGTTCCGCGACGGCGTTGGAGCCCTGGGTCGCGTTGGGAAGAGGAAATTCGTCGATCACGCGCCGACGGTCGAGTCGAGGCGACGGAGAAGTCTCTTGGAAACAGACCTGGAAAGGCCGGCCGCGTGTACGGAGAGATGATCGGAGGCTTGATCGGCCTGAGCCTGGGGGTTCTGGGCGCTTGGGGAGCTTCGCGGCTTTCGGCCCTTCTCGACGCCTCCACGGCTAAAAAATTGGCCGAGGAAATTCGCGGCAACGCCGAGCGCCAGGCGGAAACGATCCGCATTCAGGCGGAACTCCAAGCTCGAGAGGCGACGCTCCGCCGTCGCGACGAGCTTGAAGAGGAGATGGAACGGTCTCGCAAGGAGCTTCGCGAGCAGGAGCGGCGGCTTGAGAAGCGGAGCGATCTTCTCGACCAGAAGCTGGAGCTGCTAAACAACAAGGAACGGGATCTCGACGAGGCCCAGCGGCTGAACCTCGCGCGCCAAAAGGAAATTGAGAATCGGCTTGGCGAAGTCACGCGGATCGAGCGGGACCAACGCGACGAACTGCGGCGAATCGGCGGCCTGACTCCCGAGGAGGCGCGAGACCAGTTGCTCGACCGGGTTGAGAAGGAGCTTCGCGGGGAGTTCGGCGAGCGGATTCTTCGCCACGAAGAGGTGATTCGCGAGACCAGCCGGGAGCGCGCCCGCGCGATCCTGGCGATGGCCATCCAGCGCTACGCGGCCCCACACACCGCGGAAGTCACCGTCAGCACCGTCGACATCCCCAGCGATGAGATGAAGGGCCGGATCATCGGTCGCGAGGGGCGGAACATTCGGACCTTCGAAAAGGCGACCGGCGTTGACGTGATCGTTGACGACACCCCCGGCGTGGTGGTCGTCACCGGCTTCGACAGCGTGCGCCGGGAAGTCGCCAAAATCGCCTTGGAGAAGCTGATCCAGGACGGCCGCATCCATCCGGCCCGCATCGAGGAGATCGTTCGGGAAACTCACGAGGAGATGGATCAACACATCCGCGCCCTGGGGCGTGAGGCGGCCCGAGAGGCCGAGGTCGTGGGCCTCAACGACAAGCTGCTCGACTACCTGGGCCGGCTCAAGTTCCGAACCAGCTATTCCCAAAACGTGCTGCGACACTCCATCGAAGTCGCCTTCCTGACCGGCATGATGGCCGAGGAAATCGGCCTCGACGGCGCTCTCGGTCGGCGTTGTGGGCTGCTCCATGATCTGGGCAAAGCGGCCGATCATGAGATGGAGGGAGGCCATCCGGCGGTCGGCGCCGAGTTGCTCAGGCGATACGGCGAAGGTCCGGAAGTCACCCACGCGGCGCTTGGGCATCATGACGACCTTCGAGTCGACGCCCCCTACACCGTGCTGGTCGCCGCCGCCGACGCCGTCAGCGCCAGTCGTCCCGGAGCCCGGCGGGCGACCCTGGAAAAGTACGTTCGGAGGCTGGAGGAGCTGGAGGCGCTGGTTTTGGGATTTCCAGGCGTCGATCAAGCCTACGCCATTCAGGCCGGGCGCGAGGTTCGCGTGATGGTCGACAGCGAGCAACTTGACGACGCCCACTCCGCGGCCCTCTGCCGAGACATCGCCCAGGCGATCCAGAGTCAGTTGAGCTATCCCGGCGAGGTTAAGGTGACGGTCCTTCGCGAGACCCGAAGCGTCGAAATCGCCCATTGAGTTCCGAGACCGGAGAGCGAGCAAGCCGTTGGTTCCCCTCAAAATCTTGTTCATCGGCGACGTCGTCGGTTCCCCCGGCCGGAAGATCCTCTCCCAGGTGCTCCCCCGCCTGATCCACCGCTGGGGGCTGGGGCTGGTCGTTTGCAACGCCGAGAACGCCGCCGGCGGCTCGGGCCTGACCTTGCGGTGCTTCGAGGAGCTGACCGAGGCGGGCGCCGACGTCCTGACGATGGGAGATCACGTCTACCGCAAGGACGAGATCCATCAGATCTTCGACCGCTCCGACCGGGTGGTCAAGCCGGCCAATCTGCCCCCCGACTCGCCGGGGCCGGAACTGGCCTTGGTTCAGGCGCGCGACGGGACCTTCGCGGCGGTCTTCTCGGTCTTGGGTCGAACGTTCATGCGGCCCGTCGATTGTCCGTTCCGCGCCGCCGATCGCGTTTTGGAACAGATCCGCAACGCCGCCGACGTCGTTTTGGTGGACGTCCACGCCGAGGCCACCAGCGAGAAGCAATTGCTGGGCCGGTATCTCGATGGCCGCGTCTCAGCCGTCTTGGGAACTCACACCCACGTCGCGACGGCCGACGAGCGGATTCTTCCGGGCGGAACCGCCTATCAGACCGACGTGGGCATGACCGGGCCGCACGATGGGATCCTCGGCCGCCGTTACGATCGGGTGCTCAGCGCCACGCTCTCGTTCGTCCCGACCCACTTCGACGTGGCGACGGGAGACCCCCGGCTCAACGGGGCCTTGGTGACGGTCGACCCGACGACCGGGAGGGCCCTCTCCATCCAGCGAATCGGCATCGGTCGGGACGAGGCCCAGCGGATCATGACCGACGCCTCGAATCAATTGGCCGATCCCTCGCCCCCCCAGCCCTGATCAACCAAGCCGCTCGGCAAGTCGTTGTAGCCGCTCCAGGCCCCGGGCGATTCCCTGAGCGTGCGCCTGGGGGGCGTCGAATCGCCGATCCTCCAGAAACCGCCAACGAACCCAGCGCTCGGCGATGAGCAGGCTGGCCAAGCTCTCGAAGGGATCGATGAGCGCCTCCTCGGCCGTTGAGAGTGGACGCTCGCGCCGATACGCCGCGAGGCCCTCCTCTCTGAGGGGGTCGCATTCGGGCCGGGGAAACCATTCTCCAAGGAGCCGAGCGAGGTCTCCGGCGACGCATTCGACGTCCATCGCCCCGAAGTCGACCAGTCCGCTCACGACGTTTCCTTGAAACAGAAAATGCTCGGGCCGGGCGTCGCGAATACAGGGTTGCAAGGGAATGCTCCACCGCCGGACGTCTTCGACTTTCGCGAGGACCGCGGGGGCGATCCGTCGCGCCAGGCCCGCCCAATGCAGCGCCGGGCGGGCGAGCGGATCGTCGGCCCGCGCCGCGACCGCGCGTTCGATGGCGTCGAACCCTCCATGAACCAGTCGCGTCACCTCATCCCGGCGCGCGTTGAGTCCCGGACTTGGGCCGAGCGTCGAGTTCCCGGCGAGCCTTCGGTGAACCATCGCCAGCGCTTCGAAAGCCGCGCGAACGCGCTCGACGGCGGGTGGTCGACTCATCTCCGCCGAGCCCGGGAGCCAGGGGGCGAGCTCCCAACATCGCCCTCCGAATTCCTGAACCGTTCGGCCGTCGAGCGCGGCAACGGGCTGGGGGAGGAACTCCAAGTCGGCCGCGGCTCGGAGCCAGCCGTGAATCGCCTCGACCCGGGCGCGCCCCCCGCCCCGCTCCGGCCACGCTCGGATGACCATCTCACCGGCCGAGGAGGCGAAGCGCCAGAGCCGCGAGCCACTGAGGCCGCCCCCTCCGCCGAGGGGCTGGATCGCTCCCGTCGGTCCTAGCCGCGCGGGGTAACGGGGCGGGAGGCGTCTTGGATCGTCATGCGTCATCTCGGGCGCGGCGGGCAAATCGTCGTTTGGCTCTTGGAGAACGCGCCGACTCGTCGTGAAGGCTCTGGGCTTGAAGGTCCCGAAGCGCCCGCTCGAACCGTCGCGAGACTTCGGCCAGGACTTCTTTGTCCTTCGCCTGGGAGGGCTCGAATTCGGAAAGGTCCAGCGGAGGACCGAACCGGACCCGAGACCTCGAAAACGACCAGAGCGACGGGCCGATGTCCACGGTTGGTGGGGACCCCGTGATGAACGCTGGGATCACCGGCGCTCCGGAACGGATCGCGATGTAGGCGGCGCCCGACCTCATCGGGCCGAGAGCGCGACCGGATTCCGGTGTGATTTTGCCTTCCGGGAAGATGGGGACCACCTTGCCCTCTTCAAGAGCCCGAAGCGCCGCGCGGGTGGCCTGAAGGTCTCGACCGTCGCGGTTGACCGGAATGCAGCCGGTTCGCGCGGCGAACACGCGCACCACGGGGAGCTCGTACATCTCTCGGGCGATCATGAAGCCAAGCACGCGGCGCGAACTCGCTTGGAGCAGCAAGTGGTCGATGCAGCAGGTGTGGTTGGCGATCAGGATCGCCGGGCCGGTTTCCGGAAGGGGCGCCCAGTCGGACTTGCGCAGGCGATGCACCATCCGGGTGTAGAACCGAGCGCAGTACCAGTAGAACGTCAAGTCGCCGTGGATCTCGGGCTTCGTTCGGACGTTTCCGGGGGGCGACTCGTCGCTTTTGAGGAATTGAGGCAGAGCGAGCATCGTCACGCGGGGTGGGACAAGGCCTGGGAGGACATCGTTCGGGAGTCCCGGCGACGGCGTCGCCTGGTTGCGAGTGGATCTCCCGGTGGCGAAGTCCACTTCAGTATCGAAACACCCGCGGGGTCCAAGGTCAAGAGAGGAACCAGGAAGCGGCGCGAGGGGGGGCGGGCTAGCCAGTCTCCGCGCGGGCGATCCGGCGGCGGATCGTGAGGCCGGCGAAGAGTCCCGTCAGGGTCCAGATGGCGATCGTCGACGGTTCGGGAACCGGCGTCTCAAGGAACTGAGCGCCCGAGACGTCCAGGGCCTCGATCGGGTGGTCTGATTCCGCGAGCAACTCCAGCAGCCCCAAAGTTCCGAGGCCCGGGCCGTCGGTCGCCGATTTCATGAGGGCGACCGCGGCCGGGCTAAACTTCGTGTCCGGGTCGACCAGCGTGCTCCAATTGGCGACCGCCGCGTCGAGGTAATCGCCGGTCTCGTCGGGATGGGTCGCGACCCCCAAGGCGTGCATGAGTTCGTGAGAGATGTTGTGGGCGACGGCCCACGCCAGTTCGTCGGCGTCCGAGGCGTAGGCAAGTTTGTCGATGAAGCTGAAGCCGCTGGAGCCGACGTTGGTGATCCCGACCGCGTCGGGATTTCCGCCGTAGGACGCTCCCGAGACGACGCTCAGCGTGTGCGGGGCCGACGTGTTGGGATCGTCGGTCAGATTCAAATCCAAGCCGCTGATCCGGAACGTATGTTGGACGTTCGCGATGACCGACCGCACGAAGTCCGCCCGTTGCCCTTCGTTGGGGACGCCGCCAAAGGCGGTGGTGACCGCGCTGCTGTTGTACCAGGGGCTCGGCGAACCGACCGTTAGGATCGAGGCCTCGGCGTACTCGCCCGTTCCAAAATTCAGGAACGCGTGGGCGCGAGTGGTGTCGGCGGCGAGAATCGACGCGGCGGCCTGCGTCTCCCTCGCCGGGGTCTCGGTCTGAGACGGCAGCGACATGGGAGCGACTGAGGTCGCGGGGATCCCGAGCGACGCGGACTCTCCGAAACCGCCCACCGAAATGGTCGCGCTTTCTTGAGTCGCGTTCCACGAAGTGGAATTGCCGTCGCTCTGGTAAAACCAATGCGCCGGGAGATTGCTCACCGTGTCGGACTGCTTGGGAGCGTAGATGTTGCCGGCGCTATTGATCTGATTGGCGTACCAAGCGTTCAACGAGTCCTGCGAGCCGAACCAGGACAGTGGCGCCGCCGTCGCCGAAGCCCCCAGGGCGCCCCATCCGACGATCCCACACACCCATGTCCTGATTGCGGTCATACGAACCTCCTTGTTCGCTTCACGAGTCGCCGCTCTGGCCGGCGAATCGACGACCCACGATTATTCGTTATTGCGGCCAGCCGAGGACTCGCGGCTTCCTGCCGTCGGGCCCAACGTTGGGTGGCTGGAAGCTTAGCAAACGTCGTGCCCAACGTGGCTCGCCGCGGCGTCAAATCCGCGGCGCGGCGAGAGAGCCGCGTGTCGGCGCTCGTCGAAACATCTTTGATTTCATGGCTTTGCGCGTTGTCTCGGGTTTCCCGACGAGTCCGGCGCGGCGCGGAGGGCGAAATTTCCGCTCGTCTCCGCGATGGTATTATTTACACGATTCATGTAAATGGGACAAGCGGAATGTTCGATAAAGCTGGCGTGGCGGGCTTTCTGAATTGGTCGATGCGTGCTTGAAGGGCCGCGCGCCCGGTCCAGCCCCGGCGCGTGGGCGCCGGACGCGGGCGGCCGGACAAGCCGGCCCAACGCCTCTTGCGCGTGAGGCGCCTGGCGCGGCAAATTCCCATTGGCCTTGAGGCGATTGAGTCTCGGACGAGACCTTGGGCGGGAGTGAACGAAGGGGCGGCGGTCGATCGAGGGGGCGCGCCGTCACCCGTTCGGAAGTGGGCCACCAATACGGACGGACGCCGCGGCGGGGCGCGGCGAAGGGAATTCGAGGGTCGCGGCGGCGGGGGAGGTCGTCAGGCGGCGCTTTTCTTTTCTCGCGAGAGAATGCCGGCCAAGTCGCCCGCGCTTTTCATGTTGGAGACCTCGTCGAGATCGATGCTGAGATTGAAGCGATCCTCCATGAGCATGATGACGCGCACGAGGTCCAGGGAATCGAGGGCCAGTTCCTCCAGAAGCTGGGTCTCGGGGGTGATGACCCGGCATCGCGCTTTTTCGGAAACCGAGCGGATCATCTCCGACACGACCTCCATCAAGTCTTCGGCGGGCTTCGCCGCGTTGAACGAACCGACCATGGAGGAACTCCCTTTCTGAGACGGCGACCGCGAGGATCGAAGGCGCGCCGGGCACCGCCGAAACCGGTCCGAAGCGCGTTGACTCGGGACTAAATGGGCGAGGGTCGCGGTGGCTTCCAAAGCCGTCACCGGACATCCGTGGGACGCCGCCGCGCTCTCTCCCTTTGGTTATCGGAGTCTCGGAGATTCCTCCTTGAGCGGGGCCGTCCAAAGGATGTGGTGGATGGGGAGGGTTCGGCGCTTTTTAACATCGGTCGCAAGGTGATGAGGCGGACGGAGATTTGGTTTCCCAGACGATTTCGTGGATGGGGTCGCTGGTGGGTTGCTGGACCAGAAGGTAGGGACTAGAATGTCCCCGGATTTGGAGACGAGGATAGGCGAACTCGCGCATGTGCGTTGCAGTGCGTGGTTCAACGAGACAACGTTGGATTTTCTGGACACGGCCTACCTCGTCCGCATAATCTTTCCCGAAGGAGCCACAGACGATGAGCTTTGGATTGAAGGGTCTGGCGTTGGCCTCGGCTTTCGGAATCGCGCTTCTGGTCAGCGGCTGCAACCCGGAAGAGGCCCCTCCGGTCTCGACCCCTCCCGCCCCCGCCGCTCCGGGCGACGCCGACGCGCTCGCGCCCGGCGATGATGCGACTCCCGCCGAAGCCACTCCGGCCGAGGCTCCGGCTCCCGCCGAGGCCGCTCCGGCCGACGCCGAGCCCACCGCTGAGTAAGAACCTTGCTGGTTCGACGGTCGCCGATGATCGTTCGAGCATTGCCATGCAGGAGCCTCGCGCGGAGTTCGCGCGAGGCTCTTTTTTTATCCGCGACGACGCGGCGACGACGGTGGGCTCGCTTGGATCGCCGATCCGTCGTCGGCTACGAGCCGGGTTGGGTTGGAGCTTGAACGACGGGGTTCTCCAGGACGCCGACCCCGTCGACGGTAATTCGAACAAGATCGCCGTCGAGGAGCGTGAAATCGTCGGGCGGGACGACGCCGGTCCCCGTGAGGAGGATCACCCCATCGGGAAACAGGTTGTCTCGACCCAGCCAAGCAATCAGCTCCTGGAACCGCCGAGCCATGCGGGCGGTCGAGGTTTCGCCCTCGAAGACGCGCGCTCCGAGGCGTTCGATCTCCAGGCGGATCGTCAGCTCTCTGGGATTGGGGATCGAGGCCGACGCCGCGATCGACGGGCCGAGAGCGCAGCAGGCGTCGTACATCTTGGCCTGGGGCAGATAGAGCGGGTTCTCCCCTTCGATGTCGCGGGCGCTCATGTCGTTGCCGATCGTGTAGCCAACCAGTTCGAGGCTGGGCGAGAGAACCAAGGCGAGCTCCGGCTCGGGGACCGACCACCGCGCGTCGCCTCGGATCCGAACCGGCTGGTTTGGGCCGACGACCCGGCTCGGAGTGGCCTTGAAGAACAGCTCCGGGCGCGGAGCCCGATAAACGAGGTCGTAGAACGAGGCCCCCCGCTCCGACTCCTCCTCTCTGGCCACCTTGCTCCGCTCGTAGGTTACGCCCGCCGCCCACACCTCCTGACGGTCCAGCGGCGGCAGGAGCCGAACCGAGTCCAGGGCGTGTCGCTCGGTCTCGTCGCGCGCGAGCGATTCGATCGTCCCCGCGACGTCTCCGGCGTGGAGAATCTCCGAGAGCCGAGACGGTCCCAAACCGATTGGGATCACCGAACCACCGTCGAGACATCCCACAAGGGGCGTTGGGTCGGAGCCGAGCGTGTATTTCAACAGCCGCATGGGAAGACCTCCTCGTCCTGATCGGCGCGATTTCATGACTGAATCGCTTGCCGTTGAACCCAACATCTTACGATGATCGACGGGAGGAAATCAGCAACCCGGTGGTCGCGGGAACGACGCGCCGGGAGGGACCGCAAAGCGCGAGAGATGAAAATGCCGGAACGGATCTACGTGGTGGGGCACGGAGCGGTCACCTGTCTGGGTCCAACCATGGACGAGACCTGGAGCGGACTGATCGCCGGGAAAAGCGGTCTTCGGAGGCGCGCGAGCCTCGGCCGCGAGCGGTTTCTCCAGGACATCGCCGGCTTCGTCGAGGACGCCGAGGCCGTCTCGCGAACCGGGGACCGCGAGCTGGCCCGGTTGTCGGCCCGCTTCCTGGCCTTCTCGGTGGCGGCGGCCCGCGAGGCCTGGACCAACGCCGGTCTCGACCGGGTGGACGACCGGATCGACCGCGACCGCGCGGCCGTCTGCGTCGGCTCGGCGTTCGGCGGGGTCGACTTCATGGACGCGCAACAGGCTCGGATGCAAAAGCGGCAAGACCTCTCCGTCAGCCCGTTCATGGTCCCGGGCCTGGTCATCAATCAGGCCGCCGGTCAGATCTCTCAGCGGCTCGAACTGTACGGGCCGGGGATTGCCCCGGCCAACGCCTGCGCCACGGGGGCCCACGCGATTATCTTGGGCGCGATGCTCCTGAAGGCGGGCGACGCCGACATCGCCCTCTGCGGGGGAGGCGAAAGCGCCTTCACGCCGGCCTTGGTCAACGGCTTCTCGACGATGAAGGCCCTATTCAGCCCGAAGCCCGGAGACCGCGCCGAGGACGACCCGGCGCGGGCGAGCCGGCCCTTCAGCGGCGACCGGGCGGGCTTCATCATGTCGGAAGGCGCCGGCGTGTTGGCCCTGGCCACCGAGTCCACGGTTCACAAGCTTGGGCTGAACGTTCAGGCCGAGATTTTGGGCTACGCCCTGAATTCCGATGGCTTCCACATGGCCATGCCCAACGAGGACCGCGTCGGTCGCTGCATCGCTCAAGCCCTTCGCAACGCCAACCTCGCGCCCGGCGACATCGACTACTACAACGCCCACGGCACGAGCACGCAGGTCAATGACCAGGTCGAGACGCTCGTCCTCAAACGAATCTTCGGCGATCACGCCGCCAAGCTCGCGGTCAGCTCGATCAAGGGCGCCCTCGGCCACGGCCTTGGCGCGGCGTCGGCCATCGAGGCCGCCGTCTGCGTCCGCGCTCTGGGCGAGCGGATCATCCCCCCCACCATCAATTACGTTCCCGACCCCGAACTCGACCTCGACTACGTTCCCAACGAGGCCCGCTCCGCGCGTTTGGATAAAGTCATGAGCGCGTCGTTCGGTTTTGGGGGAACAAACAACGCGCTGATCTTCGCGGCGCCTCGCATTTGAGGCGTCGTCGCGCGAGGCCCGCGACCGTTGGCGTCGCGAGCGAAATCCCTCCCCCGCTCGCGGGGAAATTGCGTGGCCGAGGGGGGCCGTCGACCCCCCTCGGCCACCCACGGGATGAGTCCCACGCGATACTAAATTAAGCGTAAGTCTCATCCAAGATTCGAAGCAGGCGGGCTTGAATGTCTTCGTGCTCTTATATGTGCGTGTTGCGATGTGGTATTGTCTCGCGTTTTTTGGCATCGCCCGCGCGAGGCGCGCTTGCTTGAAATCGCCCTTATACAGCGTGTGGGCGCGTCGCCTATCCCTCTTGCGCGGCTGAAATCGCCATTTCTTTCCGATTTTCGAGCGATCGAATAATTGACCCTTCGAAAATCCGGGCGTATACTGCGCCCATTGCCGATCTTGATTAGTATGGCGTGGGCGGTCGTTCGCGCGGCTCGCGTCGCCAAGATGTGTTGATTGCGCGGCCTCGGCTTGGAGGCGACGGCGTCGTGGCGGCTCCGGGTTCGCTTTGAATCATCGGACTGAGATCATATGGTTGAATCATTGCGCCAGATTCACGGGTGGCGGGTTGTCGCGTTGTGACGGCCGGCCGCTCGTTTTTTGGGGACTCCCGCGCGGCGCGCGGGGTTCGCGATTGCTCCGAAGCTTTTCGTTTTCGTTTTACGGAGTGACGTCCCATGAAGTCTTCGTTGCGCGGTCGATCAGGCTTCACGCTGATCGAACTCTTGGTGGTGATCGCCATCATCGCGGTGTTGATCGCGCTTCTCCTGCCGGCGGTTCAGGCCGCCCGGGAGGCGGCGCGTCGATCGCAGTGCGTCAACAATCTCAAGCAGATCGCTTTGGGGGTCCACAACTACCACGACGTCTGGGGCGTGATGCCTCCGGGCGAGGGCTTCGGGGCGACCTCCACGAACATCGCCATGTTGGCCTACATCGAGCAGCAGCAGCTTCACGCCGCGTTCAACAGCAACATTGATGATCGGTGGCTTTACACCTTGCCCCAGAATTCGACGGTCGTGAGCGCCCGAGTCGCGACCTATGCCTGTCCCTCCGAGGTCTATTCGAATCGATCCAGCGATGTTTACAACTCGTGGGCGGCGAATTACGCCTGGAACTCGGGCACTTGGTGGCCCCGCACAAGGAGCTGGGACGGCCTGTTCGGCCGCACCTATGACGATGACGAGGCCGTTCGGCCGTTTTCTCCGATCAACGCCTCGTTCGCCGCGATCGTCGACGGCGCCAGCAACACGTTGATGGTGGCCGAGGTCGCCAACGGGCCGCTGACCGCGGGAGCGGCGCGGACTCGGGTTTCGGACTGCTACCAGGTTGCCCTGAGCAACAGCATGACGGTCCAAGAGGCCACGGCGGCGGCCGACTCCGTCGACTGGGCGGCCGGACCGATCCCGTGGGGCGGCGAGTGGCGGTACAAGGGGTACACCTGGGCCGAAGGGAGCATGTGGCGATCGTGGTTCAACTCGATCCGAACCCCGAACAAGACCTGCGCGACCGATGAGAACTCGTCCTGGTGGTACATGATGAAGCCGGCCTCGTCGTACCATCCCGGCGTTGTCAACGCGGCCTTGGCCGACGGCAGCGTCAAGGCGTTCAAGGAGTCGGTCAGCCAGGAGGTCTGGATGGGGCTGAGCACGCGGGCCGGGGGCGAGGTGATCTCGTCCGACTCGTATTGAATCTCGGCCGAGTTGAACCCGGGCTCAGAGTCCGCCCATCCCAAGGAGTCCATTTCGTTGGCCGTCAAACTGATTCCCAGATCGCTGAAGTTGATCCTGTCCTGCCTCGTCACGGCGTCCATCCTCGGTTGTGGGAGCGACGAACCGACTCCCGTGACGCCGGAGCAATTTGAGGAGGGCAGGCAGAAGCAAATCGAAATCCGCCGCAAGGAGTATGGACCGGGAGCCGACAAGGCGTCCGGCGGCTCCAAGGCCGGCAAGAGGCGGGGCCCGTCGGACGGGTGAACTCGCTCGATTCCATCTTCGCCGCTGAAGGTGGCCCCGCGATTCGTCGCGGGGCGTTTTCACGTTGGCGGCGCCCGCTTCTCTCGTCGCGATGAGAGAGTGGACGATTCCGCCGCGATCGATTTTGACGTTGCCAGAGGGGGCCGGACCTGCCAAACTTCCGGCGCGGCGGTGTTCGCGGGGCCCGGACGCATGGAGGCGGCTTCGGCTCGGATTCATCGCGCTCGCCGCCTGGAAGGACGAGGTGAGGGCGATGGATCGACGCGGGCTGAAGATCCGCAAGATGTTTTTGAGAGGGGTGTTGCCCTTGGTCCGCCGGTTGCCTTTGCCGGTGGCCAACCACCTCATTTCGGGCATCGGCCGTTTCGAGTACCGCATGAATCGCGGACTGCGGACCTCGTTCGACAACGCCGTTTCCCGGGGCGGGCGAATCCTCCACTGCGATTGGGACGCGCCGACGGTCGGCAAGCAACTCGCCGGCAACCACATCCTCTGGCGAACCCGCGACATGCTTTTGGACGGAGCCCCGCGCGAGCGGGCCTTGGAGGCGTTCGAGGTGGAGGGCCGCGAGCATCTCGACGCCGCCTTGGCGCTGGGCAAGGGCTGCGTCGTTTTGACGAGCCACTTTGGCGCCCACATGCTGCCGGCGCACTGGTTGTATCGCAACGATTATCCGCTTCGCCTGTACATGGAGCGGCCCCGAAGCGTCTCCCGCTTCATGGCCTCGCGGTTCAACGACGACGGGGAGCTTGGCCAGGGCAAGCTGTTCATCTCCCGGCGAAGCGATCCGGCCGACTCGGCCGGCAGCATCCTCCGCGCCGTTCGGGTGCTCCGCTCGAAGATGATGCTCTTTCTGGCCGGCGACGTCCGCTGGAGCGGCCAACTCACCGCCGAGGCCCGCTTCATGGGACGGACCCTCCGATTCTCAACCACCTGGATCACCCTCGCCGCGATGAGCCGGGCGCCGGTGGTGGCCGTTTTCTGCCGGGTCGGCGACGACGGCCGCTATCACATGGAGTTCCGTCCCCATTTCCTGGTTCCAGCCGACGCTCAAGAGGAGGAACGGGCGGGAGAATACGTTCAGCTCTTTCTCGACCAGCTCGAGGAACGGATCCGGCGCCATCCGGCCGATAGCAACGAATACCTTTTCTGGCCGGCGGCGGACGAAGCCGCGGCCTGATCGCGCCGGCGTCCGCGGTGAAACGGCGGCCCGGCGGGGGAGCTTGACAGGTTCCCATCGCTCGCTAGAGTACCTTTGGACGATTCCGAACGCTTTTTTCATTTCGGCTCGGACCTACGATGACGTTACCGATTACCCTGAGCGCGGCGACCGCCCGAACCAGCGCCCCCTCCATCAGCCGCTTGATGAAGCTGGCCTTGGAACGGCCGGAAATCGTTTCGCTGGCCGCCGGGTTCGTGGATCAACAATCGCTGCCCGTGAAGCCCGCGGCGATGGCGATCGCCCAGATCCTCGGCGACGATCGGGCCGGCCGATCGGCGCTTCAGTACGGGACGACCATCGGCGACGAGGCCCTTCGCGCGATCCTGATCGAGCGCCTGGAACTCGACCACGGCGCGACGCCCGGGACCTATCACGACGCCATCGCCCGAACCGTGATCACCACCGGATCGGCCCAATTGATCTACCTAATCGGCGAGGCCCTGCTCGACCCCGGCGACATCGTCCTGGTCGAATCGCCGACCTATTTCGTGTTTCTCGGTCCCCTGGAGACCCGCGGCGCGCGCGCCATCCGAGTTCCCATCGACGACGAAGGCCTCAAGGTCGACGCCTTGGAGCAGGCGCTTGTTCGGCTTCGGTCGGAGGGGCTGCTCGACCGGGTCAAACTGATCTACACGATTCCCGAGCACGCGAACCCGACCGGCATCAGCCTCGCGGCCGATCGTCGCCGAGCCTTGGTTGATCTGGTCCACCGATGGTCGGAGATCGCCGGACGGCGGATCTTTCTCTTGGAGGACGCGGCCTACCACGGCCTCTCGTATGGGGAATCGGAGCCCAAGACCCTCTGGAGCCTCGACCCGGAGGGAGAGACGGTGATTCTGGCCCGAACATTCAGCAAGACGTTCAGCCCGGGACTGAAGACGGGCTACGGCGTTTTGCCCAAGGGGTTGGTCGATCCGATCGTGACCTTGAAGGGGAACCATGATTTCGGCTCGTCGAACTTCGCGCAGAAGTTGCTGCGGTTGGTGCTCGCCAGCGGCGAATACGATCGTCACGTTGAGCGCCTGCGCGCGATTTACGGCCGCAAGCGCGACGTCTTTCTCGACGCCTTGGAGACGTTTTTCGAGCCGATCCGGGATGAAGTGACGTGGACTCGGCCGCGCGGGGGGCTGTTCGTTTGGATGACCCTTCCCGAGGGGATTGACGGCGGGTTCGACGGCCCGCTGTTTTCCCGATGCCTGGCGGAGGGGGTGATTTATGTTCCCGGCGAGTACGCCTTCGCGCCGGAGCCGTCGCCGATTCCCCGCAACCACCTTCGGTTGACGTTCGGGGTTCCCGACGAAGCGGCCTTGGTCGAGGGAGCGAGGCGACTGGCCGACGCGATCAAGGCGACCCTGAGATCCGGGTAGGATCCGCCGACGGGCGAGGCTCGCGCGAGGACGCGGAGAGCCCCGACGCCCGGCCTGATGAGACAAAAGCGGAATTGGGCCCCTTCCCAGGGGGCAAGGACGCGAAGCTGGGGGGCCTCGCCTTGGGAATTTTGCAACGATACGTCTGGAGGGAGGTGTCGCGCGCCTTCGCGCTGGCGCTTCTGACCATGACGGTCATCTTCGTGTTGTTCATGGTCGCCGCCGAGGCGATGCGGAGCGGGCTGCTCACGCCGCGCGACGTGGTCATGCTCGTCCCCTACGTGATTCCCAGCACCCTCCCCTACACCATGCCGGTCTCGCTCTTGTTCGCCGTCACGGTCGTCTACGGACGGATCGCCGGCGACAACGAGATCATCGCCATTAAAAGCGCCGGGCTGAGCGTCATGACCGTCATCTGGCCCACGATCATCCTGGGCGCGGTCGTCAGCGCCTTTCTCTGGGAGGCGAACCGAACCTGGATCCCTCAAAGCGCCCATCAGGCCAAGCTCGTCTTGTTCCGGGATCGCGAAGACCTGATCTACAAGCTCCTGAAAAAAGACAAGCAGTTGATGATCCCAAGGAGCCCGATCTTCATCAAGGTGCGCGACGTTCAGGGCCGAGACCTGATCGACCCGACGTTCAAACGGATGTCGCGCGACGCGAACAACGTCGAGACCTGCACGGCGACGGTCCAGGCCAAGCGCGCCCGGCTTCGATTCGACCTCGATCGCCGGGTCATCATCGTTCATCTCGAAGACGCCGAGGTGCAGAACTACGGGGCCGACGGCGACGTGACGCTGCTGCCCGACAACACGTTCGAGTTCGATTTTCCCGACGAGAACCGCGAGTTCTCCCTCAAGTCGATTCAAGAGCACACCACCGAGGAGCTCGGCGAAGAGTTGGACAAGGCGCGCGAGCACTTGGCCAACGACCGCAAGCGTCAGGCGATGAGCGTCGGCTTCAATTTCGCCGCCGGCAAGTTCGACGCCGTGAATTGGGCCGACGTCAGCGAGGCGTTCTCCAAAGACGGCTTTTGGCGAAGGCGCAACCACGAATTCGAGACCGAGAAGCAGTTGCGGACGTCGATGGCCTTCGGCAGCCTGCTGTTCGTGATCCTGGGCGCGCCGGTCGGCATTCGGTTCGCCAAGCGCGATTTTTTAAGCGCGTTCATGACCTGCTTCCTACCGATCATCGGCTTGTACTATCCGCTGATTCTCTTCGGGATCAACATGGGCAAGGAGGGGACGATGGCGCCGTATCTCGCGCTCTGGATCGGCAACCTCGTCCTGGCCGCGCTTTCGGGCTGGGTTTATCCACGGATCATCAGATATTGAGTCCGCCGGGCTTGCGCGGCGTGGTGGGGGGAGGCGGACATGGGGATCCTGGATCGACAGCGGTTTTGGGCCTTCTTCAAGGCGTACGTCACCTGCTACGTCTCGTTCGTCGGCCTTTGGATCGTGCTCGACGCGTTTTCAAACGTCGACGAGTTCATGAAGCGCGCCGTTGGATTCAAGCAGTTGATGAGCGTGATGGGCTGGTATTACCTGGTCCATCAGTCGATGTATTTCGACCAGCTTGGCGGCGTCATCAGCATGATGGCCGCGGTCTTCACCGTGACCTGGATGCAGCGGGGCAACGAACAGATCGCCATGCTGGCCGCGGGGATCAGCACGCACCGGATGATCCGTCCGGTGATCTATTCGTCGATCGCGGTGAGCCTCGTCTCGGCCGCCAATCAGGAATGGATCATTCCCAGGTACGCCGACGAGCTGCAGCGATCCCACGACGACGACGGCGTTCAGAAGATCACGATGCTTTCCAGTCGGTACGACGCTCGGGGCTTGATCCTCTCGGGCAAGGAGGCCGATCGCGCCTCCAAGACGATCATCGGCCGGTTCAACGCCACGATCCCGCTCCAGATCTACGGCTCGATGCGAGAGGTTGAGGGAGCCCAGGCCACCTATATTCCCCCCGACGATCCGACCGCGCCGTTGAGGGGGGGATGGCTCATCCGAGGGGCGAGGATCATGCCGCCGCTCACCGACGCGGAGTTGGAGGATCCCGATTCGATCATCGTCGAGGTGACGGACGCCTCCGGCTTTCCTCCTCCGTTTGGCGACGCCCGCAAGGTTGAGGGCGACATCTTTTTCCTGGAGAGCTCGCTCTCGTTCCAGGCCATGACGCGGAGGGCGAACTGGTATCAGTTCGGTTCCATGGAGGATATGTTCGACGGCCTCGTCGACCCCTCGACCGAGGGGACCGAACGCAACGACATCACGATGCATCTGCACGTCCGGTTGCTTCGGCCGTTTCTGTCGCTCACGCTCATGTTCATGACGTTGCCCCTGGTGCTTGGCGGGTTCGACCGCAACATGTTCCTCAACCTGGGGCTCGCCTTGGGCAACTCGGCGATCTTCTACGGCGTGACGATCATCTGCCAGTATCTCGGCGGAAATCAGGTCATGGACCCCGCGCTGGCGGCCTGGATTCCCTTGTTCGCCTTTGGCGCGCTGGCGGTCCACCGCTGGGACCAGATCCGAACTTGAGAGCGGCCGTGACTCACTTCCGCGTCATGTTCCAGACGAGCCACACGCTCAGCGCCATCCCCAGCGCGAAGCCGGAGTAGGCCAGGGAGCTGGATCCGGCCCGCAGGATCAACGACGACGAGACCAGCAGCCCCGAGATCACGACGCCCATCGCCAGCGTGTTGCTGGCGCGAGTGAGCTGGCGAACGAGCCGCTCGAAGCCTTGGAGATCGAACTTGACGTTCAATTCGCCCCGCTGGATCGATTCCAAAGATTGGCTTAGAAGATCGGGCAAGAGGGTCGCGATTCGCTGGAGGTCCTCCCCAGCGCGCGTCGCCTGGCGCAGGAGCCGAATCGGGTGGTAGCGCTGGAGCGTCAAGCGGCGGAGAAACGGCTCGAGCACCCGCGCGATGTCGAAGTGGGGGTCGAGGCGGCGGCCGGTCCCCTCGATCAGGACGAGCGAGCGGATCAAGAGGACGAGGTCCGGCGGGATGCGCAGCCGATGTCCACGGATCATGCTCACGAGGTCGCGCAGCAGGGCGCCCAGGTCGATGGTGTCGAGGGTCAGCTCGCCATAGGCGTGGACCAGGTCGGCGACGTCTCGGCGGAGGGACGCGGGATCGACTTCCTCGCCGCGGACGGCCAGCGCGTCCAGCGCCTTCAGCACCCGATCAACGTCTTGAGCCAACAGGCCGATCAGGAGGTCCGAGATTCGCTCGCGGGTCCTCGCGTCGAGATGGCCGAACATGCCGTAATCCAAAGGGGCGATCACCCCGCCGGGAAGCACGCGGAGGTTTCCCGGATGAGGGTCGGCGTGGAAGAAGCCGTGTTGGAAGATCTGCTTGAGCAGGATCTTCGCCCCGGTGACGGCGACCCGCGCCGGGTCGAGACCCAGTTGGCGGATCGCCTCGACATCGTCGACCGCCACCCCCTCGATGAACTCCATGGCGATCACGCGGGGCGTCGAGAACTCATCAACGGTGAATGGGATGTGGGCCGTCGGATCGCCCTCGAACTGGGCTTGGCAACGATGGATCGTCCGAAGCTCAACCGTAAAGTCGAGCTCGCGCTTGAGGCTCCGCTCGAACTCCCGGGCCAGCGAGAGCGGCCGGTAGGAGGCCAGAGCCGGCAAGTGGCGCTCGGCCAACTGCGCCAGGTTTTTGAGGATCTCGAGGTCGGCGTTGACCGTCTTCTGAATCTCCGGCCTTCGGATTTTCAGGGCGATGGCGCGGCCGTCGAACATGACCGCGCGGTGGACCTGCGAGATGGAGGCCGAGGCCGTTGGATTTGGATCGACCGAGGCGAAGCATTCTTCGAGCGGTCGACCGTATTCCTGGGCGAGGATCGACTTCGCCTGCTCGAAGGGGAAGGGGCGAACGTCGTCGCGGAGCAAGGCCAGTTCGTTGATGTAGCTCTCCGGCAGGAGATCGGGGCGCGTGCTGAGGAGCTGGCCCAGTTTGACGAAGGTGGGGCCCAGGTCCTCGCAGACCATCCGAATCCGTCGCGGACGGTCCAGCTCCGCCACCGTCTCGCCGAGCGCGACGCGCTCGATCGGCCGGATGATCCCCTCCAGGTGCAGCGCCGAGACCACGTCCTGATAGCCGTAACGGACCAGGGTCGTGAGGATCTGTCGGTATCGTGGAAGGTCGCGCAGGTGGCCGACGGTTTCTCGAATCAAGGGAACCTCAACTCAATCGGGCGAGAGGCCGAACACCCCGGGCGTTCGCTTCGTCCGACGCCGCCCGCCCGGCCGCTTCAGCGACGGCTGATACGTTCGCCTTGCGTAAAGTCGACAAATTGATTAAACTGTCTCTTATCAATGGACGTGAATGAAGCTTCGTCCTTGTTGGGGAACCCTTGAATGCCAGTTCAAAATCAGGCCGGAATTCGTCCTCTCGAGACCTCCGACGACTTCGATGAGACCCGCATCGAGGCCGTCGGTTTCATTTTTCATGGTCCTCCCCCCGGAACGAAAAAGAGGGCCGCGAGCGGGACCAACCAACTGCACTTCGCCCGGTGCGCTCGTCTCGAAAAGATCGGCGAAGACGAGACCAAGATCTGGTTTCGAAGCGTGCGGGTCGCCCACCAGCATCTCAACGAGGTTGTCGGCGAGAATCGCTGGAGATGGTGTAAATATTGCCAGCGCGAGATCACCCAGCGCGTTCTCGACGAGCATTGAGTTGAAACTCCCCACCCGTTCTCCCGTTCCCCGTCCCGCGTCCAACGTCGGCGCGCGACGGTCTTCCGACGGCGCTCGGAATTCGGCTCGCCCTTTCTCCCCTCTTCTTCCCGCGGTCTCCCCTCGCGGTGGGGGAAGCCTCCCGAGGGACGGCCCCCAGCCCCCCCGATCACTTCGACGCCGCGGGGTCGCTCGCGAGACGTTCGAACGCCGGACCGCCCCTCAACGGATCGAAGTCGCTCTCCTCGGCGATCAACCGGCGCAGCTCCGGATCCAGGCGCAGCGCGAGGGCCAACTCCTCCAGGGCGCGCGAGGCGTTCGCGGCCAAGCTCCAGTAACAGGCCAGGTTGTAGTGGATCAGCGCGTTGTCGGGCTCGTGCCGCGCGGCTCGCTCCAGCGCGTCGACGGCCTCGGCCAGGCGGTTGGTCCGCTTGTAGCACCACCCCTGGGCCAGAGCGACGCCGACATCCTCGGGACGCAGCGCGGCGGCGACCTCGAGCGACGCGAGAGCCTCTCGGAAACGCTCAAGGCAGCGCAGGGTCTCGCCCTTGAGGAAGCTCGCCTCGAAGGTCATCCGAGGCCACTCGTCGCGGCTCTCCAGAATTCGAAGGGCGTACTCGGGCAACTCGAGCATCAAGTAGCCCTCGGCCTCGTCGAGCATCCTGTAAATTTGAGTGGGTGAGTTCGCGCTCATCTTGGAGATGCGGCCCGTTTCGGGTCGCGTCGGAACGAGATCGCCTCGCGGAGCGTCCGCGAGGCTGGTTGGGTGGAGAGCGGCCTTTACGACTCGTTCATCCTACATCAAGTCGACGACCTTCGGGAAGCGGGGGGAGCGGAGGCGAGCCTAAATGACCTGATTGGCGCCCCGTCCGCCGCCCCCTCCGCCGCGGGCGAGCGGCGTGAACTGGCTCAGAAGGGCCCCCTCCTTCGCGTTCAGCCCGATCTCGGTGGCGATCAGGTCGGGGATCGAAAGCCCCTCGGTCGAGCGCTGGGCGAGGGCGACGGCCCGAGCCTCGATCCCCTCGCGGTTTTGAAGGCCGTCGATCCACCGGCGGGGAATCTCGTCGGCGCCGTAGCAGGCCCCCGCCAGGGCTCCGAGGATCGCGCCGGTGGTGTCGGCGTCGCCCCCAAGGTTGACGATCTCGGTGATCGCCTCCTCGAATCCGTCGGTGGTCAACAGCGTGTGGAGACAGGTGGGGATGCAGGCGGGAGGGAAGCCCATCGTCGGCCGTTTGCAGTCGGGCTCGGCGCCGTGGCGGTTGGCCTCCTCGGCGAGCGCGGGCAGGGCCCGTTCGCGCGGATGCTCGAGAACCGATTCGGCGTGGGCGAGCGCCTTCGACATGGCCCGGCCGTGGTCTTCGATCGCGAGGACGACGTCGCCGTACTCCTCCTCCATTTTGGACTCGTCGCGGGCCACGTCGGCGGCGATCCAGAGCAGAAGGCTGGGCTCGCGGGGCTCCCCGGCGACGAGTCGGCGGACGCCGTGCGCGACGGCCAGGGCGCCGCTGAGGCTGCGGATGTCGCGATGGGTCGGCACGCTGGCCTCCATGACCGCGACGAAGAGCGCGTCG
>Ga0180220_1001156_pt1 | contig 21154 bp, 19 predicted proteins | sample eDN5th37CBELigBY_FD_151335 | JGI IMG/M metagenome (GOLD analysis project Ga0180220, IMG submission 151335) | Enriched backyard soil microbial communities from Emeryville, California, USA - eDNA 5th pass 37_C BE-Lig BY (version 2) (version 2) | ecosystem: Environmental > Terrestrial > Soil >...
AAATTGTTCGAACCCCAGGGGCGCGTCGACTAAATCATGCGCAAGCGGGCTCTCTCCAATCAGTTAAATCTTCGTTGCACAGGCATGCAGCGCCGCAATATCGCCTGACACGATGATCGGTAAGTGGCGCGAAATCTTTTCCACCGGCCAGTCCCACCAAGCGATGGCCTCCAGCATCTTGATGGCCTCGTCTGAGAATCGCTGCTTGATTAGTTTCGCCGGATTTCCGCCGACTACGGTGTAGGGAGCTACATCGCTGGTTACGACTGCGCGCGAGGACACGATAGCGCCGTTGCCTATGGTTACGCCCGGCATAATCAAAGCCTCGTAGCCAATCCAGACATCACTTCCTATAACCGTGTCCCCCTTATAGGGCAGCTCGTCCAAGCTCGGCATGACACTTTCCCAGCCATTGCCAAAAATCTGGAAGGGGTATGTGGAGATGCCGGATAGTTTGTGATTGGCTCCATTCATGATGAACTTCGCCCCTCGAGCGATTGCGCAGAATTTGCCGATGATCAGCCTGTCACCGATAAACGGAAAGTGATAAAGGACATTGCGCTCGAAATTCTCTGAGTCTTCCGGGTCATCGTAATAGGTGTAATCGCCAATGATGATATTTGGATTCTGCACCGTATTCTTGACAAAGCACACTTGTGGAAAGCCGTCCATCGGGTGCTTATTTGCTGGACTCGGTCCGTTCATCCTATTCCCTCATATGTGACTTGTTAAACGCCACGATCTCCACCGCACTCAACCAGATCGGCCTGCCTCATGACAAGGTGTGCTCGAGGAAAAACCGCAGCATTTCGCGGGAGGCGTCCGGACCCGACGGGTCGGTGTATGAGCCTTTAGCGCTACCGCCCGACCATGCATGCCCCGCTTCGTGAATGACCCAGTGTTCGGAGCTTGCCTTACCGTCGGCGGCACGGCGTATCGTCGTTGTGTAGGCCCGGCCGTGCGCGGTTCGGCCTTGGTTGACGGTTACGGTGGCGTCGCGTAGCGCGCCGGAGCCGCCCTGGCGACCGCCAGCGCTTTGTTCGATGGCGTACTTGCCGTTGGACGGATGGACGGTGGTATCCCGGTCGCCATGAAAGACGATGATGGGCGTTGCGTCCGGACGGGCTCGAAAGGTTTTGGAACCGCTTTTCATGGCCGCAAATGCGGCCTGCATATTAGTGGCCGCGCCGGCAGGCAGGCCCGAATGGACGCCGGCGGCCGCATAGATATCTGGATAAGCGGCGCTCATGATGGCGGCCATGGCTCCGCCTGCGGATAGTCCCGCGACATAGCAACGCTTTTCGTCAATGCCATATTTGCTGATTACCTCACGCGTTATATCGGCAATGATGGACGGCTCGCCGTCGCCGCGTTGCTGGTCGCGGGCCAGAAACCAGTTCCAGCAGTTTGAGCCGTTAGCGTTGGCGGCCTGAGCGGGATAGACCACGAAACAGTTGTTTTCTTCGGCATGTTGGTTCATGGTCGTGCCGGCGGCGAAGTCGTCTGGATTCTGCTTGCAGCCATGCAGCATGACGACGAGCGGCAGCGGCTGGCCGGAATACCCGCTGGGAATATAAAGCTTGTAGGCGCGCGTACCGGCATGATTGCTGCAAGAGCCGCTGAGGAATTGACCTGTGTCGAAGCGGGCGTTGCTTGTGGGAGCTTCGGCCTGTCCGGTCGAGGTCGCGCTGGGCGGCGCCGGCGCGTCGACTTCATTCAATGAAATGTCGGTGATGTCTTGCATGCTTTCGCTCAGGGCCCTTTTTTTGCGCAGGGGAGCCGTGCTTGGTTGGGCGAAAGGCGTGTTCCGTTGCGGTGCCGCGGACGGTGGCGGCGTGCCGCCGCGCAGGGCGCTTTGTATGGTCTGCGTGGCGGCCATGGGGCCGTGGCTCTGCAGGACTTTGACCGCATCCTGCATGCGTGCGATAAAACCTTCATTGAGTTTCATGGTGCTGGTCTTTGCGGAATTTAGTGGATTCGCCCGGCCAATACGGCCTTGACGGCGGGTGTGGCGTGTAAGGCGCCCAGTACGACGATGGACTCTATCGTGGCGAGCGCCAGTTCGGGCGTGACATCGGCATCAATGCTTGCCAGGCCCAATACGTGAATCTGAAGCATTTGGCCTTCCGCCTGGGCGGCCTCGAGGTCGACGCGGCTAAAGCGGTGCAATCCCAGTACCAGGCGCCTGCGCGCGACGGTCTGGTTGATGGCGTCGGCATGGATCGATAACTGGTTGCGTATAGCGGTGCGGATGAGGTCGGTTCGGTTGGAATAGAAGCCCTCCTTGACCAGCAGATCGATTTGACCCAGGTCTATGGGCCCGAGATTGATGGTGATCTTTTCGGAATCGGCGGGCTTGCCTTTGATTTCCGGTATTGCATCACCGAGCTTGTTTCGCGTGGGCACTTGGGCCTCCTGGTTTCCATCCAATTGCCATCCTTCTACCATCCACATGGATGGTTTATTTTAATCTCTTGCTGTCAGATGTCAAACGAACATACGGCCGGCGACGCTCGAGTAGCTGAAGTGTGACGGGCGCGTGGCGAATACGTATGTGATCCCAGCAAGGTCAGCGCTGCGTCCACCGCGTACCGCCTCATCTTCAATATCCTATAAGATGCTGCCTGGCGGGTTTGCCGCTGGCGGACTACAACACCGAGCCCTTCATGAAGAAAACCGATCTCGAAAAGCAGAAAGCCCTGAAACTCATGGGCAAGCTCAACGCCGCCGCCCCGCTGGGCCGCTATGCCGGCGCCGCGCCCGCCGTGGATCGCCGCGAACAGCGCCGCCTGGACCAAGCTGCCGGCCTGGTGCCCTTCCCCGTCAAGCTGCGCCAGCCATTGATTTCAGCCTTGAACGCTAAGGCGCAGGCGGATGGCGTCAGCGTCAACGAGCTGGTGAACATGCTGCTGGCCGAGGCGCTGAAGGGCTAGTCCATGAATATATGGGTCGATGCCGACGCCTGTCCGGCCGTCATCAAGGACATCCTGTATCGGGCGGCGCAGCGATCGCAGCGGCCGCTCACCCTAGTGGCCAATCAAATGCTGCGCACGCCGCCGTCGCCTTTGATCCGGGCCGTCCAGGTGCCGCGAGGGTTCGATGTGGCGGATGACTATATCGTTGAACGCGCATCCACGGGCGATCTGGTCATTACTGCAGACATTCCCCTGGCAAGCGAGGTGCTGCGCAAGGGGGCGCTGGTGCTCAACCCTCGCGGCGAGCGTTACACCGCCGATAGCATAAGCGAGCGCCTGTCGATGCGGGACATGATGGAAGAACTGCGTAGCGCCGGCGTCGATACAGGCGGGCCAGCGGCCTTCAGCCAAGCGGACAGGCGTGCATTTGCCAACGCCCTGGACCAACTGTTGCAGAAGGCGCTACGCGAAGACACCGCCGGGCGCGTCCGATAGACAGTGTGTGCGGCGGCGGCGCGGGAACCGTCCGCCCCGCTTCCCGTCGAACAGTTCATGCAATCCTCTTCATGGCTTCGCCCTGCCCGCCGCCTGCTCTGGCTGATCTTTCTGGCCGTGCTGGCCGTTTGGGCCTGGCCGCGCCTGCCCGACGCCGTCCACGCGCCCTGGCATATGCTCCGTCTGTCGCTGCAGCCTGCCCCCACTCACCTGCCCGTGCCGGTCCAGGGCATTGCGCCCCGGCAATTGACCGATACCTGGGGAGCCGCTCGCAGCCAGGGCCGCAGACATGAGGGCATCGATATTTTCGCCGTCCGCGGCACGCCGGTGCTTTCAGCCACCGAAGGCGTCGTGACGCAGGTCGGCACCAACAACCTGGGCGGGAAAGTGGTATGGGTGCTGGGGCCGGGGCGTCAGATGCACTACTACGCCCACTTGGACGGCTACGCGGATATTTCTCGCGGCCAACGGGTGGCGGCAGGCGATGTTCTCGGCTACGTCGGCAACACCGGTAATGCGCGCGGCACGCCGCCGCATTTGCACTACGGCATTTATAAGGGCGGCGCGCTCAATCCCTATCCTCTCCTCAAGGCATCGCCGACACGGTGAATGGAACATTCACATTCCCTACGTCATTAAACTCGGGTTAACCCTAATAACAATTCGTTGGAGTACGGAGTAAATTCGTTGGGGTACTAACTATTTCAGTCATTTCCGCCCTTACACTCCTGGAGATTCGCCCCATGCAGTTTTATCTGAACGGTTACCAGATCGGCGACCCGGAAATTCATGCACCCGCCGCGGGCTTCGAACGCCCGGCCAATGACCTGCCCGAGGCCGTCGACGTGCTGATCGTCGGCACGGGCCCGGCCGGGCTGGTCCTGGCGGCCCAGCTCTCCACCTGCCCCGGCTTCACCACCCGCGTCGTCGAGCGCCGCGCTGGTCCGCTCGAGCTCGGCCACGCAGACGGCGTCGCCTGCCGCACGGTAGAAATGTTCGAAGCGTTCGGGCTCTCTTCGCGCCTGCTGCGCGAGGCCTGCTGGATCAGCGAGACGGTCTTCTGGCGCCCCGACGAGCAGGACCGCTCGCGCATCCGGCGCGCCGGCCGCATCGATGACGCCGCCGGGGAGCTTTCCGAGATGCCGCACGTCATCGTCAACCAGGCGCGCTTGCAGCAGTATCTTCTGGAATACATGGAGAAGTCGCCGACCCGGCTCAGGCCCGACTATGGGCTGGAAGCCGTCAGCGTCCAGGTCGAGGACACCGGCGACTACCCCGTCGCCGTGACGCTGCGCCCCACCGGCGGCGGCGCCGAGCAGACGGTACGCGCGAAATACGTCGTCGGCACCGACGGCGCGCGCAGCGCCGTGCGCACCTCGATCGGCCGCGAGCTGCAGGGAGACGTCGCCAATCACGCCTGGGGCGTAATGGACATCCTGGCCGTCACCGACTTTCCCGACATTCGGATCAAATCGGCGATCCAGTCGGCCAACGAAGGCAACATCCTGCTCATCCCGCGCGAAGGCGGCTATCTGGTGCGCCTGTATGTCGACCTGGGCGTGGTCGATCCCGGCCGCCGCGACGAAATCCGAAACACGCCGGCCGAACGCCTGATCGAAGTCGCGCAGAAGGTGCTCTACCCCTACACTCTGGACGTGAAGGACATCATCTGGTGCTCGGTGTACGAGGTCGGCCAGCGCGTAACCGACAAGTTCGACGACGTGCCCGCCGACCGCGTCACCGCGCAGCTGCCGCGGGTCTTCATTGCCGGCGATGCCTGCCATACACACAGCGCCAAGGCTGGACAGGGCATGAACGTCTCCATGCAGGACACCTTCAATCTCGGTTGGAAATTGGCCGCTGTGCTGCAGGGCCGGGCGGCCCCCACGCTGCTGCATACCTACTCGGCGGAGCGCCAGCCGGTGGCAAAAGAGCTGATCGACTTCGACAAGGAATGGTCGGCCATCATGGGCTCGCCGCCGAAGGATCCGCTGCATCCCGAACGCGGCGGCGTGGATCCGGCCGAACTGCAGGAATACTTCGAGAAGTCGGGCCGCTACACCGCCGGCCTCGCCACGCGCTACCCTTCGGGGCCGCTGATCGGCACGGCGGAGCACCAGGCATTGGCCGGGGGCTTCACGATCGGCGCGCGTTTTCATTCGGCGCCGGTGATCCGCATCGCCGACGCCAAGCCGCTGCATCTGGGCCACGTGCACCGCGCCGACGGCGCCTGGCGGCTGTATGCGTTTGCCGATGCAAGCGCCGAGCGGCTGCATGCGCTGCTGGGCTGGCTGGCCGAGTCGCCCTCTTCGCCCATCCGGCGCTTCACCCCCGCCGATGCCGACCCCGACAGCGTGATCGATGTGCGCGCAATCTACCAGCAAGGCCATCGCGAGATCGAGGTCGACGCATTGCCGTCGCTGCTGCTGCCCCGCAAAGGACGCTTCGGCCTGATCGACTACGAGAAGGCGTTCAGCCCCGATCCGCGCAGCGGGATGGACATCTTCGATCAACGCGGCATCGATCGCGTCCGGGGAGCTCTCGTGGTCGTCAGGCCGGACCAGTATGTCGCCCACGTGCTGCCGCTGGACGCCCGCGATGCGCTGGAGGACTTCTTCGGCCGCTTCCTGCTGGACGCCCGCTCATGAGCGGCCTCGACGAGATCCTTCCGCACACCGGCTCGCTGATCCGGCGCGCCCAGCAGCGCCATGCGGCCGAATGGGCGCGCCTCGTGTCGAATACGATCACCAGCGTGCAATTCGCGGCGCTGGCGATCTTGGCCGACACGCCGGGGGCAAGCCAGCGCGAGCTGGGCGATGCACTGGAAGTGGACCGCTCGACGATCGCCGACCTCGCCGCCCGGCTGGAGCGCAACGGCCTGGTCGCACGGGAACAAGATGCGTCCGACCGCCGCCGCAACGTGCTGAAGCTCACCCCGACGGGCATGCGCGAGCTCAAGCGCCTGCGCCCGCGCGTCGATGCCGTGGAGCAGGCCATGACCGGAGCCCTGTCGGCGGCCGAGGTGGCCGAGCTGCGCCGCCTGCTGCGGGGGCTGCTCGACGCCCCGGACGCATCCGCATCGACCACGGCCGGTCAAAGGCTGGCGCAGCTTGGCGTATAATGCTCCCTTGCATTTCCATGGGTTCCCTAACCCCATCCATCAAAAAGGCACTTCATGTCACCCACACCCGTCCCGCCGTCGCGGGAATCGTTCTATCTTTCCCTGCTGGTCGCGTTCCACATCCTGGTCATCATCGCCAGCAACTACCTGGTGCAGCTGCCCATCGACCTGTTCGGATTCCACAGCACCTGGGGCGCCTTCAGTTTCCCCTTCATTTTTCTGGCCACCGACCTGACTGTGCGCCTGATCGGCAAGGCCGAGGCGCGCAGCGTGATCGCGCGCGCGATGGTGCCGGCCTTGATCGCCTCGTACATCGTGTCGGTGCTGTTCCATGAAGGCCGCTTCAATGGCATGGGCGCATTGGGCGAATTCAACACGTTCGTGTTCCGCATCGCTTTTGCCAGCTTCGCCGCCTACGTGCTGGGGCAGCTGCTGGACGTGCAGGTATTCGACCGGATGCGTCGCGGCTACGTGCAATGGTGGATAGCGCCGGCAGCCTCGTCGGTGCTCGGGCAGGCGCTGGACACGGCCGCTTTCTTCAGCGTTGCCTTCTGGCGCAGCAGCAATCCCTTCATGGCCGAACATTGGGTCGAGATCGCGCTTGTGGACTATGTGATCAAGTTGTCGGTCAGCCTGCTTCTGTTCGTGCCGATGTACGGCGTGGCCCTGAACGCGATCATCCGCGTAATGAAGCGGCGCGAAGCCCTGCCGACCACGGCATGAGTTCGGCCCAATGGGTGCAGACTATCCAAGCCTTGCCGTCACGCTGGACCGGATGTAGTCCAGCAGCGCCGCCCGCTCTTGTGGAAAGGCTGCCAGGTCTGTCGCCTTTAGCCCTAGGTAGGCATCCCTTGCGGCAATAACGAGGTGCTTGTGCTCGATGGGCAGACGTTGAAGGGCCCAATCCGCGGCGGCGTCCTTGGAGGCGATATCTCCCGTCACGGCTGTGTACCAGATACGTACCAGGGCGAGAACGATGTTTCTTTCGTCTCCTTCCCAGTCCGACTCCGTCTTCCACCGCGACAACGTTTCCAGCAGCGAACGCTGGATATCGACGGCTGGAATGTCGTCGAAAAACGCCTGGGCGGCGGGACCGTACAAGGGAACGCTATGCCGCCGCACCTTTGCCAACAGGATAGCCAGGTCGTGATCCGTCATGGCCGGTTCGAGAATTCCTGCCTCGATGTCTTCACGCAGCCATTCACCGAACTGCATTTGCCGTCTTGCCGGGTAACGCCATGGCAGTACGTCTTCTTGTGCCAGTACGGTCACTTCCAGCGCGCGGCGCCCCGCATCGGTGCCCGGAAAAGCCGATACCGACAGCAGACCGGACATCAATGCCGCCCGGGTCGTCTCGTCCAAAGGGGCGCTTACAGTGATCAACAAGTCGATATCGCTAAATGGCTTTAAGCCGCCATCAACCGCCGAACCAAATAAATGAATGGCCTGGATGGCTACACCAAGATGGTTTGCCAGCACGGCAAGCGCATCGGACACCTGGCCTGCAATCGACTCTGGAACTTTGGCGATCATGGCGTCAACTCAGGGCGAGCCGGCGGTTCGGACAACAGCCCGAACCAGGGCATGATGCGCAGCTGCTGGCGCGTGGCAATGGACAATCCGACATGGCTATGTTTCAGTGCGTGTTCAAATTCAGTATAAACAACCTTCCATCTGCTGGGACTTTGTAGTTCACAGGCATCCCCCGGGAAGCGGCGATGCTTCCTGATATTGCGACAAGAAGGAGTGTGCAATGAAATTGACGGACAAGGAATTGCTGAGCATGAAATCGAAAGCGCAGATTCCGATCCTGACGGCCTATACCACCCCTATCGCCCGTTGCGTGGAGCAGGCGGGCGTTTCCGCCATTCTTGTCGGAGACACCGTGGGAATGGTGGAAATGGGATTCAGCAGTACCCGATATGTCACCATGGAACATATGATCTATCACATCGGTGCAGTCAGGCGCGGAGCTCCGGACACTCACATCATCGGCGACATGCCTTTCAACAGCGACCTGGAACCTGACTCCGCGTTGCGCAATGCTCGCCTGCTGGTTGAAGCAGGTGCGGACAGCGTGAAACTGGAAGGGCCGAAGTATGACGTCATTCGCCATCTGGTTGCACAGGGCATACCGGTCGTGGGCCACACCGGCCTGACTCCCCAGACGGCACAGAACTTCAGGCAGGTCGGCAAAGACGCCGAGGACGCCCGCCGTCTCCTGCAAGACGCAATGGGAATCGCGGATGCAGGCGCGTTCATGGTCGTTCTTGAGCATATCCCCGACAGCCTGGCCGCCCGGATCACCGCCGGCATTCCCATTCCTACGATTGGCATAGGCGCCGGAACGGATTGCGATGGGCAGGTTCTGGTCATCAATGACGCCATCGGCATGGGCGAGACGTGGCCGCCATTTTCGCGCCAATATGCTTACGTAGGACAGACGATAATCGATGCGGCCAGAAGCTACGTCGAGCAGGTGGAAGCCAGGACGTTCAAGTAGATCGGGGGGCATGCGGCAAAGGGCATGCGGCCTACGCGCGCAGGCAGACCGGAGCCGGGCGGTTCAGGCCATGTTGTTGGCGCTGTCGCCTCCCGTCACGTCATAAGCGGCGCCCGACACCAGATAGGCATCGTCGCTGGCCAGAAAGACGACCGCCGGCGCGATGGATTCTGGCGGAAGCCAGGGCAGGCCCAGGGGAGATTTGGCCGCGAGCTTTTGCTTTGCCGCGGCTTCGAGCTTGTCGAGGGGTTCGTCGTTGTTCAAGTCGTCTATCGCCTGCGCGTATCGCCGCCGGTGGCGCGTGAGCGGGGTGTCGATCAGGCCGGGAATGACCGCGTTGACCGTGATGCCGTATTGTCCGAGTTCCAGGGCGGCGGATTTCATCAGGCCGATGAGGCCCCACTTGGAAGCCGAATAGGCGGCGCCGTACTTGGTGCCGTGCTGTCCCTGCGTCGAGGAAGTGATGATGATGCGGCCGCCGCCGTTCTTGACGAGGTAAGGCGCCACGGCCCGGATGGCGTTGCAGGTGCCGTTGAGATTGACCTCGATCTGATCGTGCCAGTCCGCATCCTCCATGTCCAGAAGCGGCTTGAAGGCCTGGATGCCGGCATTCGCAAAGAGGATGTCGATCTTGCCGAAGGTCTCGGCCGTCCATGCGGCCGCCTGGCGCAAGGCGCCCATGTCGCGCTGATCGAGCCGGCGCGAGCCCCATTTGCCTCCCGCCGCCACGACGAGCCTGCCGGTTTCATCCAGTTCTTCAACGGTGGCCGGCACGACCTCCAGGGTCTTGCTGACGGGCCCGGCGATATCGATTCCCACAACGGCCGCGCCTTCGCGTGCGAATGCAACGGCGGTGGCTCGCCCGATGCCGCGCGCGGCCCCTGTGACGATGGCGACTTTTCCTTCGAGGCGTTTCGATGACATGGGCTTGCTCCTTTCAAACTGGCGTTGCCTGCTTCACAGTGAAGGCAGGGCGCTGCACTCTTTATCTTACAAGTACTGCGTAATCAGCACATGCAGACGGCCCCCATGGCGGCGCTCCAGTTTCGAATGGGCGCAGGCTGACGAGCAACTTCGGTAAACTCCGATCAGAAGTAATATCGGCTGTTGAGGGCGCGGAATAGCCTTCCGGTTCGAGCTCAGGCCGGCGAATCAGTGAGCCGGGCTATTTCTAACACATGGGGAGACATTATGAAGAATATTTTGCTGCCGACTTCTCTGGTCGGTTCCTATCCGCAACCTGACTGGTTGATCGACCGCGAAAAGCTGGCCGGACGATTCCCTCCTCGCGTGCGGGCGACGGAACTGTGGCGGGTGCAACCCGAGTTCCTCGAGCAGGCGCAGGACGATGCCACGCTGCTCGCGATTCGGGATCAGGAGCGCGCCGGGCTGGACATCATCACCGACGGAGAAATGCGCCGCGAAAGCTATTCGAACCGTTTCGCGACTGCTCTGGATGGCGTGGACATCGACAATCACGGTGTGGCGCTGGACCGCAGTGGCCATCCGAATCCGGTGCCGCGCGTGGTTGGCCGCATCAGCCGCCGGCATGCGGTGGAGGCTCGCGACGTGGCGTTTTTGCGCGCGAATACGGACCGAATGATCAAGATTACTGTGCCAGGCCCGTTCACCATGTCCCAGCAGGCGCAGAATGATTTCTATGAGAGCGAAGCCGAGATGGCGCTCGACTACGCCGATGCCGTGAATGCCGAGATTCGCGACTTGTTCTCGGCCGGTGCGGACATCGTGCAGATCGACGAACCGTACATGCAGGCGCGTCCGGAAAAGGCACGTGAGTTTGGCCTTGCAGCGGTCAATCGCGCCCTCGAAGGCATTACCGGTCGTACGGCTTTGCATATCTGCTTCGGCTATGCGGCGGTGATCCATGAACGCCCATCCGGCTATTCGTTTCTGCCTGAGCTCGCAGCGTGTTGTGTGCATGAGATTTCCCTCGAGACCGCGCAGTCGTCGCTGGATACGTCGGTGCTCGAAAAGCTGCGCGGCAAGACGATTATCCTCGGCGTGCTGGATCTTTCCGATCCTACTGTCGAAACCCCGGAAGTCGTTGCCGCGCGCATCCGCCGCGCGCTTCCGCATGTAGACCCGGAAAGTGTCATCGTTGCGCCGGATTGCGGGTTGAAGTATCTGCCACGCGATGTAGCGTTCGGCAAGATGAAAGCGATGGCGGAAGGAGCGGCCATTGTGCGCCGCGAAATCGGGGGCGTCTGAACGCGCGAGCCCTCCTTTGCGGCCCTCCCTGGGGTAACGCTGCGCCGGCACGAGGAAACACGGACAATGGATATTGCGTTAATCCTGTTGATGATCTTCGTGGCATGGCGAGTGCTGTGCCTGCGTTATCAGCGCACACATATTGCTTTGCTGGGACGGCATCTGTCGAACCTGCAGCTGGAGCGCCACATGGAAACGCTGACGCAAGGCTACAGCCGCGCCATCAATGAAGAGTCGGAAACACGCCAGCTACAGGTGCTGGACACCTTCGCCCAAACCGAGCGTTCAGTGGCGGCACAGATAGGGTCGCTGGCCGATGCCATGCAAAAGGAAAGCTCGCAGGCCGCCAGCTTGAGCACGCCGCCGTTCTGCGTACCTTATGCCGAGCGCTTGCTTCCCATGCTGACGCGGGATTTTCGCGCACTGCTGCACATCCATGCGGCCGGCCTGCGTCATGTGGTGGACAATGGAGGCGGCTGGGATCCGAAAGGCCGCGCCTATCATCTTTCGGCTGAGCTGTATCTGTTCCAACACAGCTGCCACTGGTTTTGCAAGTCGCGCGCCGTGGCCGATGCGCGGCTGGCGCTGCGGCATCAGGTCACTCACCAGAAAGTGCTGGACTCTGTGTCCGCCGAGACCCGTTCGGCTTATCTGCGCTGGCTGCGAGGCGCCGACGAGCGGTGAAGGCCGCAACCCCATGCCGCTAGTCTTTCGCCTTGGGAGCGCTGAGGCCCTTGCTATAGTAGCCGGATTGATCAAAGCAGCAAACCCGTCTCTCGCCCGCGGCAAGCATGTCGCAGGCGTTATCGATTCGTCGTTTTCGAGTCTTGGCCTGCTTTGCAGACTCGATCCAATGAATCCAGTCCAGGCGGGCGATGGTGGTCGTGTCTTCCCAAGTGGCTTTAGCTGCGGCAGACCGGGCAAGGGCCTGCTGCAGGTCATCGGGCACCTGCGGCTCCGGCTCCGGATGAGTCGGAGAAAGCCGAACTTCAACCATGTCTCCGAACGACGCGGCGGCAGCCTCTTGAAGCCCCTTGCTCACCTTGAGCCAGTGGCTAAGCCGGCCGTCCGGCTCGAGCGTGGCTTGAAACGGGCTCCCGTTGATGGTCCCTTCCACAGACGTCCTGCCGCGCCTGGGCAGTTTGTCGCTGGCGGCTTTGGGCAAAACAAGAAAGCCCCATGGGCCGTCTTCGCCGGGACTTGCGGGGCGCAGCAATTTTGCCTTGAATGTAGACGCATCTTTCGCCATGTCGGGACACCTTTAGGCCTGTTGACGCTAAGCAATCAGATTGTTTTACGCAGCCTTCTCCCGCCGTACTCGGCGAAGCCGATTCCCGACAGAATCATTACCAGCGCCACGGCATGATAAAGGTGGAATTCCTCTCCGACCAATGTCACCGCCAGCAGCGCGCCCCACACGGGCAGCAAGTTGATGAACTGGCCGGCCCGGTTGGCGCCGATCAGCTCCACGGCCCAGATGTAGAGCACCTGGCCGATGAGGGATGGAAAGATGACGATATAGGTAATGACCATCCACCCTTGCAAGTCCGGGAAGATGAAGTTGCCCTGAGCCACCTCGAAAGCCAGCAAAGGCAATGACGCCAGGGACCCGCCCAGGCACAGAATGAACATCAGGCTGGTCCAATGCATTTGCGGCTTGCTGCGTAAGCCGGCGGTATAAATGCCGTAACCGAGGACAGCGATGAACATCAGCGCATCGCCGAAGTTGATGCTGAGGGACACCAGGTTGCCCAACTCGCCGCGCACCGCGATGACGATCACACCGATGAAAGAGCAGGCGAAGCCCACTGCCTGCGCCCAGCTTATGCGGCTGGAGAAAAGCACAAAGCTTGCCGCAAATACGAAAAGCGGCATGCTTCCCTGCAGGATGCTGGCGTTGATGGCCGTGGTATAGACCAAGGCGTAGTAAAGCGCCGCACTGAAGACGGTGAAGCCCAGGACGCCCAGCATCAACAGGTAGCCCAGCCGCGGCCTGATGGCCGGCCAGTCGGCGGCGATCTGCTCGCGCTTGAACACGTAAAGCAGCGCCATCAGGCTGATCCAGCGGATGCTTACCAAAACCATGGGAGAAGCGTGGCCCACCGCCCATTTGCCGGCAATGGAGTTGCCGGCCCAAAAGAGCGTCGTCAGTGCCAGAAGAATGTAGGCTTTATAAATAGAAATTCTCTCGAGTGCCAGGTTTGAGCCGATGCCTTGGGGCGCCGCCGATTTGAGCCGTCCGCGCAATTGTAGCGTCAAGCGGCAAGCCGCCTTGCGCCTCGGCCTTGACCCCGTCCCCTGCGGTCGACCCTCTTGGCCTCGGGACAATGGCAGGATAAAGCCTTATTGCGCTATAGTGGGCCGGTATAGATTTTTGATCCGGTTATTTGAAAACAGGATACGAAAAGGATGAGCCATGAGTATTCCGGTCGAATTGCGCAACCTGGAAAGCGTCATCACGCGCTACCGCTTCGCTTATCTGATGACAATCAGCGATAAGGGCCCGCCGCATGCGGTTCAGGTGGCAGTAACTCTGGAAGACGGCGATCTGGTCATACACAACGTCGGCCGCCGCACGCGCGCCAATGCGCTTGCCCGGTCGGATGTCGGACTGGTCTGGCCGCCGGAATCCGAGACGGACTACTCGCTGATCGTCGACGGCCAGGCCGCCCTGACCGACGAGTCTCTGCGGATCACTCCCTCGCGAGCCGTCCTGCATCGTTCATCTTCACACCCCGGGCCCAGCACGCCGGGGAGCTGCGAATCCGATTGCGTGGAACTCAGCCTGGCACCCCGCTGACTAGATTTCAGCAAATTTGCTGGATGCTAGACAAGCTATTTCAGCGATTCGAGCATTTCCCGCCGCAGAATCGCATTGATGCGGGATTGATAGCCTTTGCCCTGCGACCGCAGCCAAGCCAGGACGTCAGAGTCGATGCGCACGGTAGTCGAAGTCTTGGTCGGCTTGTAGAACTTACCACGTTCGGCGTTCTTCCAGAACTCAGCCGTCAACGGCGGGATATCGCTGTAATCGACATCCCCATCGGCACGTGCCGCTAGCGCGGCCAGTTCGGCTTTTTGCTTATCGTTCAAGGGAGGCAGGTTAGCCAAGTCCACCTCATGCTTAACGGATTTCTTGCTCATAACGTCGCCTTTCTTTCTTGTCAGCCTGCCTGGCCGATATGATACGGATAACCTCGATGACTTGATTGTCCGCCTTAAGTGCAAGAACGGTATGAGCCACCAAAAGCAGGAGACACCCATCCACCATGCCGAGCGTCTGCCAGCGCTGCTCGCTGTGCTCGATACGCTCCGGTCCGGTCAACGCGAAGGGGTCGGCAAACGCGCGTACCGCGACCTCGAAGCTCACACCATGTTTACGCAGATTCGTAGCCGCCTTTGCGGCGTCCCATTCAAACCGCGCCACCATACGAAAACGTTACTACAAAATCGTATTTCACGCAATGATGCCCTCGTTTAATCAGAATACGCCGCCATCACAGGCGCGGATTCAGGAGACAAAACTCCCGGCTTCCGATCAGCGGCAAGCCGTTTGAGCGCATCAGGCCGTCAGAACCTGATCGCTAGATTTGCCTTCACTCCATGATCCCGGGATGAGCGGGCAAGCTGCCCGGCATACGAGAACCCAAAAGTGGCGTTCGGCGTCAGGCTCAGATCGACTCCGGCTTCGACGATGGCGCTATTTTTAGCGATCGGCACGCCCGCGACGGTGAAAGCATCGCCGGCGGAGAACCCGTGCCTTGCCGTGGGAGTGGTGTCGCCAAAGGCGTGCCGCCATCCCACCGCGGCGCGCAGAGTGGCTTCTGTCGCGCCGGCGCTCAGGCGATGCTCGGCACGCAGGCCCAGCGTGGAGAAGGTGACATCCGTATTCCCGCTGCGGCCCGAAAGCGCCGCGGCCCCGCCCTGCTCGCGATAACCGTCGGTGTGCAAACGCACATGGGCCAGGCCGGCGTACGGCTCGACCCGTACCGGGCCCGCATCGATGCTGTATCCCAGTTCGCCGAAAGCCTGCAGCGTGCCGGCATGGTAGCCGGCTCCAGCGCTGTCACCAAGGCCGGGGATGGAGATTGAACGCTTGGTGTCGACATCGTGCCAGGTATAGGCCAGGCCGGCGCGCAGCCCAAGCGCATCCCGCTGTGTACCGCCGTAGAGGCCGAGGTGATAATTGTCGCTCTTGGCCGAGGAGGCGCGGTCGCGTGCCTTGAAGTCCGAACGGCTGTATCCGGCCAGCAGGCCGACGCGCCAATCGCCCACGCGCCGGTCCGCGCCGATCAGAAAGCCTTTGATGTCGCGGTCAAGGCCGGCTGCATTGCCATCGCTGTCGGTCGTCCCCCAGGAACCGAAAGCCTGCGACCAGACCACCGGGCCGGATTCGCTTGCCGATACCTGTGTGGGCGTTAGCGCCGGCCCGTAGGCCTGCACCGGCGCGGTGGATGCCCCGGGCGTCGCGAAAGCGGCGCGAACACGGTCGTTGGCCGCATTGCGCACGAAGCGGCTGTCTTCGATCAGCGCCGTCCTGGCCGAGGCATGTATCTCGCCCGACAGCGCATCGAAACTGGAGCGGATAAGCGCTTCATCGTCGGGTAATTGCGCGATCGCGTCATAGACGGCATGGCCGGCATTGAAACCGATGCTTTCGATGGCGTTTGCCGTGGCGCCCTGGTTTTGCGTCAACGCAGCCGAGGCGAATTCGCGGTCGTTGCGCGAAAGCTCCAGATCGACCGTGCCGGCTCCATAGTCGTAAAGCAGCTCCGGCTTCAGGAATGCGAAGTCCGAGGACACCTCGTCGAACCGGCCCGATAGTGCGCCGCCCGCCGACAGAATGGTGTAGCTCGAGCGCAGGTCATACTCACCGCCGGCGCCGATATGGGCAACAGAACCGCCATTGAGCGTGGCGCTGCCCGTCACCGCCACCTGATCGCTGCCACCGGCTTGCGGGTCGGCCTCCACTTCGAAGCGCGAGCCGGCCTCGAAGACCAGGTCGCCGTCGACGGTCAGCGTGCCGACGGAGTTGCCCGGCGCCAATGTACCGTCCGAGGCCACTGCCACCCGCGACCCGGCGCCGGCGCCTACTGTGCCCGAGCCGCCCAGCGTGGCGCCTGCCTGCACATCGAGGGAGCCGCCGAGCGAACCATTGCCATCGGCGTCGCCAACGAGCAAAGTTCCATTGGAAAGCGTCGTAGTGCCGGCAAAGTGCGAGCTATCGCCGGTCAGCCGCACCGTACCGGCTCCATCGAGCTTGAATTGGCCGACACCCGAAATCGTCCCGCCATAAACACCATTCTTGGCGTCGGTGAAGGTCAGCCCGCCCGTTGCGCCATCAAGATGCGCATCCCCTTCAAAGCGAGATGCTTCAGTAATGAGCGCCCCGGACACAATGGACCAGTCAAGCAGGGATCGTCCCTCGAGCGTCAGGCTTCCAGCGCCGTCCTTGACCATGGTGCCGTCAGATCCTTCCAGGCCGGTGATGTCGCCTGCAAAGCGGGCGTCCTCGTCTTGAAGGAAGGCAACCACGCCCGCGTTGGCGATGTCGCCCGAGATAGAACCCGCATGGCCCAGCAGCCATCCGCCCTCTACCCGTGTGTTCCCATAGCGGTTTTCGCCCGCAAGCGTCAACGCCCCGTCGCCGCGCTTGACGAGGTCGCCCGGACCTATGATGTTCTGATCGACGTAAAAGTTATTCGCTTCATTGACGATGTCGAAGCCGCCGCCCCGGGCGCCCCAGACGATCTGGCGCTCGGTATCATTGAAGTCGGCCCCCGCGACCTGCAGAACACCGCCATCGAAGGTCAGCGCTCCATCCTCACGGCCGAGATTGGCATCCGATGAGACGGACACCACACCGCCGGCGAGCGTCGTGCCGCCTGCATAAGTATTGTTGCCCGATAGAACGAGTGTTCCGGCCTCGGTCTTGGTGATCCCCCCGGCGCCGGTAATCTGCGTTGCGATCTCGGCGCGGTCGGCCAGCACCCGGATTTCGGAGCCGGCGCCACTGATCGTTTCGAGCGCGCCCGTTCCTTGCAGGCGATAGCCTTCATCGACGAATTGCAGCCCGGCAAAGCGCTGGATCCCCTCGACGTCGATTGTCCCGCCGTTGAATCCGCCGGGCTGGTTCTTGAAGGCGGCATGGTTGCCGGCCCACGCGACAGGCAATTCGCCACCCTTGTTGAGCCACTGCGGATTGGCCGCACTCCAGAGGCCGTCTCCACCTTGCCAGTGCTGGAGCATGTCGTTCCCGGCCGCGCCAATGAAGAGATCTACACGATTGTCACCCGCTTGAATATCGTAGCCGGCATCCAAATTCAGACCATGGCCTATGGTCAGCAGATTGTCAGTCAGTTCACCGCCATAAGTCATGAGGCGGTAGTAACCCAGGCCTGCCGCGCCGTCTGCGGTGTCGCTGCTCTGTGTCAGATTCAGTATGCCGTCGAGTGTGAGATCACCCAACACTTCGATACGATCGCTCGCGCCTAGCGATGGGACGGATAATCCCGGAGCCCCAAGCTCATATTCGAGGACCGAACCCGATGACAGCGCGAGGCCGCCAGCGACGGTGAGCGTTCCAACGGAACTGCCCGGCGCCAGGATGCCGCCATCGGCAATCGTCGTGTCGCCCACCGTGCCTGAGCCACCCAAGGCGCCGCCGGCCTTGACATCAATACTTCCACCCAGACGCCCGTCCACAGTCAATGTGCCGCCCGAGATCGTTGTGATGCCGTCGAATGTCCGGCCATTGCCCCGATACACGGTATGGCCGGCCAGATGATCGATCGAATGCTCCCCGCTCGGATCAGTACTGAATGTGTCCTTTTGCAGGGCAAGCCCGAATACATAGTGCTCGTCAGTGTGGTTGAAGACCAGCTTGCCCGCGCCGGTGCTGAAGTCGACGGCACGCGCGCTGATCGTTCCCGCCGCAGTCGGCGCAGCGTCTGCCTCCGCGCCGATGACGAGAGTTCCCGAACCATCTTCATTCCTGCCCAGCGTCGCGCGGCTGGTGGCGAAATCGACCAGATCGATATATCCGCCATCGGCAAGCACGACCGTCCCTTGTCCGTTCTCACCGATGTACAGATTGCCATCCACGATCCAGGATGACCCGACTCCCTTGACGAGCGCAGTACCTTGACCATCATAGCCCCTGCCGACGGAAGCGAAGAAAGATGTCTCAACCCGGCCCCCGTCAAGAATGTTGAGCGTTCCGCTACCGGCATCGCCGACGTAAGTGGGCGCATTGCCAGTGGTCACAAATGTCGATGTCGGGCCGGAAACGGTCACATGGCCATCACCGTTGGCGTCGCCGCCGATGACTACAAGATAGCCGCTCTCGAAGCGGCCTCCGTCTTGAACCGTAAGGCTGCCGGTCGCATTCCGCCCGATCCGAGTAGTCCCGCCATTGATGCGAAGACGTGAGTCCGCTCCCGAAATCGTCGCCTGACCATCCGCATTGCCGGAGTAGCCGATCACGAACGCGTTGGCGCTGGATAAGCCCGGCATTGTCACCCGCGCGCCACTGGTTAGATCGAATAGCCCCTTGCCACTTTGGCCGACGGTGAGCGCTATGGCTTCGACCGATGTACTCCCGCCGCCCACGGCGAGGTTCGCCTGATCGCCAGCGCCGGCGTCCACTTGGATCGTACCGCTCAAAAGATTCGCTCCGCCGGCCACTTGCAGTTCGCCATTCTGAACCCGCATCGCGCCGATACTCATCCCGCCTGCCGTGACCAGTACGCCGGCCCCATTCTTGTATAGGTCGCCAGCGCCTGCGATGGATCCATTTACTTGCAGCGTAGCGTTGTCAGCCACGTCGAAGCGGCCATCGCGATCGAGCGTCACGGCCCGATCACTGGCCAGACTGGCCGTGGTGGTCAGAGCACCGCCGGCAAAAACCAGCGCGCCGTCGGCTTGGCCCAGATTCGTATCGGAAGAGATGGACAGCACGCCGCCGCCCAACGCGGTGCCGCCCGCATAGGAATTCTCGCCTGACAGAACGAGCGTTCCGCCTTCGGTCTTGGTGATCCCGCCCGTTCCTGTAATCTCGGTCGCAATCTCGGCCCTGTCGGCCAATACGCGTATCTCCGAGCCGCCCGCATCCGTTTCGAGCGAGCCATCCCCTTGCAGCCGATAGCCTTCGTCGACAAATTGCAGGCCTTTGAAACTGTGCGTTCCTTCGACGGCCACCACGCCGCCATCAAAGTCGCCGGGCTGGTTCTTGAACACGGCATGATTGCCCGCCCAGGCCACCGGAATATCGCCGTCGGGCGCGCCATCGCCGGCATTGAGCCAAGTCGTGCCGCCGGCGCTCCAGGTGCCGTCGCAGCCCTGCCAGTGCTGGAGAGCGTCATCGCCTAGCGAGGCTGCAGCCGGCACGAATAGATCCACGCGGCCGCTATCTAAATAAAGTGCATAAAGATCTTTTCCCTCGTGGGGGATTTGTCCAAGCGACGGGTAGTCGCCGGTCAAACTGCCGCTGTATGTCATCAGCCGATAGAAGCCCAAAGCCGTCACGCCGTCTGCGGGGTCGCTGCTTTGCATCAGGTTCAAGGTAACGCCGTTCAATGCGAGGTCGCCGTCCACCTCGATGCGGTCGCTGCGTCCCGAAGCGGGATCGCCCTCCGTACCCGGCGAACCGAGCTGGTAATCCAGGATCGACCCGGGCAACATCGTCAATCCTCCGGAGAACGTAAGCGTACCGATGGCGTTGCCACCGGGAGCAAGGCGTCCGCCGTCTTCGATGGTGGTCTTGCCGACCCTGCCCGAACCGCCCAGCGTGGCGTCCTGCTGCACAGTCACCTGCGACGAGCGCTCGATCGAGCCGTCGACGATCAAGGTACCGCCCTGGACCGTGGTCTCGCCCCTGTGTCCACTTTGCCCCGCCAGCGTCAGCGTGCCACTGCCAGTCTTAACGATATTGCCGCCGATACCGGGGGTAGGGTCAGATATATTTCCGGTCAAAGTCAGGTCGTGGCTTGCATCGAGCGTAAGGGTGCCCAAAGCAATATTGAATTCAATCTCGTTGGCAAGCGTCATGTTTCTAGTGGCTCGCAGAACGCTATGATCTGAACGGATCAAAACACGGCCCACTGAAAGCGCCTGATCGTGGCCGACTTCGAGGACGGAATCACCAATAACTGTCCAGCCAGTGTAAGTGTTGGCCCCATTGAGCGCCAAGACACCGCCTTCTGCGTAAAGGCCGGCGCCCAAGCCACTTATCTGCCCGCCCAGCGTCAGCGTGCCCTCGCCCCATTTTTTGAGTCTGGCATCGGCGCCAGTGATATCACCGTCGAACGCCGTCTCGCCGCTCTGATCCACATAGACGTATGTATCGCCCATAGCCAGCGTGCCTCCGCTGCCCGCAAGTGAGGACATCTCCAACGTTGCAACTCCTACTCCAGCGGGCGCACGGTAATCGCTCAAATCCAGCGTGCCGCCGTTGATGACATAGGCATTGTTATTCACCAGGGCGCCGTAGGTATCCGCGCGCAGGGTTCCGGCCTCGACCGTGGTGGCGCCCGCGTAGCTGTTCTGGCCCGACAACGTCAGCGTTCCCGCACCGATTTTGGTCAACCCACCCGGGCCCTGCAAGTCCGCGCCAATGCCGATGTCGTGACCGTTGCTGTCAATGAATGCGCCGTTGTCTTCAATGATTACATCGCCCGCATTGAAATTGCGCAGGAAGTTGGACGTATCCGCAGTAGCTCGCAATATCCCACCATCGAACAAGAGCGTTCCGGCTCCCAAGCCCCTCCCTACAGAACCAGTGGCAAGAACGCCATTACTGTTCAACGCGATCTCGCCCGACCCGCTCGCCATCTCGCCAACCACTGTGTCCTGGGAGATCACAACCCCGCCGTTTTCGATAGCGAGCCTGCC
>Ga0180220_1001157_pt1 | contig 21147 bp, 17 predicted proteins | sample eDN5th37CBELigBY_FD_151335 | JGI IMG/M metagenome (GOLD analysis project Ga0180220, IMG submission 151335) | Enriched backyard soil microbial communities from Emeryville, California, USA - eDNA 5th pass 37_C BE-Lig BY (version 2) (version 2) | ecosystem: Environmental > Terrestrial > Soil >...
TCCACCCCCACAACCTTCACACCCTTGTGCACCAGTATTACTTTATTCAAGGAAATTTATACAAAGGAATATATATGCCGAAGGTATATCAGGTATGCTGCATTCCATTATAAACTACAGCCGCCGTTTCCGTACAGACAATCTCGGCATAAATCCTTATTCGAGGCGCAGGCAAGTTATTCCTTCTTTCTTTTCATAAAAGCCAGGCAACCAGTTTTTTCCTTAAACTTCTGTGAGGAGGGAGTTCACCAACAAGGCGGGTTTTCCGCCGCTAACGTACAAACGCGGTACCCGGCCCGCAATCATGCAGACGACCTCATAGTTGATCGTACCGAGCCAGGATGCCAGCTCGTCGGCCGTGATGCTGGAACCGGCCTGACTGCCGATCAGCACCGCCTCTTCGCCCGCCCGAATCTCTTCCGCTTCGTTTCCGAAGGATTTGAGCGACACCATGCACTGGTCCATGCAGATCGTTCCGGCCACGGGCACGCGGCGCCCGCGGATCAGTACTTCAGCCTTGCCGCTCAGCATCCGGGAGTAGCCGTCGGCATACCCGATCGGAAGCGTGGCGATCGTTTCCTCCGCTTCCGTCACGTATCTTGCTCCATAACTTACGCCCCAATGCGGCGGGAGCTTTTTGACGAAGGAGACGTTGGTTTTCAGCGACATGACGGGGCGCAAAGCGATGCGCTGCCGGTTCACTTCCTCTGAAGGATACAGGCCGTACATGCTGATGCCGATCCGCACCATGTTAAACGACAGCTCCGGCATGTCGATCGCGGTCGCGCTGTTTCCGGTATGAAGAATCGGAAGGCGGATGCCCCGATTCTCCAGCGAACCCACGACGCTTGCAAAGCGGCGGTATTGCTCCTGCGTATAGCTTTTGTCCTCTTCGTCGGCCTTGGAGAAATGGGTGAACATCCCTTCGACTTCGGCCTGCGGCAGCGCCAGCGCTTCCTCCACGAAGGACATCGCGGCTTCGCCGGGCAGCAGGCCTAAACGCCCCATGCCGCTGTCGATTTTGACATGCACCTTCAAGGGGCTCTTCAAGCTTTCCTCCGGCAGGTTCCGGATCGCTTCAAGCACCTCGGGGCTGAATGCCGTCACCGTCACCCGATGCTCCCAGGCAGCCTGGATTCCTTCCGGCGGCGTGTAACCCAGAACAAGCACGGGCGCTTGAATGCCGGCCCGCCGAAGCTGGATCGCCTCATCCAAAAAAGCGACGCTTAAATAATCCGCACCGGCCTGCTCCAGCACCCTGGCCACCTGCACGGCGCCATGGCCGTAAGCATCCGCTTTGACGCAGGCAAGCAGCCGCATCCCTTCGGGAAGCGCATGCCGGAATGCTTTATAGTTATCGATGACATGATCCAAATTGATTTCCGCTCTCGTAGCTCTATATTGAACTTGCATTTTTTGCAGTCACCTTCTCTTACGTTTTACGCCAAGCTCGCTCATTAATCGTAATGTTCGAAAAGGCCACTGTCAATGAACCACGGCGGGGCGGATTCGGGCATGTTTACCGTACCACGCCGCCCCCAAAGCAAAAAGCGGACTCCCTTGCGGCAAAGCATATGCTCTGCAACGCGGGGATCCGCCCGTATGCGTTATTTTCCTGTCTGTTCCTGCAGCGACACGGCGATTTTTTTCATTTCGTCGAACGGAAGATTGCTGCTCGTGATGCGGAACTCGATGCCTTCGTCGTTCATCCAGGTCAGCGTCTTCTGCTCGTCCTTGGTATATAGCCCGGCCGTGAAGCCAAGATCGACGACGTCGCCGAAAGCCAGCGACGATACGGCGAGGTCCGGGGAGCGCGATTCCATGATCGTGTATTGATAGGTTCCGTCGTAGCGGAGAAGAACCGTATGGTTTGCGCTGTCTTCCATTTTGTTGATATCCTTCTGCTCGACGCCTTCCGGCAAATATACCGGGATGATCGTTCCGAAGTCTCCAAGCTCTTTTGGAGCCGCTGCGGAATTGTTTTCGTTTTCGATTGCCTGCGGATCGTCCGCGGATATCGGATTTCCGTTCTCGTCCACCTCCGTCACCATGCCCAGCGTCGGATCGCCCACGGACGCCATGTTCCGCTGCATATCAAAAGAATCCTTCTCGAATTTGGCATCGAACTTGAAGTCGCTGAATTTCACTTCCACCATGACATGCGCTTCCGCGTCGGATACCTGTACCTGCTTCGGTGCGTAGTTGTCTTTGCTGAGCCAAATTTTTTGGCGCACCAGCGATTGGCTGTGGTAGTTGGCGGCCACGTCGAATACATAGGCGTCTTTATCCTCGGCGAACTGGCGGGTTTTATCGTTCAGGATGCCCTGCACGAGCGACTGGTACAAATAAACCTGCCCTTGGTTTTCAGGCCAATCGCTTTTGAAACGGAAGCTTTTATTGAGGCTCGGCGTCAGGACGAACACGCCGTCGTCATTGCGGAGAACGATCTGCGTCACGTCCTTTTGCGCGTTGGTCAGGCTGATCCGGTAGTAGGACGGGTTTTGGTACCAGACCTCGATGTCGTATTCCTGCGGCTTTTCGCCCGTATACAGCGTCATTTTGCCCGTTCCTTTATAAGATCCCTCCTTGCTTTGCAGCGTGTCGGCCACATCGTTTAATCCTTTGACTACGGAAGCGGCGTCCTTTTTGCCGCACCCGGCAAATACGACGGTAACGCACAAGATCATGGCGAGTACCCATGACATCCGGCGCATGACATCATCCCCTTTGGCACATGTTTTACTTGATTGATACATGTCTATGAGGGACTTGTTCACATTATGCAGACTAGCCTGACAAGCCGGGGATGGTGAAAAATTTTGCTCGATCCATAGTTATAAAACATGCTGATCAGAGCTAGCCCGTAATGTAAAACGCTCCCCTTTAAAACAGGCAGAACTGATTCCGCTGCTTAAGGAGAGCATATTCATGGGTTTTATCTGTCATAAATTCAAGTTACGAAACGTTTACTTCATAAAACCGGCGTTCACGATACCGAAATACAATTTATCGGAATATTTCATGTCCATTTCTGTATTGGTAACCTTAATCTTAAGCTTATTCACACCTTGAACATTAACATTAAAGGAAATCGGCAGCGTGCCTTTCTCCAGAACATCCGAGGTGTAAAGAAGTTTATCATCCCCGTATACCTTTAGGACCGCATGAGCATCCGTGGAGGAGCGGCTCTCGTAATGGAGGACAAAATTCCCTTGAAAGCTTTTATATTTCTGGTTCAGAAGATACTCTCTTTCCGACTCCAGACCATGCGTACCTCCTGTTCCTGAACCGATCATCTCAAAAAGAAGTCCGTTTTCATAGTTGGCGCCTGTATTGTCCCGGTCAGATTCTTCGTTCCATGGCGAGATTGAATTATCGCCGTAAGTGCCCCAGTCAGAGCCACCCCATTGAATTTGATGGGACTCGCTCAAATAATCCAGTTTGCTCAAAGAAACATTGTAGTCTTCTGCATTAATCTTTCCTATATAGACGCTGTTTTTGCTGCCGTCCCACTTCACATTGCTGTTAAAGGCCTCTCCGACTGCTCTTACAGGCAGGTAGGTGGTTCCGTTATATACCAACGGTTCGATTTCGTTTCCTTTTTCGTCCTTCGCTTGCAACAGGTGCCCGTCAACATAAATTTTAGTGTGGTTAAAATAAGCCGTAATTTGTTTCTTGACCGGCTCCGCCAATGCTGTAACAGATGAAGTCAACAAAGCGGCTGCAATAAAGCCTGTTGTGAAGTAAAGAATTTTGGGTCTGTTAGGTTTCTCGCGCATAATGATACTTTCCTCCTAGATATTTTGTTCTGATAATAAGTATTATCGGATCATATAAGCATATTTTTTAGTCGTAATAACGAACAAACTAGTTCTTTTATCCCCCTTCGCTCCGTTGTGTGCTCTTAATTAAAGCTATCTATAAATCCAGGAAAGTTTATGATATCGACTAGCCTGACAGCTCGGTAATGGATAATATACTGAAACAAAGTGAAACAACATGAATAATATCATTGACAACAACGAACAATCAGGAATAGGATAAGATCATACCAGTCATCAACCATGGGAGGATCTTTATGTTAGCTGAGGAACGACGACAGCGAATCATGGAGCTGCTTGTCCGAGACGGCAGGGTGATCGCAAAAGATCTGGCCGGCATGTTCGAGCTTTCGATCGATTCGATCCGGCGGGACCTGACCATCATGGAAGAACAAGGTCTGCTGCAGAAAACGTACGGGGGGGCCATCCCGATCACGCCGCCTCCGAAGGTGCGTACCCTAGCCCAGCCCAGGTCCATTCGATACGGACATGCGGCATCGCACCAAGACGCCATTTCAAAATTCGCGGCGTCATTGATTCAGAAAAATGACACCGTCTTTATCGGCGGGGCCGGCATTCAGTACGGGATGCTGAAATTTCTTCCGGCCGACATTCCTTTTACGATCGTCACCAATTCGCTGACCATTGCGGAATCGATTCGCAACCTCAGCCACATTGAAGCTTATCTCGTCGGAGGGAAGCTGCGGGTGAACGGCGACAGCATGATCGATACGATTGCGTTTGAAATGATCAAAAAGTTCTATTTCGATATCGGCTTCGTGACCGGAGGGGGCATCGCCCTTAACGGAATCAGCACGGCTACGCCGGAGGGAGCCGCATTGACCAGGGCAGTCGCCGAAGTTTCCCGGCGCACCGTATGTCTTGCCCCGCACGAGAAAATGGGCGTCCAGATGTTCGCCACCTCGATCCCTTTGCATCAAATCGACTTGCTGATTACCGATCAAGGCGCTTCCGATAAAACGTTACGCGACATCGAAAGCCGAAACGTCAAAATCAAGATTGCGGATGAAATGGATCCGGACGAAGGAGAAGCTAAAGCATGAAAGCAATTCAGGTCGAACGATCCTTACCTTTGCAAGGGAGCGTCAACATTCCCGGCTCCAAAAACAGCTCCCTTGCCCTGCTTGCAGCGGTTTGCTTGGCCGAAGAGCCGGTTACGCTGTTTGGCATTCCGAACATCGCCGATTTAAGAGTCATCTACGAACTGGGATCCGAAATCGGTCTGAACGTCAAGCGCGATCCGAACGGAGCCGTATGGCTTGATCCGAGAAATATTCACAGCGCCGATCTGGATCCGGTGAAATCGTCCACCTTCAGGTCCGCTTATTATTTCGTCGGTTCGCTCCTGGCCAAATTCGGCAAAGTATCCGTCGGTTACCCGGGCGGAGACGACTTTGTCAGCCGGCCGATGGACCAGCATATCAAAGCGCTGAAAATGATGGGCGCGTCGTTTTCTTTTTACGATCGTTATTACACCGTAGAAGCCAAGGAACTAAGGGGCGCAACCATTTATTTTGACGTGATCACCAGCGGTGCGACGATCAACGTCATGCTGGCGGCCGTTCGGGCCAAAGGGACCACCGTTTTGCTCAATGCCGCGCGCGACCCGGAAGTAACGGATGCCGCGAACTTTTTGAATCGGATGGGCGCAAAAATCACGGGAGCCGGCACCGATACCATCCGGATTGAAGGCGTGTCTGCGTTAAAAGGATGTACTTACGCCGTCATCCCCGACCGATTGATCGCAGGCGCGTTCTTAATGGCGGCCGGCGTCACCGGCGGTTCCGTGACCGTCCAGGATGTCATCCCGGAGCACCTTAGATCATGTATTGCCAAGCTGCGCGAAATCGGCATCGAGATCGAAGAAGACCAGCAATCCATTACGGCTCATTCTACCGGAATGCTGCGGGCAACAAGAGTCCGAACAGCGATGTACCCGGGGTTTGCCACCGATTTGCAGCAGCCGTTAACCGCGCTGCTGACGCAAGCCGGAGGCAAAAGCATCATCGGCGAGCGCATCTATCCGGCAAGATTCAACCACGCCTGCCAGTTGAACCGGATGGGGGCCGAAATCAGGGTTCGTTCAGGCGTTGCGCACATTAAAGGCGGAACCAAGCTGCGTGGCAATTTGGTGCACGCTTCGGACGTCAGGGCCGGCATCTGCCTGATTCTTGCCGGGCTTTGCGCGGACGGCACAACGACGATCGCCGGCGTGCAGCATATCGAGCGGGGTTATGAGGACGTCGTCGGTTCCTTTCGAGCGCTTGGCGCCAATATTAGCCTATACCGATCCGATGATTCCATAGATACCACCCTCAGAGAGAGCAACTAAAAATTCCGGATGATCCAAAGTCCCTTTTTAATAGAAGCTAAATCGTATGGAGTATTATAAAGATGTGGTCGCATGCGCGACATTTGTTTTTTCCGGAGAGGCAAACCAGGATTGATCCACATTTTCCGCCGTGGGCAGCTTTCGCGTGACCGGGTCGAGCATCCAATACACCCCTACGCCAAGCACCGCAAGCCCGCAAACGGCAATGACGGACGAACTTGCCGCCACAACGCCTGCGCCGCCGCCAAGCAGATTGCCCAGCGGCATGGCGATTCCGCTTAAGCTGGAGGCTGCCGCAAACACCATGCCCATGTTCTTTTGCGGCACGCCTTTTTGGATGACGGTATTGATGATGACGTTAGTGACGCCCCCGGGAAACCAAGCCAATCCATAAACCAGAACGACGAGCCACGTCCACGTACTGAATACGCTCAAACACCAGGCGATCCCGGATAAGCAAAAGGCGACGGCAAAAACAAGGCCGAGACGGACCCGTTCCAGCTTCATATACGGCGCGAGAATGGCGCCCAGCATGCTTCCGCAAGCCCCGGCCATAAGCAACATCCCGTAGATCCCAGGCCCGCCGAGACGATCGGCAAAGGCCGGCATGACCGTAAAGGTCGCCCCGCCCGCCGCATTGATGACGATCACTCCGAGCTGGATGCGCGACAAAGGCGTAGCAAAGATAAACCGGAGTCCTTCTTTCATATCCGACAAATAATTTTTTAGCGGACTTCGCTGTTCTTTGGATTCGGAAACGTTGTTCCAGGGTAGCTTTTCATCGTTGTTATAAGAACTTTTCGGTGCTGCCTTGAGTCTCAACTGCATAAACAAAAGCGCTCCGATAAAGAAGCCCAGCGAGTTCCACAAATAAAGCGCAACCGCTCCGAGCAGCACGATCAGCGCCCCCGATACGGCGTTGCACGCGACGTCGATGCCTTGATAAGCAAACGAAAATAAAGAGTTGCCCTGCGTGAGCTGTTTTTTATCCAGTATTTTGGGAAGCGCCGACATTTGCGCCGGATAAAACCACATGTTGATCGTCGTTAAGATCGGGGTCACGGCCAGCACCAGTCCAACCGTCAAAAAATGAAAATAATGCGCAATAGGCACGACCAGCAGCAAAAGCGCCTGAAACAGCTGGGAATATACCAGCAGGCCGCGCAAGGGAACCCTGTCGATCATGGGCCCCGAAAATAGCTGTATGATTCTGGGCAAGATCGACAGAAACCCGGCAATCCCGGTATACAGCGTGGAGCCGCCGAGGCTGTATACCAGCCACATAGCCGCAACGGCATACAAACTGTCGCCGATATTCGTCAAGATCCTGCCGATGAACAGCAGCGTAAAATTCCGATTTTTAAAAATCTCCATCCTATACACCCTTCCCGTGCTTAATGGATAGCCCCAAAACATATCGATACGGCGTTATTTTGACGCCTCGGCTGAGATCACCCGAATTCCGATTGCGTATTCCTGGCTGTTCTTCGCTTTCGATGCCGAAGTCTTCGCAACCCATGTTTCGAGAAATGCCTTGAATTCAGCCGTCATCTCCTCCCGCTGCTCCGGGGTAAGCTGCATTCTCACGTTCATTTTCGTGCTGGAAGCCGCCTGATAATCATCTGCCAGTACCGGATCGACAAGCTGCGTTCCCTTCGTGTTGAACCACTTCGCCTTGGACTTGTAATATTTTTCTACGATGCCCCCGACCGTACGGGTTTCCACCAAATCGATCAGTCCGCCGTCGTACAATTTTTGAATATGGTAATGGATGCTCCCCGGCGATTCACCAAGTTCATCCGCCACTTGCTTGGCTGTTTTCGGCGTTTCGACGATCGCTCCGATAATCTTCACCCGCTGGGCGCTCCCCAGCAGTTTGGCCTGCTCCACCGAGATTTCGATGGATTGTTGCTGATTCTGATCCATAGTCGACCACTCCGTTCTTCAAGATTCGATCTAATTTACTTGTTCAATCCATATTTATAACTCATTCTAATTTTTTAGATCGATTGGATGGCCTTATCGTAACCCACCATTTTCCATTTGTAAATAGGCAATTTCGCATAATAGGCAAAAAATAAAAAGGCACAACCTGAGGGACCGGTTGTACCTGACATCATTTCATGATCCGTTAATCAATCGTAATATATCATTATAGGTGACGGCAATCATTAACAGGAACAGCATGGCGAATCCGACAAAATGGATCATGCCCTCCCGGCTCGGATGAATCGGTTTGCCCTTCAGCGCTTCTATGCCGAGGAACACCAACCGGCTCCCGTCCATCGCCGGAATCGGCAGCAAGTTGAAGATTCCGAGGTAAAGGCTGAGCATAGCCGCCCAATTTGTCAATTGCACAATCCCCTGCCTCGCGATCTGACCGGTCACCTCGAATGTCTTGACAGGTCCGTTTAGATCGTTCATGTTAAACTTTTGTATCAACTGCCCGAATCCCTGGAAAATGATTTTAGTTGTATCGACCATTGCAGCCCCAGCCCCCCTCAAGGTTTCGCTGACGGTGGCATTACGGCTAGGAAGCTGTGGGGTGATCCCAACCTTGCCGCCTTCTTGGCCTTTAATGGCGCGCGGAGTCAACGTTACGTTAAACACGTCGTTCCCCCGACGTATCGTCCATTCCATGGGCTTATTCTTTGACTTGGAGCTCAAATCGATCACTTTTCGGTAATCGGCGCCGATCCGCACACCATTAACCGATTCGATGACGTCACCCTGCTTCAGGTTCGCTTCGTCCGCAGGCATTCCCTTGGTGATATCACCGATCTGCACGTACGTCGAATTTTCTAGCGGGACTCCTACCATCTGCATGTGGATGCAGAAGAGAATAAAAGCCAAAATAAAGTTCATCAGCGGCCCGGCAATAATGGAAAGTGCGCGTTGTCCTACCGTTTTGCTCGCAAACTGACGATCTCTCGGCGCAATTTGCGTCTCGCGGGATTTCGCGACTATCATTGCTTTCGGATAAATCGTGAACTGCTGGCTCTCGCCATCCACGTTCAAGCGAACAATTAAATCATCAACCATATCGATAAACTCGATTTCCCCTCGAATGACATTCTTCCGGTTATCCAATTGATCCAGGTATATCTTCTTCACGTGGCCGCTGCTGATGCGGACGGCGATGGTCTGACCGGGATGAATGTCCACAATTTCGGGGTCTTCGCCAGCCATTCGGGCATATCCTCCAAAAGGCAGCAGCCGCAGCGTGAACTGTGTTTCGTTGTGTTTATAGGAAAAAACCTTTGGACCGAAACCGATTGCAAATTCCCGCACCAGTATGCCGGCGCGTTTGGCAAAGTAAAAATGTCCCCATTCATGTACCGTCACGATGACGAAAAACACGAGTACCGTTAAAAATATTACCTGCACTAATTCCAATTCTCGCTCCCCCCCTTTTTTAATATTGGCTGAAATCAGAGTTAACAGCATATATCGCGGAGTCCGGTCACATTTCTCAATGCCCGCTAGCCAATGAATGTTTACGTGCCGGTCAAGCATATGTTAAATATTGTAAACTCCTCAAACATAATGTCAAGCCATATGCAACCGGTTCCACTTAAAAAATGATGCTCTGATGGAAAAAGGCAACATGTCGCTAAAACGCACCTGACATGGTTCGTCGAAAGGGATCTGACCGAAACGCCAAAAAGAGCCAGGACGAGTGACGCGCCTTTGGCTCTGTTTTATCGATGCACAGTGAACATAAAAGTCATTCTAAACATAAAACCATCATGAGACGATCGCCGCCACGCCGCCTCCCTTGGCCCATGCTTCCCTCCGATAGCGCGAAAGCAGGGACTGCCTGGTCATCAGCAGCATTTTGGGGACGAGCTTGGTCACCTGCCGTTTCGTGCGAGCTCCGCCTTCCGGATGCAGCACCCGCAGCAAGAGCCGCAAATAATAGGTCGAGAACACCCGGAAACCTTTGGATTTAAGCGGATGCAGCTCAAAACCAAGCCCGTGGATCATCCCGCGGTGCAGCAGCGTAATGCCGGTCAGCGCTTTGACATGCGCGAGCCCGGGTTCGGTTTCGAACGCTGCGCTCATCTCCTTCATCGATTTTCGCAGCATTCTTGCGGTCACCAGCGCCGCGCGGTCGGCTCCCAGCTCCTTGGAAAGCCGGAGCACCTGCCGATTGTCCAGATGAAGCTCCCCGACCCAATCGCCGGCATGGATCCGTTCTCCGGTAAGGCATTCCAAGCTTTTTCCGTGATGCCTCTTCACCACAAGTTTGCAAATCCCGTAGGTTTTGACGGAAGAACTCCGCAATTTCGTCATTTGGTCAAACACCGACTCCCAGGCCATCCATAGCGACTGAACGCTTGCTTTTGAAATCGTGGCGAACATATTCAAATGGGTTCACGTCTTTCTTTTCAAAATTCGGCCTTCTGCAGCAGACCGCCTTTTTTCCCTCGAGGAATGGCTTCTATATCGTTTGACGGCCGACATCGGCAAAACCATGCAACAAAATAAAAAAACATGCCCTCCCTTGTGAAAGAGCATGTTTACCGCCAATCGCCGCCGATAAAGTTTGCGTATGTCCCGACCGATTATGCGCCCGACACGCGCGGCATCGGCATCGGTTCTTTTCCGAGCTCGGCCCAAATATAGCGCATCAGCAATTCCATTTTCAAAGTCTGGCATTCTTCGCGGTCCCATAAATTATGAACTTCCTGAGGATCTTTTTCCAAATCGAAAAGCTCCCCGTAGGTTTGGTTGTAATAGACCGTAATTTTGTAACGCTTGTCGATATACGTTTTGAGGTGGATCGTCGTCGGTTCATGATGGAATTCGCAAATGGCGTGATCGCGCGCGGATGTTGCCGGGTCCAGCCATACGGCCGATTGATCCACTCCCGTCATGGCAGGCGGCGGCAAGGCCCCTGCAAACCGCAGAAAGGTCGGCGCCAGATCCACAAGCGACTGGATCGATTCCGATACGGCTCCCGCCGGCGTCCGCCCCGGATACTTTACGATAAAAGGAAGGCGGAGCAAATCCTCGTAATGAAAACCTCCCTTGTACATCATGCCGTGCTGGCCGATCAAATGCCCGTGGTCGGTCGTAAAGACGACGATCGTGTTGTCCGCCAATCCCAGCTCATCCAGCTTGTTCAATATTTTGCCGATCGCATCATCCATAAAGCTGACCATCCCGTAATACGTCGCCAACGCCTTCCGGTGCTCCTCTTCCGTCATGCCGACATGCGAATGGTAGCCGTGGACGCCATACCCCGTTTCCCGATACGGCGAAAAATCCGGATTCGTTTCTTGGGTTAGCCGAAAATGCGGCGGATTATGGTCATGTTCGCCAGGCACAACCTGCGGCAGCGTCAGCCGGTTCGGGTCGTACATGCTTGCCCAGGGCTCGGGCACCAAATAAGGCGGATGCGGGTCCGGGAAGCTTGCCCACAGCATAAACGGCTCTTCCTCCTCGCTGTACCGCTCCAGCAGCCGATTGGAGCGCTCCGCAATAAACGTGTTGTAATGGAATTTCTCCGGAATATCCCAGGCAAACTGCGCGGATTCATCCATGGTGCCGATCGGAGGCGTGTAGTAATCGCGCCAATTCGCGCAGCCCTGCTCTTCCATCCATAATGCGTAATGTTGTCCGACCAAATATTCGTTGGCATGGTTGCGCAGCAGCTCGATATGCTCAAAGCCGTAAAAGGGACCGTGAAACCCGCGCCAAAATTCCAAATCATGCAGTTTGTCCAGCCCTTCCAGCGTCGTATAAGGTTCCTTCGTCAGCACCGGCTGAAAATGCGCTTTGCCTACAAGCGCCGTCCGGTAACCTTCCCGCTGCAGCAAATCGCCTACGGTGACTTCTTCTTCCGGAAGCTTCGTGCCAAGCGTCCAGGCTCCATGTTGGCTCGGGTATTTGCCGGTAATGATCGAAGAACGCGAAGGCGTGCAGGTCGGATTCGGGCAGTACGCCCTCGTGAAGGTCGTTCCTTCCCTGACGAGTCGATCCAAATGCGGCGTCGATATTTCCGGGTTAAAAGCCCCGATCGTATTCCAATGCTGCTGGTCGCTTGTAATGAAGAGTATGTTCGGTTTGGGCATCTCTTTGATCATCCTTTGCTGGCGTTTTTTTCATCGTAGCCGTCGGGTGCCGTTCGGGCAATGACTGCCGGTTGCCTCCCTTTAACATTTTGTCAGGGTGCATGATACAATGAGTCCAAACGATCGATATGAAAAGGAGGGGCTTCCTTGCAGGAACGCGCCGAGGAATTTTATCACGCCGTCCATTACAATCCGGATGAATTCGATAAAAACGGAGGGATTTGGCCGATCCACGCCGGCATGAACGAGGCCAAACCAGGCTACCGTTCGGGGCCGCGCATGGTCCCTTTTTACAGTTTGCATTTTGTGAAGTCCGGCGCGGCGGAAATCGTGTTTGGGAAGGAGAGCGCCGTTTTGCGCAAGGGCGATCTTTTTTGCCTGTTTCCCGAACGCATGTACACCTACCGCCTTCATCCGGACCGCGATCCGCTGCGCATGGGATGGATTGCTTTTGACGGCAAGCAGGCATCCGGCATTCTCGGTGCCATTCCGATGAACGCTTCCACGCCTTTTGCCCGGCAAAAAGCGACGCGGGAATTCCAGCTCGCTTTCGAACAGCTGCTGCACGCCGGCACCGGAACGTCCATGCAGGACCGGGTGTACCGCTCCGTCATGTTGTACCGCCTGCTCAGCCAGCTTTTGCCCAATGCGCCGGAAAACGATATCCCCAAAAATCCCCGCCAATGGATCGAGGAGAGCAAAAACTACATGGACACCCATTACACCGAGGACATTACGGTTCAGCATGTCGCGGAATACGTAGGCATACACCGTTCCTATTTTTCCAAAATGTTTGCCGAACGGGTCGGCACCACGCCAACATCGTATTTGAGACGGCTGAAAATGGACAAAGCGCTGCTGATGCTGGAGCAGGGACATTCGGTGCTTGAAACGGCGTTAAGCTTGGGTTACTCCGATACCGCTTCCTTTTCGCGCGCGTTTCACCGTTTTTTCGGCGCTGCTCCGACGCAGTATTTTCGGACGAAGCACGGAATAGTTCAAGGCCCGGATTTATAAAAAGAAAACCGCCCTCCCTGCAAGCAGGTACGGCGGTATTTTCAAGGGCTGTAGGCGCATTATTCCTTCACCGAACCGAGCATGATGCCGTGAATGAAAAAACGCTGCAAAAACGGATAAACGACAAGGATCGGCAGCATGGAAATCACGATTTTGGCGGCGTTAAGCGTTTTGTTGGAGAGTTGGGCCGCCTGCCGCAGCTCCTCCGCCGTCATGTTGTCGGTATTGATCTGCACGACCAATTGCTGAATGTACGTTTGGAGCGGATAATGCTCCTGTTTGTTCATCAGGATAAGCCCGTCGAAAAAGGAGTTCCAATGCCCCACGATGCTGAACAGCGTGATGGTGGCAAGCACGGGCACCGACAGCGGCAAATACACCTTGAGCAGCATATACCAAGGACCCGCTCCGTCCATCATGCCGGCTTCATCCATGTCTTTGGGAATGCTCCGAAAGAAGTTGACGAGCAAAATGACGTTGAACACCGGGACGGCCGTCGGCAGCACCAGCGCCCAAATCGTGTCCAGCAGCCCGTAGGACTTAATCGTCACGAACCAGGGAATAAGCCCTCCGCCGAACAGCATCGTAAACACGATGAACCACATATACGCGTTGCGGAACCGGAACTGCCGCGGACTGCGGGACAGCGGATAAGCCATCAGGGCGCAGATCGCAAAATTGATGGCCCCGCCCAGCACGACCCGTTCGAGCGAAACGCCGAATGCCGTAAAAAATGCCTGCTCCTGCAATATTTTTTTGTACGATGACAGCGTAAAATCCACCGGAAGCCACGACACCATCCCGCCGGCAACCGCGGATTTGTCGCTGAAGGACACCGCAATCGTATACCAGATCGGGAAAATGCAAAGCATTGACGATACGACCAATATGGCGATGATAACCGCGTCTGCCGTCCGCGACAGCAAGGTGACATTTCGAACCATACGTTTTCGCCCCTTTTTAGAAAATGCGATAGTTGGCGAATTTGGACGCCAGAACGTAAGAGATGATGATAAGCACGAAGCTGATGACCGATTTCAGGAGGCCGACGGCCGTCGCCAAACCGTATTGGACCTGCAGCAGGCCCGCGCGGTAAACGTACGTGTCGATAATGTCGCCGGAATCGTATACGAGCGGATTGTACAAATTGAAAATTTGATCAAAACCGGCGTTCAGCACATTGCCCAAACTCAGCGTGGCGAGCAAAATGATGGTCGGCTTCAGGCTGGGCAGCGTAATGTATTTCAACTGTTGGAACCGGCTGGCGCCGTCGATGGCCGCAGCTTCGTACAGCGCGGGATTGATGCCCGTCAGCGCGGCCAAATAAACGATCGTGCCGAACCCGAACTCTTTCCAAACATCGCTGGAGACGATAATGCCCGGAAACCAGCGGTTGCTGCCCAGGAACATGACCGGATCGATGCCGATCCCGCTTAGGATCTGGTTCACCAGACCGTCCATGGACAGCAGGTCGGAGATGATGCCGGCCAAAATGACCCAGGACAAAAAATGGGGAAGGTACACGATCGTCTGCACGCTGCGTTTCAGCAGCGCGGACCTGACCTCGTTCAGCAGCAGCGCGAAAACGACGGGCACGACCAGATTCGCCACGATTTTGAGGACCGCGATGTAAATCGTATTAAAAAAGATGTTCCGGCTGTCGGGCAGCTCGAACAAATAACGGAAATTATCCAGGCCCACCCATTCCGAACGCCAAAACCCGAGGCCGGGCTTGAAATTTTGAAAAGCGATCGTAATGCCGAACATCGGCACGATGCTGAACAGGATCAGCAGCAAAATGCCGGGCAGGAGCATCAGATGGTAATGAAACGCAAACGGCTGTTTTTTCATGCAACTCTCACCTCTCATCCCGCAAAGGAGGGCCCGGGCCAAAGCGATACATGTCAGCCCGGCCCCCGTTCACGTTACTCGCCCAGCGCTTCCCGGACTTCTTTCGTAATTTGGTTGCCGCCCAGACTCTTCCACTGCTCCACGAACGTGTCAAACGAATCGAGCGGCTCCTTGCCCATAATGATCTTCAGGAACGTCTCCTTTTCCATCTTGTCGAGGGTGGCGTTTTTCATCTCCATCGTTTTCGTGATGGACGTAAACAGGTTCTCCGCCGGCTTCAGCGGTCCATGCAGCGGATCGCTGCCGACCGTGTAGGAATAAAACGGCTGCCATGCGCCCAAATCCTTCGTCGGATCGAAGTTTGCCGCTTTCGCTTTCGCATAAATGTCCTGCATCTCGGGAATCATGTCCTCCGGCTTTGATTTGCCGTTCAGGACGTCTCTCAACATATCGTGCTTGCGGGTCACCGTGTCCGCGTTTTCAATGACGAGCCGCATCGGCCAATAGCTTGGACTGACGCGGTTATCCAGCTTTTTGGCATCCGGATCGGTGCCTCTTTCCCCCGCGACCGTGGTGTTCAATGCGATCATGACCGCTTCCGGATGGGCGATGCCCTTTTTGACCACCACAAACGAATTGCTGACCGGCACCGTATGCGTTTTGAAGTTGCCTTCGGCATCCAGCGGCGCGGCAAGCGCCAGCCAATCGGCCTTCGGATCGTTTTTTACCGCATCGCCGAGCGCGCCCCAAGGCAGCCACCACGGTCCGAAAAACATGCCCGCCTTACCGCCGGACATCAATTCGTAAGCTTCCTTCCGCAGCGCAAATTCCTTATCGATCACGCCCGCGGCATACCAGTCCCGCAGCTTGGCCAAGGCGTCCTTGACTTGAGGCTGAATCGAGCCGTAGGAAACCTTTCCTTCCGCGTCCTTCATCCAATAATCCGGATAGGCTCCGAAGTAACTGAAGATGGAAGCAAACCCATTATCGCCGTACACCAAATCCGAGGGCGACCCCGGCAATCCGACCGTATCCGCTTTGCCGTTGCCGTCCGGGTCCTTTTCGATGAACGCTTGGGCAACCGATTCGATGTCGTCGATCGTTTTCGGTTCCGGAAGTCCAAGCTTATCCAGCCAATCTTTGCGGACCCAAAGGAAATACGGAGCATCCCCTTGCGGCACGATATTCGGAATCGCCATCAGCTTGCCGTCGAAAGTGGCCTTTTCAAGCGCCTTGCCGTTTGTCGTTGCATAAAAATCCTTGACCTGCTTCGAAGCATACTGCTCGTAAATCCCGGACATATCCTCCAGTTGCCCCGCTTCGACCATTTGGCGCAGTTCCTTCTCCCCTACGACCATGACGTCCGGGATGTCGTTGCTGGCAATGGCGACCTGAACCTTTTGGGTAAACGGATCCCCGCTCTTCGCCGTCAGCGTGTAATCGAATTTGATGTTCGTCTTGTCGAAGATGTATCGGGTGAATTGGTTGTTGTCCACGGTGTCTCCGGCCGGGAGGGACTTATCCTCCGGGTTCAGCGGTTTGGCGATCGTCAACGTGACGGGCTCGGGAAATTTGTAATACGGATCCGCCGGCGCCGGGCTTTCGTTTTTGGTTCCGGAAGCATCCTGAGGGTTACCCGCACAGCCATTGACGATGATCACGGTACTTGCCAAAAAAGCCATCATCCATTTTTTCATCAAAACTCCCCCTGTCGTCTTTATGTTTGCGCTTGCAAAACCGAAATGCTTGGCTTGAGGCATAAACCCGAAGCCTTTAACACATTTTATCCGCTTCCGCTCCCGGCAGAGGTTCCAATCCTTCATCGAAACAGGGTTCAATCGTTACGGAAAAATCATCCGGTTCATGTTGTCCCGCGGAACCATCGGATCGTTTGTGCACCTGTCTTTGGATCGTTTGTGCACTTACCCGGTCCGAAACAACGTTTCGGCCATGCGCATACAAAAACCCGGCAGGATCGCCCTCCTGCCGGGTCCGCCGCCTTTCGAACGTCAGCGTTCTTCTTTTTGCGCATTCCGAAATGCGCTGGGGAGCATTCCCGTCTTCTCCTTAAACACGCGGCTGAAATACTTTTCGTTCGGGTAGCCCGTCTGCGTCGCGATCCAATAGATCGGTTTGTCGGTTTCCGCCAAAAGCCTTTTCGCCCAGTCGATTCTGGCTTGCCGAACATAATCGTTGAACGATATCCCTACGATATCCCGGAAACATTGGCTTAGGTACCCTTGGCTTAAGTTAACTTCCTTGGCGACTTCCCGAAGCGTAATTTCCCTGCTTAAATCCCCGTTGATGCGCTCAACCGCCTTCCAGACGCAAGAGACGACTTCACGCGAATAGGACGGCTTAAACAAATACGCGGCGAGCTCCTGCCGTAGTTGATCAAGCCACCTTTTCCAATCCGGCCAGGAAAGCAATCCCTCCTGCGGGGCCTTCCATACATGGGACGGCACGACGCGCTCCCAGCGCGTGGAGGCCAAAATAAACAGCGCCTCCAGCTGCGGAGGCGGCAGCTTCCATTTCTGGAGAAGGGCCAAATTTTCCCGATATTGCTGATCGTGAATGACCCATTGCAGACTGGACCATGTTTCCTCCAAAGCCTGCGCCTCCATAAGGGCAGCCGGTTCCCGGCAAACCGCTTCTTTCAACTGGCGGAAGCTCTTCCGCCATAAGCCGGTGCGGGCGCGCTCCCACTCATAGAACATCAAGCGCTCCCGGTACGACTGAAGAATGCGGATCACCTGCTGCCTGCCCTCGGCGCCGATTCCGTCAAGAAGCATGACGACCCCCGCTTGCCGAAAAGCAACCCCCGGCGGGAGAACGGAATCGTCTGCGGACATGTCCCCTTCTTCGCAAGGCATAAACCATATTCCCGGGGCGCTTTCCTCGACCGGCTGCCCGCGAAATACCGGATTAATCCGATCCTTATGGCCTCCGAAAGGAGAGGACATCCAGACGATGGCCTGATTCGGCCGTTCCCTCCCCGCATCCTCCGATACCCGCGCCGCCTGTTGAATCGATTCATGCCGGATCCGGCGGTTGATTCTGCCGAGCACTTCCTCCATTTTGTTCTGCTGGAGCTCCGTTTTCGCGATATAGTCGATCGCCCCTAACCGGAGGGCCTCCTGAACATATTCAAAGTCCTGATAAAACGTTAAAATAACCGTCCAGATCCGCGGATATCTCTGCCTCACCGTCCGGATCAGCTCGATTCCGCTCATTCTCGGCATCTCCAGATCGGTGATGAGCAAATCCACTTCCTGGCTTTTTAAGTATTCAAGCGCATCTTCTCCGTTTCCCGCCTCCCCGATGACGCGCATCCCGAACTGTTCCCATGGCATCAATGAAATGAAGCCTTTTCGCACAAGCCTGTCATCCTCAACGATCAGCACGCGCAAGTTGAACCCTCTCCTTTCCCGGATGCTTCAGCGGAATCGTCATGATGATGCTTGTCCCTTCCCCGCTGCGGCTGCGAATTTGAATGCCGGCGTCATCGCCGTATTGGTATTTCAGCGTTCGGATGACGTAAGGCATCCCGATGCCCATGCCCCGCCGTTTTTGGTCCGGATGCTCGCCTTTGAGAAGCCGCTCGGCTTCCTCTGAAGACATGCCCGCCCCGTTATCGCTCACCTCGATCCGAATGCAGCCATCGGCCTCGCGGATGTCGACCCAAATCCTGCCGTCGTCGGCGATCCCGTGATACAGCGCATTTTCCACCAGCGGCTGCAGCATGAAACGCGGGATGGAGAGCTCCATCTGCTCGGGCTCGACCGCAATCCGGATATCGAAATGAAATTGATACCTCACTTCCTGCAGCGCGATATAGTCTTTGAGCGCTTCCAGCTCTTCGCGGATCGAGGCCGTCTCTCCTTTGCCCAAATTATAGTGAAGGACGCGGTTCAGCGTGGAAATCAGATGATCGATGTCCTGCTGTCCGTTGAGGCGGGCTTGCCACCGGATCGTGTCCAGCGTGTTATGGATGAAATGCGGATTGATTTGGGAAATCATCTTCTCCACCTCAAGCCGCGACTTGTTCCTTTCGTTTTCCTTGATTTCATCGATCAGTTCCACGATGGTCCCCTTCATCTGTTGAAAACGCCGCAAGGAATAATCGAATTCATCCGTGCCCGTCAGCTGAACCTCGCTTTGCGATCGACCGTAGGTCATGGATCGAATCTCATGGTTAAGCCTGGCAAGCGGCCGCGTCACCGTTCTCCAGATCAGCCAGGCAAACCCGACGCTAACGAACAAAGCCAAACACGCGACAAGCGCAAATTGCATAAACCAGGTCGTGATTTCATGCTTGTACGATTTCATCGGAATGACGGCCGCGACCCGCCAGCCCTGATTGCTTGCTTCCTCGAACACATACTGGCTGCCATACGCCGCTCTGCCGCCGTTTGCCGCCGGTTCCGGCAGCTTCATCTTCATGCCGACCGGAAATATCGAAGGATTTTCGCTGTAAGCCACCCGGTTATCCGTGTCGATGACGAGATGATGCACCTCCATCCCGTACTGCAGCTTATTGAAAACGGTATCGACCAGTCGGTTATCCGTTTCCATGTAGATATACAGCTGATCCAGATCGGGAAAATCGATTTTGCGGGTGACGGACATCACCGTCCGGTCGAATTGGGCGTTAAGCGTCCGATGCGGCCCGTAATAAGTCATGCCTGAAAGCTTCGTGAACACCGGAAGGTCATCCGGATTAAAGCCGTCCCTGACCTGGAGATTCGGGAACATGATCCGCTTCGTGGTTTTGTCGTAATACAGCATCAGGCCGATGTTCGGATTCGTGGACGTCAGCAGATTCATTTCGGTCTCGATCTCGCTCGCGAGAATCCGCCGGTCGTACGGGTGGTCGTCGGTCATATACGCGTAAATATCCTTGCCCACCCGGCCGTCGAATGCCAGCTGCTGCGACGCATAGTTCAGATTGCCGAGCACGTTTTCCAGCGATACGCGCACCTGCTTCAGGTTGCTGTGTATTCCGCTCGTGATTTTCGTCTCCATAATGCCGTGCAGCGAAGCATACGAAATCATGCCGATCAATAGCAGCGGTATGAAGGTGCTTAACAGGAGCACATGGATGAGCTTCCGTTTGAGCGAGGTGGGAACGAAAATCCGGCGCGCCTGCCGTATGAATCGGGTGAATCCGCCCATCTCTTCCATCCTTTCGCCAAAAATATGTAAAGGCTTTCAATAACAAAAATTATAAAGCAATTATGTTGAGCGTCCAATGAATTTGTTTTTGAAGGCCAAGTTAAAAAAATTGCAGTCCGTTTAAGCCCCCGTCCAAGGCACAAAAAAAGGACCTTGGGAGCCTGACGCATCCCGGTCCTCTATGTTTAATTTTCCCTAGGCGGCACTTTCGGTACCAGCTTGTAAATGTCCCCGTTTTCAAAGGTGTCGATCAGCCGGTCCAACCACTCGTAATAAGCGAACGCATCCTGGAGCTTGGCTTTGTCTTTTTGCAGCATCTCCACCGTTTCCGGATCATCCGCGTATGCCCTTTCCATCTTGTCGATTTCTTCCGTCGCTTTGCGGAGGACGATCATGTTGGATTCCACGGATTTTCTCCATTTGATGTCGAAAAAGTCGGTAAACGTCTGGTACCAATCGTACTCCACCTCATACAGGTCTTTGCGCGAGCCTTTCTCCCAAACCTTGTTTACCATTTTTAGATCAAGAAGCGTGCGAACACCCGTGCTCATACTGGTTTTGCTCATCTTCATTTCGGCGCCCATCTCGTCCAGCGTCATCGGCTTGTCCGCAAAAAACAGCAGGCCATAGAGATGTCCAGTCGATAAGGAAATGCCGTATAAGTCCATGTTTCGTCCGATCGTTTCGATCACACGTTTGCGAATTTTGTCCAGCGCCGCATGTTGCGCTTCTTTGCCCGGGTCCAAGCCCATGCTTGCAACCTCCTTATAGTTCAGCCATTCTCTCGGGTGTTTTCCGTTAGATCACTCATCGCTTAGACGAAAATCCAGAGGCAACAACCTTCTTGGTC
>Ga0180220_1001158_pt1 | contig 21146 bp, 23 predicted proteins | sample eDN5th37CBELigBY_FD_151335 | JGI IMG/M metagenome (GOLD analysis project Ga0180220, IMG submission 151335) | Enriched backyard soil microbial communities from Emeryville, California, USA - eDNA 5th pass 37_C BE-Lig BY (version 2) (version 2) | ecosystem: Environmental > Terrestrial > Soil >...
TGCAGACGCGGTCGCTATTCGCTGTCGGGGCAGTCGACTCGTACTCGCTCGCGGAGCACGTCGTCAGGGCACTGCAGACGCGGTCGCTATTCGCTGTCGGCGCGACCGACTCGTATTCGTCCACCGTGCACGTCGTGACCGGTTCGCACGCCCCGCTCTCCGGCGCTCGGAAGCTCCCCGGGTCGCAGACCTCTTCCGCCGGTCCTGCTGACCCGCAACCGCCCGAAGCCATGAGCAGCACCAGGACGGACACATAGTAACCCAGATCGTACCGACGCGATTCGTTCACGGCCTCTCCGATCAGTTGACGCGATCCGCCCGAGGGCGCGCCGCTCGGTCGCGACCATACGTACTCGATAAGAAGCGTGTCAATGTCGAATCGGGCTATGCCGATGCGCCACGGGGTCGACGTGAGACGTCGTCCGACATGGGCTCCACGAATCGCCCCGGTAGCGGAGCTGCAGTACGGTTCGAGACGCGCCCGCCGCCCGCGAAATCGCGCTCCCCGTGCTCCTGCGTTCGCTCGCCGCGGTGTCGGCGACGCCTCAGGCGCGCGATCATCTGCACCGGCGCGATCACGCCGCGCTCGAGCGCGGCCATCACGTTGTCGAGCCGCTCCTTCGTCGCGGGGCCCATCAGCGTGTGCATGCCGCGCGGGGGCGGCCCGTGCCTCTCCGCGTCCTCGCGCATCTTGCGGGCGAGTGCGAGCGCGAAGTCGCGCCGGTGCGCGTATCGCGGCATTGTGGACACCGGGATCGCGCCGTCGTGGACGGCGGGATCGCGGTTGTGAACACCGAGATCGGCGTCTAGGAGCCTGTTGGACTAACAGCCACCGACAGACCGCAGCCGGAAGCGGAGCGAAGTGCTCGCGCTCGCAGTCGGCGGGGTAGGAGAAGTGGTGAGCGGCAGGGACACACGCGACCTGTCCACATCGGTCTACGGACGGGATTCCGGGCCGCAGGCGGGGCCGTCAGGCGATCGCGGCCCGGTGCAACTTGAGCAGGTTGTGGGTGAGGCAGATGAGCGCCCACTCGCCGCATACCTGCTCGAGCCCGCGGAGCAGGAACTGGCGAAAGCCCCGTGCCTGTTTGATCTGTCCGAAGGGTGGTTCAGCCACGGCCTTGCGTCTTGCGTATCTCTCTCGGCCCTCCCTGGTCATAAGTTTGCGCTGCATTCGCTCCTTTGGCGTCATCGCCTCCGGTGGACAACCTCGCACCTCGGGTGACTGCGGTCCGTGCTTTTCGCGTTTCATCGGAATGTAGGCGTCGATGCCGAGCCGGGAGGCACACGCCAGGTTGCGCTCGGAGAAGTAGCCGGCGTCGGCGGTCACGTAGCCTGGCACGCGTCCGCAGTTTTCGATGACCTGCTCCATCATCGGTGCGAAGTGCTCGACGTCCGGCGGCTGGACTGGGCCAACCTCCTTCGCCGCGTTTTCCTGGCCGAGATGCTCGCCTGCGCCTGCGGGGGGACACGGCGAGTGATCTCCTCCGTCGAGGAAGGCCCCGCCGCGCGGAAGATCCTGCGGCACCTCGGCCTGCCCGACGCGCTCCCCGTGCTGGCCCCAGTCCGTCTGGACCAGTCCGAGCGAAGTTCACCCTGAGGCTCTCGAAGGGACCCTCCGGTCCTCCGGCCGAGGATTTCTGCGACCCGCCCTGGATCGACGACGTCCAGCAGTCGCCCCTCGACTTCACCGCATGAGTCGCCAGCTCCGCCTTCGTCCCCCCGCAGCGCCCGGGCTGGGCGAGGTGTGTCCGGCGTTTCAGATCCCGGCGGGTTCTTGACCGCTCCGCATGCGGCGTGCCAGCGTTCGCCCCCTGTCGATTGCCCTATCCGCAGAGAAGGAAGCGCCGCAGCGCCGCGGCGAGGATGGTGTGCTTCGTCGATTCTTGTCGTCGGTGCGCCATGAGTAACTGAATAGAAGAGCGAAAATACTCATTCGGGCCCGTCAAGCTTATATGAACTCCCACCCCTCCGGAGGACTCCGAGAGACGAGCCCGTCCCAGGTCGAGTTGCGAAAGAATGGGAGGAGGCCAAGCATTTCTGGATGCCGAGCACCGACAGCAGGCCACACGATCACTCACGCCATCGCGCGATCCGGTCGGTCATCGGGGCCTACCTCCCCGACATCATCCTCGGCGCGAACGACGGGATCATCACCACCTTCGCCCTGGTGTCCGGGGTGACGGGCGCATCCCTCTCTCCCACCATCGTCCTCATCCTGGGTTTCGCCAACCTCATCGGCGACGGCATCTCCATGGGAGCGAGCAACATCCTCTCCCGCCGCTCCGAGGCAACGTCGGCGAAGCTGCCGGGAATCGCCAGGGTGCTGCCGGACGGCGTCGCCACCTTCGCCGGTTTCGTCTTTGCGGGGATGGTCCCGCTCATCGCCTACCTCTTGCCGTGGTTCTCGGGGGCGAAGTTTCTCTGGGCGGTGGTGTTCGCCCTCACCGCCCTCTTTGCCGTCGGGGCGAGCCGGTCCCGCTTCACCAGGCAGGGATGGATGAAGTCGGGACTCGAGATGTTGTTCATTGGCAGCCTGGCTGCGAGTGCAGCGTACGGGATCGGCATCCTTGGTGGAGCCCTCGCAGGCAACTTGGACTGAGCCCGCTGGGCCATGTGCAGAAAGGGAAATCTTCGTGCATGATGCCCGCGCTTTGCGCAAGACCTCCATCACGCACGGCGAGGTCCTCTCCATCGCTCCTGCATGAGGTGATGCGGGCGCACCTGAACACGTTCCTCTCGACCCACGACCCGCCCCGGCACGTCCGACGCGCCCTGCGGGGCTTCGTCGACTGCGGCGTGCTCGCCAAGGGGTTCGTCAGGGTCCGCTGCCCCGACTGCCGCGAGGAGAACCTGGTGGCCTTATCCTGCAAGGACCGAAGCTTCTGCCCGAGCTGCACAGCGCGACGTGGGCGGACACCGCGGCGCGCCTGGTCGACGAGGTGCTCCCGCACGTGCCTCTGCGGCAGTGGGTCCTGGCGCTGCCGCCCGCTCTGCATCTGCGCGTGGCGAGCGACCCGGAGCTCGAAGGAAAGCTGCTGCGGATCTTCACATGGTCGACTTCGCGGCTGAGGGGTTCGACGTGGCGCTGCGCGGCGAAGGCGGCAAGCACAAGGACACCTCGCTCACGGCACGACGGCTCGTCCAGCGCGGAGAGCTGAGTCTGTACGCCGCCCCGAGCCATTTGGCGCGCCGAGGCACTCCTCGCGAGCTCGCGTCCCTGGATCATGACTGGCTCGTCGCGGGCCCGCTCCGTCGCGCGTTCGACTTCCCGGCCACGCTCGTCCCAAAGGTCGTCGCGAACGACTTCCTCTTCCTGCGTGGGGTCGCGGCTTCGGGCGGTGGGATCGCGACGCTGCCCACGTTCATCGCGCAGCCTTACGTGGCGAGCGGAGACCTCGTGCGGGTCCTGCCCTCGGTGCGTGTGAACGTCGGGGGCCTCGTGATGCTCTACTCCTCGACGCGGCCGCTCGCCCGCAAGGTCGCCGCCTTCCGCGACTTCATGATCGACGTCGTCAAGAGGGAGTGGGTCGGCTGAAGCGTCGTCGTGCTCATCGTCGTCCTCCGTGGCGCGTCGTGCGAAGTGCCCGTCGCGTGAGGACATACAGGCTTCCGTTCGCGCAGGTAGCAAGGCGCAGAAGCGAGGATTCGACCTCGCGCGAGAACACGCGACGTTCCGCGCGCATCGTGCGTGGAAGCCTTCTGCCTACGCCTTCGCCGGCAGCGACCGGATGTGCCCGGCGCTCTGGGCGTGCAGGTCGCTGCCGGCGAAGAGCGAGGCGTCGCGGATGCGGACGACCTTGCGCAGCTCGCCCTCGCTGAGGTTGTTGTCGAGGCCCAGGCGCCCGTCGTCGAGGAAGGCGCGCAGGGCGTCGGCCTGGCGGAAGGTGTAGCCGAGCGCGCTGCGGAGCGAGCCTCGGCGGTCGGCGACCTCGGCGAGCTCGTTGTCGGCGAACGCGAGGAAGTCCTCGACGAGCGGACGCAGGTGCTGCTCGCGCAGACGAGCGAGCTGTGCAGGGGCCGGGCGCCTCCGTCCGCCGCGCAGGCGCTCGTCGACCTCGAAGACCTTGCCGATCCTCACCAGCGCCTCGCGCGCGACGCGCTCCACTCCCAATGATGCACAAGGCGTTCGCGAAGGCGTCCGAGCGCGCGGCCTCGATGATCGTGGCCCCGAAGGTGGCGCCGAGCTCCTCGAGCCAGCGGCTCATCGTGCCCCGGTCGATCCGGAAGCCGTCGCGGCCGCTGACGTCCTCCTGGCGGTAGAGGGGCAGTCCGTTGCAGAGCTTCTGCGCGGCGATGTGGGCGAGGGTGTAGGGGGCGGCGAAGCAGCGTCGGATCAGCTCGGGGGGCAGCGGCGCCGTCTCGATGCTCGCCTCGCCGGGCGCGTCGATGACGCGGTACTTGGCGCGCGCCATGGCCACGCGGCGGTAGCCGCCGCGCTCGTAGGCGAGCTTGTAGCTGACCTCGGCGCCGATGCGCTCGGCCTTGCCCTCGGCGACGAGCTTCTCGAAGAGCTCGTCGGTCACCTCGACCGTGACCTCGGGCAGGTCCGCCTCGGCGAGGTTGCGGCGGCCCTTCGGCTTGCGCTTGCGCCAAATGGATCCGTCACCGTCTCCGCGCCAGGGCGGACCATCTACCGGGAACTGCGAGCGAACCCCTCGGATACGTCTCGCCGGCCGAGTTCGAAGCCGAGTACGGTAGACTCCAGAAGCGTCAGGCGATCTTCTCCTGACTCAAGCAACCCAGCCTCTGGAGATTCCGGGGCGGTTCAGAGGGATTCATCCATGTCTGGTGTCCACTGCACAAACCGACTCGCCATTCGTATCGTGCCGATCCTCCTCGCGCTCGGGGCCTGGGCCTGTGGAGGCAATGGTGGCGGGGGCCCGGACCGCCCGGACCGATGCGCCGATTTGCCGCTGCGCCACGAGGTGCTGGGGCACATCGGCGCCAGCCTGGCCGAGGCAACGCAGGGCAAGCTCCCGGTGGGAGAGCTGGGCTACATCGCTCCCGGAATGGGGGCGGCGTCGCTCCCGTTCGAGAGCTATCTCCGGAGAGAGGAAGACGTGCTGCTCGTGCAGGATCAGGCCGAGCTCGACGCTGCCGAACATTGGAATTTGATCGCCGACAACATGGAGGTCGACTGGGACACCCAGACCCTCGCGGTGGTGCTTGCGTTTCCACCGGAGCACCCGCTCCAGCTCTTCCAGGACGGCGACCGCCTCGAGCTGCACGTGAGCCGACCGATCGCGTGCGTGGACGGCGACGACGTCCCGCTCCGAAATCTCTTTGGCGTCGAGATCCACGCCTACCTGGTGCCCAAGGTCTCGACGGCGAAGGTGGTCTTCCACGACGGGCGTTACCGCATCCCCAGCTTCACGGAAGACGGCACCTGTCGGCGAGATCCGGAGTCGCCCATCCTCCGCGGGGGCGGACGGACCTCGGTTCTGCAGGAGGCAAGCGGCTACCGCATGTGGTTCGAGGGCTACAGCGGCATGACCGGGAATGTCTTCGAGACCCGCTCTACCGACGGCATCACCTGGACGCCTGGCGGATGGGACGAGAACCACAAGAATCAGTTCGAGGAGCGGGGCCGGTTTGCCGAGGTCTACGGTCCATCGGTGCTGCGCAGGGCCGAGGGTTACTGGATGTTCTTCGCGACCTACGACGCCTGGCGGGAGCTCCGGGGGATCCGGCGGGTGTCGTCGAAGAACGGCATTGATTGGAGCGAAGAGGTGGCCGTCCTCGAACCCTCCGGCAGCGACGAAACCTTGGAGATGCCCTTCGTCCTCGAACACGATGGCCGCCTCTGGCTCTGGTACACGATCACTCGGAAGGGCGAGCCCGCGGCGATCGCCCTCGCCACCTCCGACGACGGCGAGTCGTGGAGCCAGGTCGGCACCGACCCCGTCCTGCTGCCGGGGCCCGCCGGCGCCTTCGACGAGGCGGGGGTCCGTTCACCCTCCGTGCACTTCCACGATGGCCAGTTCACGATGTGGTTCCAGGGTTCGTTCGGAGGCCATCCGTCGGCGCCCTTCTACACGGCGATCGGCATGGCCACCTCGCCCGACGGTATCCACTGGACCAAGTACGACCAACCCATCCTCGTCGCCCGGGGCGGGTACGAAGGCGGCAACCTGACCGGCCCCCGGGTACTGCCCGACGGGGACGGTTACCGCCTCTGGTACACGGGGATCAACCGCCGGTCCGAGCCGTCCATCGGTCACGCCCGCTGCCGCCCACGTCCACGATAGACGGCGGCCGGCGGGGCGGCCGGATCCTCGGGCCCGACGAGTGCATCTCCTCGTTCGTCTCCATCGACGCTGCCGCCAATGACCCGGGTGGTAGGGATCACCCGCCGTCCCTCGAAGAATTCGCCCGGTGGATCCCGGCGAGCGGCCTCCCCGTGCGCATCAAATCGTCGCGCGCCCCTCCACCTCCAGGCCGAACTTGATGAAGGAGGAGATGGCGGCATCGAGGGACTCGACCACGATGCCGACGTTGTCCATTCGCTTGATCGCCACGTGCGCGCTCCCGTCTGCGACCGCCGGGCCCATGCCCGGGGCCGAAGCGCCTACTCGATGACCATCCGCTCCTGCGCGCCGCGACCGAAGATCTCCGGGCCGTACATCTCCTCTGCCCTGGGCGGCGGCGCCACGAACGCTCCCGGCGTGGTGGCGGTCGCCACGTAGGAGTAGTCCCACGCCGCCGTTGACCTGTGACGCGAAGGCTTCGGCCCTGTCGTCGCGAAGGTTCTGGCGCTCGTACCATCCGGGGGGAGGAGTGGAGGAGCAGCCAGTCCTCGTCGCCATTGACGGAGGGTGCGCAGTAGTTCATCGTAGATCAACGATGAAGTCGACCGCCCAGGCATCCGAGCCCTGTTGCCCGCCCGCGAAGGAGCAGGCCGACCTTCGTACCGTCGAGGGCGATGAGGCCGACGAGGAGTTAGCGACGCTCGCGAAGGCGCTCGCCCATCCGGCGCGCGTGAAGATCGTCCGCATCCTGATCCGCAAGAACGCCTGCATCTGCGGCGACATTGTGGACGAGCTACCGCTCGCTCAGTCGACGGTCTCCCAGCACCTCAAGGTGCTCAAGGACACCGGCCTCATCCGCGGTGAGGTGGACGGGCCACGGGTCTGCTACTGCATCGAGCCGCACACGCTCCGTCGGCTGCGAGCGCTCGTCGGGCGGCTCTGATGCTGCCCCTTCTGCACCCTGAACATCGTTCATCGACGATAAACGAAGGCGCGTCGTGAAGACTGCTCGCGTGACGGCAAGGACCGACCTTCCATGACCCACAGAAGCGCCGGGCTGCTCGGCAAGCTCTCGTTCCTCGATCGCTACCTGACGCTGTGGATCTTCGCCGCGATGGCGGTCGGCATCGCCCTCGGCTCCCTCGCGCCCGGCTTCACGACGGCGCTCGACGGCATGGGTGTGGGCACGACCTCCATCCCGATCGCGATCGGCCTCGTGCTGATGATGTACCCGCCGCTCGCGAAGGTCCGCTACGAGGAGCTGGGGAAGGTCTTCCGCAACAAGCGCGTGCTGACGCTGTCGCTCGTGCAGAACTGGATCATCGGCCCGCTCCTCATGTTCGGGCTCGCCGTCGTGTTCCTGCGCGACGAGCCCGAGTACATGCTCGGCCTCATCCTGATCGGCCTCGCGCGCTGCATCGCGATGGTCATCGTCTGGAACGACCTCGCGAAGGGCGACACCGAATACTGCGCGGGGCTGGTCGCGTTCAACTCGATCTTCCAGATCCTGTTCTTCTCGGTCTACGCGTACTTCTTCGCCACGCTCCTGCCGACGTGGCTGGGCCTCGAGGGCGCGATCGTGAACATCACGATCGGCGAGATCGCCAAGAGCGTCGCGATCTACCTCGGCGTCCCGTTCGCCGCGGGCTTCCTCACCCGACGCGTGCTCGTGAGCTCCAGGGGACGCGACTGGTACGAGAAGCACTTCGTGCCGCGCATCAGCCCGGTGACGCTCATCTCGCTGCTCTTCACGATCGTCGTGATGTTCTCGCTCAAGGGTGAGGCGATCGTGCAGCTCCCGCTCGATGTGCTCCGCATCGGGGTGCCGCTGCTCATCTACTTCGTGGTGATGTTCGCCCTCTCGCTCTTCATGAGCAAGTGCGTAGGCGCCGACTACAAGCAGACGGCGACGCTCTCGTTCACGGCCGCCTCCAACAACTTCGAGCTCGCCATCGCCGTCGCCATCGCGAGCTTCGGCATTCACAGCGGCGCAGCGTTCGCGGCGGTCATCGGGCCGCTCGTCGAGGTGCCCGTCCTCATCGGCCTCGTGAACGTCGCCCTCTGGGCGCAGCGCCGGTTCTTCCCCAAAGCAGAGCTTCAGATCGCGGCCCCATCGAAAGCCTGAACCATGAGCAAGGAAGCCCACAGCATCCTGTTCCTCTGCGTCGCCAACTCCGCGCGCAGCCAAATGGCCGAGGGACTCGCCCGCATGATCTTCGGCGACCGCGTACCCATCATGAGCGCCGGCAGCGAGCCCTCGAAGGTGAATCCCTACGCGGTCGAGGTCATGCGCGAGCTCGGTGTGGATCTCGCCGCGCATCGCTCGAAGTCCGTGCAGACGATCGATCCGGCGACCGTCGGCACGGTGATCACCTTGTGCGCGGAGGAGGTCTGCCCTGCGTTCCTGGGCAAGGCTCGACGACTGCACTGGCCGATCCCGGACCCAGCGAGCAAGGACCCAGCGATCCCGCGAGAGGAGATGCTCACGCGCTTCCGAACGGCGCGCGACACCATTCGCGAGATGCTCGAGCGCTTCGCTGCAGAGGACCTCCTTGTGGGTGGTGTGACCATTCGGCCTGCGCGTGAAGAAGACCTGGCCGCCGTACGCCAGCTCGTCGAGGCGGCGGGGCTCCCGGACGCGGGCATCGCCGACCACTTCCCCGGCGACTACGTCGTGTTCCACGAGGGCCAGACCCTCATCGGGACTGCAGGGCTCGAGGTTCACGGTGAGTCCGGTCTCCTTCGGTCCGTGGCGATTGCGCCCTCGCATCGAGGAATGGGCCTGGGGCGGAAGCTCGCTGAAGACCGGCTACGAACTGCGCGAGCACGGGGACTGACCAGCGTCTACTTGCTCACGACGACGGCGCCGGAGTTCTTCAGGCAACTTGGGTTCGAACGCGTCGCTCGCGAGAGCGCACCCACTTCGCTGCAGAGATCCTCCGAGTTCGCCACGCTCTGCCCAGCGTCCGCCATCTGCATGGTCATTAGGCTCGGGTGAGCTGCGTCCTTTCGGCGAGGTCCCCGTCTTGATGAACAGGAGGCTACGAAGATGAGCGAACAGACCAAGGACGAGGTTCGCACCACGGTGCGTGAACAATACGGCAGCATCGCCCTCTCCACGACCGGGGCGAGCTGCTGCGCGCCGGGGAGCTGCGGAGAGCATCCGCGTCGATGTGAAGGAGCAGAGCCGCGAGTTCATCCGCGACTGGCTCCCTGGCTCGGGCGTCGAGAACTACGTCGCCTCGGCCACCATCGAAGCCGTGAAGCCGGGCGGCGGGAAGTCGTGCTGCGGCCCGTCCTGCTGTGCGCCGGAGACCTCGGCATGATCGAGCCGGCGGCGCGTGGTGCATGGCGCGAGCTTGAAGCGAAGCTGCGGCCGTTCATCGCGCGCCGCTCTCGGGCATGAAGTCCCGCGTCCAGCGCGGGCGCGTGCAGCTCCGCAAGGCGCTCGAGGACTGCTGCCACATCGCGCTGGACGTTCGCGGTCGCGTTGTTTCGTGCGAGCCGCGGCCGGATGGACGCCTGCCGGACGGCTGCTGCGCGTGACGTAGCGAAGGCCGGAACCCGCGGGCGTTTGGTCCCGCTGCGACTGCGCCCCAGCGATCAACGAGCCCTGGCGCTCCGGTGGACCTCCAGGGAGAAGCTGATAGCGATCGACGGGAAGACGCTGCGGCGGTCCTTCCGAAAGGCAGGCGAGCCAACCAGCCGATCCTCCACGACTCGCTGGTCGACCTCTTCACCGGCCACGGCTGCTCGTCGCGCGAGTTCGGCTTCGTCGAGACCAAGGAGAAGGGTCACGGGCGGGAGGAGATTCGCCGCGCGTGGGTCAGCTCCGACGTCGGTAGCATCCCTTCCGGCGCGCAGTGGAGCGGTCTCGCGACGCTGGTCCGAGTCGAGACCGTCCGCACGTTGAAAGGAAAATCCTCGCGGGAGAACCGCCACTTCATCGGTTCGCGCGCGCGTTTCTTCAGCCGAAGTTCTGGGAGCAGTCCGAGGCGACTGGGGAACCGAGAACGAACTCCAATGGGTCCTCGACGTGGCATTCCGGGGGGATGACTGCCGAGTGCGCGCCGGGAACGCCGCTGCGAATTTCAGCGCAGTCCGCCAGCTCGCGCTGAACCTGCTGAAGCAGCGGACCGAGAAGGAGGTCGGAATCAAGAACCGACGGCTGGTGGCGGCCTGGGACCAGAACTTCCTCCTACGCGTCGTGGGTCTTGGTTGAGAAATTCAGATGCGATCGCTCTGGGGTGGAGGGACCGATGGGCAGCTCGGCGAACCAGTTGATGAAGCGCTCCACATCGGCGCCCTTGTAGATGGCTCCGTGCTGCGGACACATCATTTCGATCTTCATGTTCGCCGCGCGCTCACACCAGTCCAACTTCGCCTCGGTCGAGCCCATCCAGCGGCGATGGAAACCTTCAGCATGACGGATGTGCCGGTCGAAGTCCTGCACGAAGAGCCCGCTCTCGTCCGCGGGCAGCAACGCAGCGCCGACGTCGCCAGAGAATAGGATGCGCGCGTCGGGGTCGTAGAGGTGGTGGTTGCCGGAGGCGTGGAGGTAGTGCGCCGGCATGGCGAAGAGCTTGCCCAGCCCCAGCGTGATCTGCTGGCCCTCGTCCGGGATGGGCTGCAGCGACTGGTCGTCGCCGCCGAAGTGCGGGATGAAGGTCGACCACAGCCGGCTGACGTAACAGCGGAGCTTCGGGTTGCAGTCCAGCCAGAGTCCCAGCGACGAGATGATGTCCGGATCCTGATGCGACGCGAAAAGCCGGTCGATGCGCATCGGATCGATGATGGTGGAGAGCGCCGCGAACACGGCCGGGAAGATCTCGCTCCCGCCAGGATCGGTGAGCATGTGCTCGCCGTCGCGGCTGATCAGGTACTCGTTCGTGTCGATCAGAAAGGTCTGTTTGGCGGGATCGCGGGCGATGACGGTCCAGCTGTGGTTGCCGTTCTGGAAAATCGTGGTCGCTGTCTTCATATGTGTTCGACCTTGTCTATCAACGCTTCGATGGACGGCAGGATGGTCTGAATCGTCTTGTCGAAGTCCTGGCTGACACCGCCGAGCGCCGAGCGGAACCCTTGGCCGAATGCGGCCTCGATCTTGGCGGAGCGAGAGATCGCGGTGCCGAAGCGACACAATTTCCGTGCCTCCTCGAGCCGGTCGAGGAGGCACAGCCGCCGCTCGTGCACCTCCTGCGTGCACGACTGGAATCGGGTCTGTTGCTCGGCCAGGACTCGATTCAGCGGCGCCGATGGGTCGGGAAGCACCAATTGCGCCGCTCGCAGGAGTTGGTAACGGCGTTCGCGGCGGAGTTGGTCGGAGACCAGGTTCACCACGGTGAAGGCGTCGGCGGAGAGCGCGTTCATCAGGCTGGTCAGCTCCATCGACAACGCGCGCAGCTCCTTCGAGATCACTCCGAAACCCTGCGCGATCTCGCCGGCGCGTTGCGACAGGACGATCGCGTTCAGCGCCATGACGTTGATTTGGGAGGCGATCGCCACAACGCCTTTGATGCCCTCGGTCAGCCCCACGATGGTCGCGAGCTGCTGCGAGAACTCGTGGCTGTCCACTGGGCTGCCCAGCGGATCGCGAATCGTCATGACGGCCCTCCCAAATCCCCACCCTTTGGCGTTCACGGTGATGGTAACCGAGAATGCCACAATTGCCTACATTTTCCGAGGAAGCCGACGTCGACGGGCCGCGTTGTTCCGATCTACAGCCAACGCTGCCCGGCTGGCGATTGTGACTCAAATCGTTTTTCATGGAAATGCGCCCCGGGAGCGAGGGCATCCACACATCTTCTGGAGGTTCGAAAAGGGCGGGAATCGGTGAATGTGGCACCCCAGGCCGGCTTCGACGTGAGATCAACGGTACAGGCCACGAAGTGTCCTTCACTTCGAGAGATCCTGGTGATCTTCTGAACGGCTCTCGTGGTGGCGTGATGATCCGCCTACGGCGCGTTCGTCGGAGTCGAGCCCAGTTCGAGGGCAGTACAGGTGCTTCCCGACACCCGCCCCGAATCGCCGGCCGAGCGACCGGCGGCCCGGCCGCGGTTCCGCCGCACTTCGCCCTCCACTTCGAGCGGGGCGCCGACCTGAGTCAGACGCCGCGGAAGGAGGTCTCGGAACATCGCTGGGAGGTTGCCGGCGCCGATGCCTACCCATGGCTCGTCGCCGTGGACGAGGACCTCCTCGCGCGGATGCCCATAGCGAAGGAGGTGCGGAACTTCGAGGCGATCGCCCTGGCGTTGCCGCAGGCGCTGAAGGCCTCGAAGGCCCTCCGCGACGCGCGGAACGGTGACGAGCCGTGGGTGCGGACTTTCCGCGTACGGACTCACGCGGGTGAGCTGGACGTCACCCTGCGGGTGCGCGGTGCCGCCGGCTCCGACGGAAGCTCCAGGCCGCCGCGTTGCAGCACCTGGTCGATTGACCTTACGCTCCATCGGTCTTGCCCCCTCGGAAGGAAGGACTTCGGAATGAGTCGAGCTACCCTGGCCTTGCTCCCGCTCGTCGTCATCGGTGGCGCGTGCCTGCGCGAGCCCCCGCCGCCACCTGGAGCTACCTTGCGGACCCTCTGGCGGCGGTTCGTAGGGCGCTAGGGCGCGATCAGCTTCCGCAGCGCGCGCTTGGCGACAGACGGGGCAAGCGGCTCGCCCTTGGAGACGATCGAGAGGAACGCGGACGTCTGCAGCGTGCCGATCACCATCACCGCGAGGACCTTCGGCGGGATGTCGCGCCGCACCTGCCCGGCCGCGGCGCCCTCGGCGAGCGAACTCGCGACGAAGGCCCGGGTCCGATCGGCGATCCGCGCGATCCGCGCCGCCGCCTCGGTCGGAAGGGCGAGGCTGAGCTGCTCGGAGAAGATGAAGCGGCCGATCCCCTTGGTCTTCCCGACGAGGGCCACGACGTCGAAGAGCCCCTCGATCCGCTCGAGCGGGGGCGCGTCGGGCGGGGGCATCGCGGCTGTCACCAGCTCCTCGATCCGCTTCGCCACCGCCTCAAGGATCTCGTCGCGGGAGGCGAAGTGACGAAACAGCGCGCTCTGGGTGACGCCGATCTCCTTGGCGATCGCGTCGAGGGTGAGGGAGGCCACGCCGCTGCGCCCGATGAGTTCGAGCACGGCGTCGGCGATCTCCACCCGCCGCTCCTCGGTCGGGCGACGCTCCGTCGTGCGGGCCGGGCGGGTGACCGGCGCCTTCGTCTCGGTCTTCGGGGTCTTCGCCATCGATCCTCCGCGGTGCGGGTTCAGGGATCCGCACGGGGCCGGAGCCACCTGAAGTGAGAGGGCATCCCCCATCCCGCCCGAGGTGTCAAAGGGGTCGTGGCGGTCCTGCCGTAGTGGTGCGCGGTCGAGGGGATCCTGCGCCAGCACGTCGAGCGTGGGTTCCAGCGCTTCCTCGAGGCGCCCCTGCCGGGAACAGACGAAGCCCAGGTAGGAGGACATCGCGGCGGATCCCCAGCCGGCCTCGCGGGCGTCGTCGATCTGCCGCTCGTTCCCCTCGAAGGTCGAGGTGGATGCACGCCCCGCTGGACCGCCGACCCGGACGGCGCGGCGCGGCGGCGGCGCGGCGGCTCGGGATCCACACGCCGACGAAGGCCGCAGCAACATCGCCGGTACGACCGCGTGCGCTTCTGGCATCATCTCTTCCCGAAGACTCCAGGAGGAACCATGTCGCACCCGATCCGAAAGTACATGACCAGCCCCGTCCGCACGATCCGCTCCACGTCGACCCTCGCCGAGGCGCACCGCTGGATGAACGAACTCGGTGTCCGGCACCTGCCGGTCTACGAGAATCGTCGGCTCGTGGGCCTGGTCTCCCAGCGCGATCTGCACCTGGTCGAGACCCTCAAGGACGTCGATCCCCAGATCGTGCCGGTGGAGGAGGCGATGTCGCAGGACGCCTTCGTGGTCACGCCCGATACGCCGCTCGCGGAGGTCTGCCAGCGGATGGCGGATCGGAAGCTCGGCTCGGTGGTCGTGGTCGATGGCGGGGAGGTGGTCGGGATTTTCACCACGGTCGACGCCTGCCGTGCGCTCGGCACGTTGCTGGCGGCGAAGAAGCCTGCCCGCGGTGCGACCGCGACGGCGCGCGCCGCGAAGGAGCCTGCGGCGAAGGCAGCGGCGAAGCGGACTGCGAAGGTGCCTGCAAAGAAGGCGGCCGGGAAGAAGCCGCCGGTGAGGAAGCCTGCCGCGAAGAAGCCGGTCGCGAAGAAGGCGACGGCAGAGAAGGCGGCGACGAAGGCAACCGCCGCTCGAAAGGTCGCGGCGAAGCGCAAGCCGGCCTGAGCCGACGCGACGGGGTGGGTGGGCCTTCGCTGCCCGGCCCCTGGGAGTGATCGGCTCGTACGAGGACTGACAAACGCACCAGGAAGGCTCGACGGGCGGCCGGGACGGCGGCGACATTGGCCTCCCATGCGCCTTCGCCCTGCCACGCCGCACGATCTCGATCTGGTTCGTCACTGGAGCGAGCGGCCCCACGTCGTGGCGGCCATCGGCGACGACTGGGACTGGGAGAGCGAGCTCGCCCAGCAGGCCCCCTGGCGCGAGCAGCTCATCGCCGAGGTCGAAGGCCGGCCCATCGGCTTCGTCCAGATCCTCGATCCGGCCCTCGAGGAGAGCCACTACTGGGGCGACTGCCCGAGCGACCTGCGGGCGATCGACATCTGGATCGGCGATGAGGCGGACCTCGGCAGGGGGCTCGGGACCCGGATGATGCAGCTCGCGCTGGAGCGCTGCTTCGCGGACACGGCGGTGGAGGGCATCCTCGTCGATCCGCTCGCGGACAACTACCGCGCGCATCGCTTCTACGAGCGCCTCGGCTTTCGCTTCCTCGAGCGGCGGATCTTGGGCGACGACGACAGCGCGGTCTACCGGCTCGATCGAGGCCGGTGGCGGCGGACGGAGGGCGGAATCCGCGTGCTCGAGACGGGGCGCCTGCGGCTGCGACCGTGGTGCGACGAGGATCTCGTGCCCTTCGCCGAGATCAACGCGGACGAACGGGTGGCCCGGTACCTCCCGTCGCGGCTGACGCGCGAAGAGAGCGACCTGTTGGCGGAGCGGATTCGAGCGGGCTTCGACCGGGATGGCTTCGGCCTCTGGGCGGCAGAGCGCCGCGACGATCCTTCGCGGCCCTTCATCGGCTTCATCGGGCTCGCGGTGGCGACCATCGCGGCCCCCTTCACCCCCTGTGTCGAGATCGGATGGAGGCTCGCGCCGGCGCACTGGGGCCTGGGCCTGGCGACGGAGGGAGCCCGGGCCGTCCTTCGCTACGCCTTCGAGGAGCCGCCTTCCGGCCGGGCACCGGCTGCGCCCGCACGTGCTCTACCGGCTCCGCAGGGACGAGTGGAGCCCTGACGAGTAGGAGCTCCCTGGTTCCCCTCCCCCGGATCGCACGGTTCGACCGGCCGGTCCTCCCCGCCGTGCCGAGCGTCGGGCACATCCCCCGGGGCACACGAGTGCCGTCGTCGAAACCGAATGACCAAGTCGCCTCGAACGGAGCCACCTTCTCGAGGGGTGTCTCGCGCGTCGACGCCCGCGACAACCCCCTCGCGTTCCAGCACCTCCGCGCCGGTCGTGCGTACCTTCGATCGGGATGCACGGAGGATCTTCTCGATGGCACGGTTCTGGAAGGTGCTCTGTTTCGTCGGCGCAGGCTGCGCGACCTCGACGACGGCGCGGCTCGATCTCCCCGAGGTGCAGACCGTCCCCTACGTCGACCTCGAGCGCTACGTGGGCACTTGGTACGAGATCGCGGCCTTCCCGCAGCGCTTCCAGGCCGGCTGCACCGCCACGACCACGACCTACACCCTGCGTGACGACGGGCAGATCGACGTGGTGAACCGCTGCAACGAGGGCTCCCCGGGCGGCCCCGAGAAGGTGGTGAAGGGGCGGGCGCGCGTCGCCGACCCCGCGACCAACGCGAAGCTGAAGGTGAGCTTCTTCCGCCCGTTCTGGGGGGACTACTGGATCGTCGATCTGGGCGCCGACTACGACTATGCGGTCGTCGGCCACCCCTCCCGCGACTACTGCTGGATCCTCAGCCGCACGCCCACCCTGGATCCCGCCCTCTACGACGCCATCGTCCGCCGGCTCCAGGCCCAGCGCTTCGACACGGATCGCCTGCAGAAGACCCTGCAGCCCGCGCGTTGAATAGGCAGGCGTCTCGCCTACCAGGTCTCTCCGAACGGCCGCGCCTCCGCCTCGAACGTCCAGGCGGACCGATCCTGCCGCACCAGGAAGGAAGCGAGATCGGCGACCCCGGCCGGCTGCACGAAGAACTCGTCCGGCTTGTCCTTCATCCGCTCGCGGGTGCGAGGCAGGTCGACCACGCCGTCGATGACGATGAGTGCCACGTGGATCCCATGGGGCCCGAGCTGGCGGGCGAGCGACTCGCACAGGCTCCGCTGCGCCGCCTTCGCGGGGGCGAACGCGGTCGTCCGGGGCATGCCCCGCCGCGAAGCGGTCGCTCCGATCACGACGATGGCGCCTTCGCGCCGAGCCTTCATCGCCTGCACGACCTCCTTCGCGACCAGGAAGAGGCCGAGCGCGTTCACCCTCCACGACGCCTCGAAGTCGGCGGCGGTCACGTCGTCGAGCCCTCCGAACACGCCCGAGCCCGCGTTGTACGCCACGACGCTCACCTCCCCCATCTCCTCGCGGATGGAGGCGAACGCCCGCGCGACGGAGCCGGCGTCGGACACGTCGCACGCGAAAGCCCGTGCGTCGGGCAGCTCTCGCTCGAGCTCCGCCGACGTGGCCTCGGACCGGGCGAGGAGGGCGACAGCGTAGCCGTCCTCGGCGAACCGGCGTGCGAGCGCGGCCCCGTTGCCCGGTCCCACTCCGACGACGACGCATACTCGCTTCTTCTCTGCCATGCCTGTCTCCCCGATCCATCGACGGTGGAGAGGGAGGGTAACCAGGAGACCTCGCGCTCGCCATCGCCATGGAGGAGGTCGAGGAGACCTCCGTTCGCAATCCGTGCGGTAGCGCGCCGTCCGCTGGTGGTGCCTTCGCGCGGCAGCGTCAGGCCCGCACGGCGAGGGCTCCGTCCCTCACCGGCTCGCCGAGGGCGCGCCTCGTCACCTCGCGGGCGATGCGGAACGCGCGCCGCCCCTCCTCGAGCCGAAACGGCCCCGAGCGAGGCAGCCCCTCGATGACGAAGGAGAGCATTCCGGGCCGCGACGGCGGCTCGTTGCTCACCCGCCACGGCGAGCGCGACGCGATGTGGTGGTGGAGCACCCGAGGCGTGCCGGCGGGCATCCCGGCGAGCCCCGGCCGATCGAGGATGCCGCCGTCGAAGTAGGATCGGCCGCCGATTCGAACCGGATGGAAGAGGAACGGGACGGCGCACGACGCGCAGATGGCAGGACCGACCCGCCCCGTCTCGAGCACGTGCGTCTTGCGCGAGAGCACGTCGAAGACGGAGACCGCCGCCGGGACGCGGCAGCGATCGAAGGTCTCGGCCTTCAGGAAGCGCTCGATCCGCTCGCGAAACAGCTCGCCCCGCAATAGCCCCGGCCCGAGGCCCGGATCCCAGAAGTCTCGTCGCTCGAGCCGCTCGAGCTCCGCTGCGAGCACGGCCGCGTCGACACCGGCGGCCCAGGCGGCACCGACCAGCGCGCCCGCGCTCGATCCCGACACGCGCACGGGGAGCAGCGCGGCGTCCTCGAGCGCCGCCAGGAACCCGGTGTGGGCGTAGAAGGAGAAGAAGCCGGAGGACATCGCCAGCGCGAAGGGCCCCTCGGCCAGCCATTCGGCGAGCGTCCTCGTCCCGGTGTCGGCCATCGCCTCCTTGTCGAGGATCGACCGCCCGAACTCAACCTCCGATCGGCGGGATCGGTCGGTCGGCTGGCACTCGCCGCCGTTCTCCATCGCCCGTGCGCGGGCGAGCCGTTATGCTCCCCGCCATGGACGCGGAATTCTGGACGTCACGATGGCGCGAAGGGCGGATCGGCTTTCACGAAGGGCGCCCCAACGATCTCCTCGTCGCTCACGCCGGGGCGCTCGGCCCCCCCGGTCGCGTGCTCGTCCCCCTGTGCGGCAAGGCGGAGGACATGGCGCACCTGGCGTCGCTGGGTCACGAGGTGGTGGGGATCGAGCTGGTGGAGACAGCCGCGGAGGACTTCTTCCGGGAGCACGACCTCGAGGTCGCCCCATCGAAGCGCGGCGCGTTCGTGGAGCGCTCGGCGGGCGGGATCACCATCCTCCAGGGCGACTTCTTCGACGCCCGCCCGGAGGACGTCGGCAAGGTCACGGCCTTCTACGATCGCGCGGCGATCGTCGCCCTCCCGCCCGACGTCCGCCCCCGCTACGCCGCGCACCTGGGGGAGCTGGCCGGCGAGAACGCGCGGGGCCTGGTGATCTCCTTCGAGTACCCGCAGGAGCAGATGGAGGGTCCGCCCTTCTCGGTGGGAGGGGACGAGCTGCGCCGGTACTACCCCGAGGTGAAGTGCCTCGAGGATCGCCGCACGGACGGCCCGCAGTCCCGCGCCGCCGGCATCGAGGTGCGGGAGCGTCTCTACCTCGTAGGGCAGGATCGAGCCGAGTAGAGGCGCGCGGCGATCCGGGCGGTGAGGTGGCCGGTGCCGCAGCCGAGGTCGGCGACCCGCATGCCGGCTCGAGGGCGGACGAGCTGGAAGGTCTCCTCGAAGGGTGCGGCGCGCTCGGCCTCGAAGCGCAGGTACAGATCGGGGTCCCATCCCATCGGAAGCTCGCGCCCGGCGCCTCCTTCCGGGCGTGAGGACGAAAGCTGGCGGGCGACGACGAGCACGTTCCCGTCCGGATCGGCGAAGTAGGCGGCCTCGTCGCCCCAGGGGCGTGCATCGACGGCAGCGTGGGGTCGAACTGCACCCCCTGATGCCCGGCGACCGGACTCGATGCCGGAGATGGACTTGCAATCGTGCGTCCCGTGCCCAGGTTAGGCGGGCACCGAGCGACGAGGAGGTTCGGCATGCCACACCCGGCTGGAGAGCGGCTGCGCTGCGAGGAGTGCGGAGCCGAGATCGTGTTCACGAAGCCGTGCCCCTGTCCGGAGCGCGAACCGAAGACGCACTCGGACGTCTGCTGCGGCAAGGAGATGCGGAGCCTCGGCGTCACAGAGGCGACGAAGCCTGCCAGCCCGGGGCAGGGTCGCTGATGCGCGTCCGCTGCAGGCGGGTGGCACCCGTGCTAGGGGCCGGTTCGGCCTGCGCCGCGCCTCAGGCTTCCGCCAGCGTCTGGAGGACGTCCAGGACGCGATCGGGGTTGAGGGAGATGGAGTCGATGCCCTGGTCCACCAGGAAGCGCGCGAACTCCGGGTAGTCGCTGGGCGCCTGCCCGCAGATGCCGACCTTGCATCCGGCGGCGTGCGCGCGCTCGATGACGTGGGCGATCGCCATCTTCACCGCCTCGTTTCGCTCGTCGAACAGCGGGCTGAGCTCCTCCGAGTCACGGTCGACGCCGAGGATGAGCTGCGTGAGGTCGTTGCTGCCGATCGAGAATCCATCGAACCGCTTGGCGAACTCGTCGGCGAGGAAGACGTTCGAGGGCACCTCGCACATCATGTAGAGTTCGAGGCCGTGCCGGCCGCGCTCCAGGCCGTGGGCGGCCATCGTCTTCAGGACCCGGTCGGCCTCGTCGGGGGTGCGAACGAACGGGATCATCACGACGAGGTTGTCGAGCCCGAGCTCCTCGCGGGCGCGGCGGACGGCGCGGCACTCGAGGGCGAAGCCGTCCCTGTACCGGTCGCTGTAGTAGCGGGAGGCGCCGCGAAAACCGAGCATCGGGTTCTCCTCGCGGGGCTCGAACTGGGAACCGCCGGCGAGCTTCGCGTACTCGTTGGTCTTGAAGTCGCTCATGCGGATGATGACCGGCTCCGGATACTGAGACGCCGCCAATGTGGCGATGCCGCGCGTCAGGTGCTCGACGAAGTATTCGGTCTTGTCCTCGTAGCCTTCCGTCAGCGCCTCGATGCGCCTCCTCGCTTCCGGGTCTTCGAGCTCCTCCCACCGCGCCAGCGCGAGCGGATGGATCTTGATGGCGTTGTTGATGATGAACTCCATCCGCGCCAGGCCGACGCCGCGCACCGGGAGCCGCCACCAGCGCAGCGCCGCGTCGGGCGCGGCGAGGTTGATCATCAGCCGCACCGGAGGCTCCGGGAGCCGAGAAAGATCGATCTCGCGCTCGGAGAACCTCAAGACGCCCCGGTAGATCCGCCCTTCGGTGCCCTCTGCGCACGAGACGGTGACCTCCTCGTCCTCCTGCAGCGCCCGTGTGGCGACGTCCGTCCCCACGATCGCCGGGACCCCGAGTTCGCGGCTCACGATCGCCGCGTGGCTGGTGCGGCCGCCGTGGTCCGTCACGATGGCGGCCGCGCGCTTCATGATGGGCCCCCAGTCGGGATCCGTGCGCTCGGTGACGAGGACGTCGCCCGCCCGAAACCGGCTCATCTCGCTCGGATGGCGCAGCACCTTCACCCGACCCGCGGCGATCGCCTCGCCGATGGCGATGCCCGTGGCGAGGACTTCGCCCTTCTCCTCGAGCTCGAAGGTGTGGAGCGACTTGGCCTGCCTCCTCGACTGGACGGTCTCCGGCCTCGCCTGGACGCAGAAGAGCTCGCCGGTCTCGCCGTCCTTGGCCCACTCCATGTCCATGGGCTTTCCGTAGTGTCGCTCGATGGCGACGGCCCATCGGGCCAGCGTGAGGATCTCCTGGTCGCCGAGGACGAAGCGCCTCCGCTCGGCGCTCGGCGTATCGATCATCCTCGTGGTCTGCGCGCCGTGGTTCGCGTAGACGACCTTCTTCTCCTTGCCGCCGAGCTTCTTCCCGAGGATGGGCGCGAGCTTCGGATCGTCGAGCGGCGGCTTGAAGACGCGGTACTCGTCCGGGTCGACGCTGCCCTGGACGACGCTCTC
>Ga0180220_1001159_pt1 | contig 21144 bp, 19 predicted proteins | sample eDN5th37CBELigBY_FD_151335 | JGI IMG/M metagenome (GOLD analysis project Ga0180220, IMG submission 151335) | Enriched backyard soil microbial communities from Emeryville, California, USA - eDNA 5th pass 37_C BE-Lig BY (version 2) (version 2) | ecosystem: Environmental > Terrestrial > Soil >...
CCAGGCCGATCTCGCGGCTTTTCCCGCATCCCTGATCTGGGACGGGGCGCCGGAGAACGTCAAAACGGGCTGGGAAGCGATCCAGAAACTGCGTCAAACATATACAGGAACGATTGCGTTCGAATTCAGCCACGTGCATGAAACCGAAGAACGCATATGGCTGAACCGCCACGTCGAAAGCGGCATCTTCCCGGCGCCGCTGAGCGAAACGGAGAAAGTGAACCTGCTGGAACGACTGATCGAAGTCGAGCAATTCGAAGAATTTTTGCACCGCACTTTCGTCGGGCAGAAACGTTTCTCGATCGAAGGGAACGACGTGCTGGTTCCGATGCTCGACGAGCTGGTGAAGAGCATGGCCGACGACGGAGCGGAGCATATCCTGATGGGGATGGCCCACCGCGGCCGCTTGAACGTGTTGGCGCACGTGCTCGGCAAGCCTTACGAAAAGATATTTTCCGAATTCCATCACTCGCCGAACAAAAAGCTGTTCCCTTCCGAAGGTTCGATGGGCATTAACTTCGGATGGACCGGCGACGTCAAGTACCACCTGGGAGCCAAACGCGTCCTGAAGGACGGCAGCGTCGTGCAAACCCGCATCACGCTTGCGAACAACCCGAGCCACCTGGAGTTCGTCAATCCGGTCGTCGAAGGTTTCGCGCGCGCGGCTCAAGAAGACCGTTCGAAGCCGGGTTACCCGCAGCAGGACGTCAACAAGGCGGCAACGGTGCTCATTCACGGGGATTCGGCTTTCCCTGGCGAAGGCATCGTGGCGGAAACGCTCAACTTCAACAAGCTTCCGGGCTTCCAGAACGGCGGCACCATCCATATCATTGCGAACAACAACATCGGATTTACGACCGAAAGCCGTGATTCGCGCTCGACCCATTATGCCAGCGACCTGGCCAAAGGGTACGAAATTCCGATCGTCCACGTCAACGCGGATGATCCGGAAGCATGCATCGCAGCGATCCGCCTGGCATGCGAATACCGCAACAAATTCAAGAAGGATTTCCTGATCGACCTGGTGGGCTACCGCCGTTACGGCCACAACGAAACGGACGATCCGGATACGACGCAGCCGCTCATTTACGATAAAGTGAAAAGCCATCCGCGCGTCGCCTCCATCTATGCGGGCTTGCTCGAGAAACAGGGCCTGGTCAGCAAGGAGCAAAACAGCCGCTTGATCCAGGGCGTGCAGAACCGCATGAAGGAAGCGTACGACAAAATCAAGGACCAGGAGCAGGAGCCGGCGACTTCGCATCAGCAGACGCCTGCGGAGGATCGCATCAAAGCGATCAAAACCGGGGTGCCGCTGAAAAAGCTGCGCGAGATCAACGCCGACCTGCTGAAGCGGCCTGAAGGCTTCAACGTTTATCCGAAGCTGCAGCGCATTTTGGAACGCCGCGAAACGGCGCTGAACGACGGGGAAAAGGTGGACTGGAGCTTGGCCGAAACGCTGGCGTTCGCCAGCATCATCGCCGACGGCAAACCGATCCGCATTACGGGACAGGACGCCGAACGCGCAACGTTTGCGCACCGGAATCTCGTGCTTCACGACGTGAAAAACGGATCGACCTACTGCCCGCTGCATGAGCTGCCGCAGGCGAAAGCATCCTTTGCGATTCATAACAGCCCGCTGTCCGAAGCCTCCGTGCTCGGATTCGAATACGGCTATAACGTATATTCCCCGGAAACGCTGGTGATCTGGGAAGCGCAATTCGGCGATTTCGCCAACTGCGCGCAGGTCATTACGGACCAGTTCATTTCGGCCGGACGTTCGAAGTGGGGGCAAAAATCGAGCCTGGTAATGCTTCTGCCTCACGGCTACGAAGGACAGGGGCCTGAGCACTCCAGCGCCCGCCTGGAACGTTTCCTTCAGCTTGGCGGAGAAGAGAATTTTACCGTCGTCAATCTGACGAGCGCGGCTCAATATTTCCACCTGCTCCGCCGTCAGGCGGCCTTGACCGAAAGCGAAGACGCGCGTCCGCTGATCGTGATGTCGCCGAAGAGCCTCATCCGCAACAACCGCGTCGCATCCAGCGGCAAGGAGCTGAGCGAAGGGCATTTCAAACGCGTGCTTGAGCAGGAGGGACTGGGCCAACATCCGGAACGCGTCGAGCGCCTCATTCTTTGCAGCGGCAAAATCGCCGTCGAACTCGAGGAAGCGCTCAGCAAGGAAGAGGGACCGCATGATTGGCTGCATATCGTGCGCGTGGAGCAGCTGTATCCGTTCCCTGAACAAGAAATCCGCGATATTTTCGCAAGATATACGAATGCCAAAGAAATTTTGTGGGTACAGGAAGAACCGGAAAACATGGGAGCATGGCGTTACATCGAACCTCATCTCCGCAAGCTGGCGCCTCAAGGCACGCCTGTGAACTACAACGGCCGTCCTGAACGTTCGAGCACGGCCAGCGGCTTCCAGCAGGTACACAGCTTTGAGCAGCAGCAGATCGTATCTACAGCTTTGAACCAAAAATCTATCAAGCATAACATCGCATTGGGGAGGTAGCAGGCCGTGAGCGAAATTACAGTACCGGCAATGGGTGAATCGATTACCGAGGGAACAATTTACAAGTGGCATGTTCAGGAAGGGGACGCCGTCAACCAGGGGGATGTGCTCCTTGAGCTGGAAACCGACAAGGTCAACCTGGAAATCAGCGCGGAGGAGTCCGGCGTCGTCGAAAAGATTTTGAGAAAAGACGGCGAAACCGTCCAAATCGGCGAAGTGATCGGAAGATTGGCGGCAGGCGGCGAAGCTGCCGCCGCAGCTTCCGCCGCGCCGGCCAAGGAAGAGCCGAAAGCGGAAGAAAAAGCCGCTCCGGCGGCGCCAAGCGTACCGGCTGAGCCTGCGAAGGAAGGGGAAACGTACCTTGCGGCTTCTCCGGCGGCGCGCAAACTGGCCCGCGAGCAAGGCATCGATCTGGAACAGGTGAACCGCGATCCGAAAGGGCGCATCTACCAGGAGAATGTGAGAAACCACGCGGAAGCTCCGGCTCCTCGTCCGGCAGCCGCAGCGCCTGCAGCGCAAACGGCAGCGCCGGCCGTAACCGGCCAGCCCGGAAAACCTGCCGAACGTCAGCGCATGTCCCGCCGCCGGGCAACGATCGCCAAACGTCTGGTGGAAGCACAGCACACGGCCGCTATGCTGACTACCTTCAACGAAGTCGATATGACCGCGATTATGGACATCCGCAAACGCCGCAAAGATGCGTTTAAGGATAAACACGACATCGGACTCGGATTTATGTCCTTCTTCACGAAGGCGGTCGTCGGCGCGCTGAAGCAGTTCCCGCTTCTCAATGCCGAAATCGACGGCGAAGACATCATCGTGAAGAAATACTACGATATCGGCATCGCCGTCGCGGCGAAGGAAGGTCTCGTCGTACCGGTCGTCCGTGATGCGGACCGTCTCAGCTTCGCCGATATCGAGAAGGAAATCGCCTCGCTCGCTTCCAAAGCGCGCAGCAACACGCTGGCATTGTCCGAACTTCAGGGCGGAACGTTCACGATTACGAACGGCGGCACATTCGGCTCGCTGATGTCCACGCCAATCCTGAACGCGCCGCAGGTAGGCATCCTCGGCATGCACAAAATCCAACTCCGTCCGGTTGCGATCGACGCGGAACGTTCGGAAAACCGCCCGATGATGTATATCGCGCTTTCCTACGACCATCGCATCGTAGACGGCAGCGACGCTGTCCGCTTCCTGGTAACGGTGAAAGAACTGTTGGAGGATCCGGAATCCCTGCTGCTCGAAGGTTAATGATATTCATCACGATTACTAGGAACAACTTAAAGCCGCCCGAAGGTTGCGACCGGGGCGGCTTTTTTGCGCCTATACCCTAAACCAAAAAGCCCGCCGTTCTTCCGGAGACCGGAAGGACAGGCGGGCTTTTGCTGACGTATGATGTTATGAGTTCCCGCTCGCTTTCGCTTTGTCATCATCCGAAGCAGGCTCGATCAGTTGATCGGCCGGCGTATTCGGATCATGCCAATTGGCGATCAGCTTGCGAATATATTCGATGTCTTTTTCGTCCGGATCGTAATACCAAAGGGAGTCGCGCATGGCTCCTTTGCCTTTAAGCATGTAATTGCTGATGGCCGGCATGCTGCCTCCTTCATAGAAGGTTTTGGCCAGATCGATCATAAAGGTGGAGGTCATGTTCGTTTTGAAATTGCTTCCCGCGACTTTCATCAAATCCGGCAGTTTCGTAATATTTTTGATTTCAAGCGCTCTTGCCAGAATCGCGTCGATCAGCACGCGGTGCCTCATCGTCCGGTTAAAGTCGGAGTCTTCGCGGTAGCGGGCGTAGCTGAGCGCGTCCTTGCCGTCGTAAATCGGTTTGTTCGGCTCGATCCGGAGCTTTTCGTGGTATTTCTGTTTGTTTTCGATCACTTTGGTGATCGGGAGACGCACGCCCCCAAGCTTGTCGACGACGTCTTTCAGGCCTTGAAAATTAATGGTGGCGTAAAAATCGACGTTGCTTCCCAGCAGGTTTTCCACCGTGTCGACGCTGCGTTTGATCCCGCCGCGGGCATACGCCGCGTTGATTTTGCTTTTTTTGTTTTCCTCGGCGATTTCGGTGTAGGTGTCCCGCGGGATGGAGATGAGCAGGACTTTGCCGTCCTTCGGACGCACGACGGAAAAGATGATCGTATCGGAACGTCCCGGTTCGTTTTTTCGTTCATCGGTGCCAAGGAGCAAAATCGAAAACGGGTTTTGAACCTTTTCCGGTTTTACCTCTTCGTCGATTTTTTCATAGGATTGGTCAAGCGTCTCGGCAACGGTATCTTTCATCAGCGTATCAAAAGCGAGCAGCGCGACTTGTTTCCGGAAGATATATCCGGCTCCTGCCGCGAGCAGCAGGCAGATCAGCGTAACGAGCAGCCACGTTTTTCCTTTTCGCTTTTTTTTCCTTTTCCTGGGGCGGGTAAGCCGCGTCGGCTCTTGATTTTCCATCGGTCACTCCTGTTTCGATTTACAAAATTTTCTTCCGCTTTCCATCATTTTATAGTATTCTCTTAACCAAAATCAACCGAGGGTTCGCGATCATTCGTCACCAGCGGCATTTTTTCGTTTTTTGGCAGCAAAAAAGACGGCCGTTGAAGGAGCCGCCGATCGGAAAGCGAATGTTATTTTCAACAAAAAAATAATATCCGTTAGAATTGGAATTAAGTTATAGCGATGCTGCTATTCTATGAATTTAGGGCAAAATGTTTGTGTTGAAGACGCTCCAGCTTGCGGATGATCTCTTTTTGCCATCTGGCGTCGTCCAGCTGTTTGGCAAGATTCAGCAAATCCAAATAATCGTCAATACGCAGCTCGGCGCATTGGGCCGATGGGTTTACCATGCTCGTCGACTCCTTACCATTGGTGTTGATTGCGATTCTTACATCATTGTATCACACTTCATTCGGGTAGTGATAATCTTTCTCAATGAAAAATAAATTTTTTAATGCGAAGGAGCGTGTGCGCAGTATGGAGAAACCACTCAAATGGCTTGATTGGGCCAAGCAAATTCAGGGCATTGCCCAGACGGGACTCGCCTACGCCAAGGACGTATACGACAGGGAACGGTACGAGCAGCTGCGGGCGCTCAGCCTGGAGATCATGGCGGAATATACGGAAGTGGAAACCGGCAAGCTGGCCGAATTGTTTGCGGGCGAACACGGCTATGCCACCCCGAAGGTGGATATCCGGGGCGTCGTCATTCGAAATGGCGAAATTTTGCTGGTTCGCGAAAATGAAGACGGGGAGTGGTCGCTGCCGGGCGGATGGGCCGACCTGCTGCTGTCCCCGACCGAAATTGCGGTCAAAGAGGTGCGTGAAGAATCGGGTTACGAGGTGAAGGCGCTGCGCCTGCTGGCCGTGATGGACAACCAGAAGCATAATCCGCCCGCTCCCTATCATGTCTATAAAATGTTTATTCAATGCGAGATTACGGGGGGCCGGGCGCAGGAAGGCGTGGAGACGAGCGGCGTAAGGTTTTTTGGCAGGGAGGAGCTTCCCGAGCTATCGCGCAGCCGCAATACGGAAGCGCAGATCCGCCTGATGTTTGAACTGCTGGAACATCCGGAACGCATCCCGGTGATCGATTAGAAGGGAAAGCAGCGCCTTCACCGTCAAGGGGGTCCTGACTTCCCTAAGCGGTACGAAAACGCGGCTGCGGGAAAAGGTGTATGTTCCATGAGCATGTCTGTTAGAATAAGAAGGAACGCAACAAGCGGCGGCAACGAGCTGAATTTAAGCTGAGAAAGGATGACATCATGCTGACGATTACCGAATATGAGGTGGAGCATATTAATGACCCGTTCCGCATTTTGGAGGGCAAACGTTACGAATACAAGCTGGATCTCGAGGTTCCGGAGGACGACGAGCTTTACTCCGAAAACGGGCTGTACGTCCGGGCCATCTATAACGAGCTGGAAGAGGGCGGAAATCTCGTCAAATACGATTTGTACGAAAAATCGACGGACCGTTATCTCGACTTCGATCTGGAAGAGGACGAGGTTCGGATGATCGAGGCGTTTTGCCGCGAGCATCTGGGGGATGCGGAAGCATGAGACGTACGCCCGTGACGGTCCCTTACGGCTATGAACCTCCCGCAGAGCAAAACAAGGGGACGCTGATTTTTTACGATGCCTTTGAGGACATCACCGTCCAAGGACTGCTTAAAGCGGAGAAAACGGCGGAAGAACGTGCGTTTTCGCGGTTGGTGCTGTATCCGCTGCATGAAGAAACGGCCAAACGCATGCTGAAGGCTGCCGTCAGTGCTTATTACAAACGCGAGCGGCAGCTGGAGAGCTGGAAGGAAGAACATCGTTCCTCCGCCGTGATCGAGGGATTTGAAGCCAAGCGGAAAAAATATACCCCGATGGACACGGCTTTGCGCCATTTGACGGAGAAATACCCGGCTCCGCATTTTTTGTACCTGACGCCGGACATGGCAAACCTGTTTGCGTCCTACGCTTCTTTTAAAGACTGGATCGTCCGGCTGCGGCTCATTTTGTCGGAGCGCCCGGAGCGGGTACACCCGCTGCTTGAAGAATACCAAAACCGCTGGGACGTATCGGGAGAACCCAGGGCAGGGGAATAAGCGATTCATGCAATGTAAACACAGCCGGCATTCGTGCCGGTTTTTTAAATGCAAAGGATGTTTGTTGCACCGGGCTCCGAAAAAATACGAGAACGGGCTGAAATCGAGGCCCTGATACCGGGCTATCTTACTTTTTTTGTTGGGGCCGTGCCTCCTTCGGATGGTTGCTCATTCCCGGAAAGCCCGGTAAACTTAATAGTAACGGTTTTGAACTAGATTTCGTTAGGAGTTTTTAAATATATGAGTGTGGAAACGATGACGATGGAGAGGGCGCAGCAGCTGCTGCAAACCTATTACGGGTACCCGGATTTCCGGGAGGGCCAGAAAAAGATCGTCCTCAGTCTGCTGGAAGGAAACGATACGCTGGGCATCATGCCGACGGGCGGGGGCAAATCGATCTGTTACCAGATTCCGGCGCTGATGCTGCCGGGTCTGACGCTGGTCGTTTCGCCGCTGATTTCGCTGATGAAGGACCAGGTGGATGCGTTAACGGCGATGGGCATTCCGGCTGCGTACATCAACAGCACGCTGAGCGGCAAGGAAGTCAACGAGCGGATCCGCGCCGCCAAACGCGGCGATTTGAAGCTGCTGTACGTGGCGCCGGAGCGGCTGGAGGTCGAATGGTTCCGCGACGAGATGAACCAGCTTTCCATCTCCTGCGTCGCGGTGGACGAGGCGCATTGCGTGTCCCAGTGGGGGCATGATTTCCGGACGAGCTACCTGGCGGTGGCGCCGTTCGTCGAGAGCCTTCGCGACCGGCCGATCGTCGCCGCCTTTACGGCCACGGCCACGCCGGAGGTCACGGACGATATGGTTCGGCTGCTCCGTTTGGAAAAGCCCGAAGTGTTCGTCACGGGGCTGAGCCGCGATAATTTGGCGATGTCGGTGCTGCGCGGGGAAAACAAGCGCGATTTTGTCATGAAATATGCCGAGGTTCATTCGCATCAGCCGGGAATCATCTATGCCGCCACCCGTAAAGACGTGGACGATTTGTACGAACGTTTGCGCAGCAACGGGCTGGCCGCGGGGAGATACCATGCCGGCATGAGCGACGAGGAGAGGGCGGCAAGCCAGGAGGCTTTCCTGTACGATGATATCCGGGTCATGGTGGCGACCAACGCATTCGGGATGGGGATCGACAAATCGAACGTACGGTACGTCATCCATTACAACATGCCGAAAAACATGGAGGCTTACATCCAGGAAGCGGGCCGCGCGGGCCGCGACGGCGAACCGAGCCAGTGCATTTTGCTGTTCGGCGCCCAGGACATCATCACGCAAAAGTTTCTGATCGAGCAAAATCCGCAGGACCCGGAGCGTAAAGCCAACGATTACCGCAAACTGCAGCAGATGGTAGATTACTGCTATACGACACGCTGCCTGCGCAGCGCCATGCTCGATTATTTCGGGGAAAAGCATGAGGACAAGCCTTGCGGGATCTGCAGCTCCTGTACGGACGAACGCGAGCTGGTCGACATGACGATCGATGCGCAAAAAATATTTTCCTGCATCCACCGCATGCGTGAACGGTTTGGCGTATCCATGGTGGCGGCCGTTTTGAAGGGCTCCCGCAACAAGAAGGTGCTTCAATACCGGTTCGATGAGCTGTCGACCTATGGCGCGATGTCGGACCGGACGGAAAAGGAAATTTCGGAGATCATCAACGTCATGGCCTCGGAAGGGTACTTATCCCTCTCGGAGGGACAATATCCGGTCTTGAAGCTTCAGCCGCTGGCTGCGGAGGTGCTGAAAGGGCAGCGGAAGGTGATGCAGCGCCTGCCGGCCAAGGCGGCTTCCGGAGACGGTACGGGCGGGCGCTCCGGCAGTTCGCGGAGAGACTATTCGCCGTCGGCCGTCAACGAGACGGTGTTCGAACAGCTGCGCCTGATCCGGCGCGAGCTTGCGGAGCGGGAGCGCGTGCCTTCCTATATCATCTTCAACGATGCGACGCTTCGCGAGATGAGCGTGGTATGCCCGCAGACCGAACAAGCCATGCTGAAAGTAAAAGGCGTGGGCGAAGTGAAATACCGCAAATACGGCAAGCCGTTCCTGGATTTTTTCCGGGAGATGGGCGACGACCGTTACGACGGCGATTATGAATAATAGAAGGAATGTGAACCCATGAAAGTCATTTTATCGACCTTAAACGCCAAGTTCATCCACACCTCGCTGGCGATCCGCCTCCTGAAGGCCTACAGCGAGCATGCGTTTGACATTGAGCTGGCGGAATATACGATCAAAGATCCGGTGATGAACATCGTCTCCGACTTGTTCCAGCGGCGCCCCGACGTGATCGGTTTTTCCTGTTACATCTGGAACATCGAAGAGACGCTCCGGGTGATCGACATCGTCAAAAAGGTCATGCCCGAAGTCAAAATCGTCCTCGGCGGTCCTGAAGTCTCTTATGACACGGGGTTTTGGATGGAGCGCGCGAAAGGCGTCGATTTTATCGTCATGGGCGAAGGCGAGGAGACGTTCCATCATCTGCTGCAGGTGATCGAAGGCGACCGGAAATACCATTTTGTGTACGGCATCGCCTACCGGAAAGGGGAAGAGGTGATCATCAATCCGCCCCGCCCGAAAAGCGATTTGAATTCGCTGCCGTCCCCGCACCGTTTTCAGGAGGACATTCCGAACCTCGGCAAACGGATCGTTTATTTCGAAACAAGCCGGGGCTGCCCTTTCCAATGCCAGTTTTGCCTGTCAAGCATCGAAAACGGGGTGCGTTATTACGACATTGAGCGGGTCAAAGCGGATATTACGTATTTGATCGACAAGGGCGCCAAAGTGATCAAGTTTTTGGACCGGACCTTCAACATCAACCACAGCTATGCGATGGAAATGTTCAAGTTCCTGATCGAAAATAACCGCGGCTGCATTTTCCAGTTCGAAATTACGGCCGACATCATGCGTCCCGAGGTGCTGCAATTTTTGGCGGACAACGCGCCGCCCGGCATCTTCCGCTTCGAGATCGGGGTGCAGTCCACCAACGACCCGACCAACGTGCTGGTCAAACGCCGGCAAAACTTCGAGAAGCTGTCCCGGACCGTCAATATCATCAAAAACAGCGGCCGGATCGCGCAGCATCTCGATTTGATCGCAGGCCTGCCGGAGGAAGATTACGACACGTTCCGAAAAACGTTCAACGACGTGTTTGCGCTCAGGCCGGAAGAGCTGCAGCTCGGCTTCCTGAAAATGCTGCGCGGGACCGGCCTCCGGCGCGACGCCGAAAAATACGAATATACTTACATGGATCAGGCGCCTTACGAAATTCTCGGCAGCCATAAGCTTCCGTTCGAAGACATCGTGCGGCTGAAAAGGCTCGAGGACGTGCTCGAGAAATATTGGAACGCGCACCGGATGGATCATACGCTGAACTATTTAATGAAGCATGAATTCGACTCGCCGTTCGATTTCTTTCAGGAATTCGGCGATTATTGGGAAGGGCAGGGATGGCAAAAAATCGGCCACCAGCTGGAGGATCTGTTCACGCGCCTGTCCGCTTTTCTCGCGCATCGGGGCATCCGGCGGATGGACGTGGCGCTGGGCCTGATGAAGCTGGATTATTTCCTGAACCACAAATACAAGCCGCGCAAAATTTGGTGGAGCGAGCCGATCGATAAGCAGGAGTGGAGCACGCTAATGCGGCGGGTGCTGGACCATCCCGAAAACGTATCCGGCAGCTTCGCGGGGCTTGGAATCGGCGAAAGGGAGCTGCAAAAGCATGCCGTTCTGGAGGTGCTTCCTTTCAGGCTGGAAGACGTGCTGGCGGGAGGTACGGGCGAAACGCCGGAAGGAACGCCGCTGCGGCAGCTTCTGATGGTGCTGTACCAGCAGGATGACAGCGAGCAGCCGGTCTATTACACGATGGAGCTGGAACCGGCCGGCTCGGCGCAAAGCTGATTCCTTAACGAAAAAAAACGCTCTCGGCCATAAAGTCGAACTTTATGGAACCGAGAGCGTTTTTGCGTGGAAAGGGTTATGCTTCCTCTCCGGAACTCGTTTGCGAAGAAGACGGGGTATGGCGGTCGAGCCAGTCGATGACGTCCGCCGTAACCTCGTCCCGGTTGACTTCGTTCAGCATTTCATGCCGTCCTTCCGGATAGAGCCGGCATTCCACGTCGGCCAGACCCAGGTTGCGGTAAACCGCTTCGAGGCGGCGGACCCCCCGGCCGTTCAGGCCGACCGGATCTTTTTCCCCGCTGAACAGGTAGACGGGCTTATGCTTCGGAATGCCTTGATACCCTTCCGGTTGCTGGATTTCCTGGAGCAAGCCGAAAAAATCCCGGAAAAATCTTGTCGTGCAAATCGCCCCGCAGTAGGGGTCTTCGATGTAACGGTCGACTTCGGCCGGGTCGCGCGACAACCAATCGAACCGGGTGCGGTTAGGGGCAAAGGCCTTATTGAATCCGCCGAACACGATGGCGTTCATCATCAGGCTGCGATGCGAATCGCCCTGCAGCGCCCGCTGCAGGGAGGCCAGCGTTTTGCCTGCGCGAAGCATGCCGCGCGGACCGTTGGTGCCGGATAAAATGAAACCGTCGTACCCGTCCGATTGCGTCATGATGACCTTTTGCACGAGAAAGGATCCCATGCTGTGCCCCATCAGGAACAAGGGGACGCGGGGATGCTGAGCTCGCGCCAGCCGGCCCAGCTGGACGATATCCTGAACCATGAGCTGAAATCCGTTTTCTCCGACGTCTCCCAGCCGCTCGAGCGAACCGGCGGTCAAGCCGTGTCCGCGCTGGTCATGGGCGTATACCGCATATCCTTTGCCGGTCAGCGCCGAAGCGAAGCGGCCGTAACGTTCGGCGGTTTCGCACATGCCGTGGGCGATCTGGACGATGCCGGCGATTTCGGCCTCCGGATCGGGAAGCCACTGATAGACATGAAGCTTCGTTCCATGCGGATCTGTCATCGCAAAGGTTTGCTCAAGCATGCGCCATCCCTCCTCGTTATCCATTAGGAACCCTCAGGCCGGCCGCAGGATCGGCTGCCGAGGTTCGAAAATATATAAAAGCGAATAGATTATTCCGGCAAATAAGAACGAAGCACGGTTGCGTTGCCTTCCAAAGTGTATGCGCCGAGGTTGGCCGGAAGAAGGAAACATTGGCCCGCCTTGATGTCCAGGGAACCGCCGTTCCAGCCCAGCTTCCCGCTGCCGTCGCATACGACCAGGATCGTAAAGCTTTCCGGCGTCGTGTTCAAATTCCAGGAGCCGTCCACGATGCCTTTTTCCACGATAAAATAAGGCGATTTGGCGATTTGCAGCCATTCTCCGGCACCCAGGCCGCCCGTTTTCATCGTCGTTGCGCCGGAGCCTTCGAACGCGGTAACGTTCAGGGAATCCTCGATATGAAGCTCGCGCGGTTTGCCGTCCAGGCCCGGACGGTCATAATCGTAAATGCGGTAGGTCGTATCGGAGTTTTGCTGAATCTCCGCCACGACGACGCCCGCGCAAAGGGCGTGAACCGTACCCGCAGGGATGTAGAACGTGTCGCCGGCTTCGACGGATACTTCGCGCAGCGTATCCATGACGGTTCCGTTTTCCAGCGCCGCTTTCATGCTTTCGCGGGTGACGCCTTCCTTCAGGCCGTAAATGATTTTGGCCCCGGGTTTGGCGTCGAGGACGTACCACATTTCCGTTTTGCCGAGCTCGCCTTTCGGCAGGCCTTCATAGTCGTCCGTCGGGTGAACCTGCACGGACAGGTTGTCGTTGCAGTCGAGGAGCTTGATCAGGAGCGGAAAGCGCCCGTTTTTCTCGGAAAAGCCTTTGCTGCCGAACCATTCCTTGCCGAGCTCTTCGCGGATTTGATCGAGTCCTTTTCCGGCCAGTTCGCCGTTGACGACGGTCGTGGTGCCGTTCGGATGATCGGCGATCATCCAGCCTTCGCCGATATGCCCTTCCGGAGGGGTGAGGCCGAAACGTTCAAGGGCGCGGCCGCCCCATACGCGTTCTTTGAATTCGGGTTGGAACAATAATGGATAAGGTTGTGTCATAGCTGCATCTTCCTTTCAAGTCATTAATCTGAACATGATTCGTTGAATCAAACCGCTTGCATTCGGATTCGTCAGATCCGAGATCTATATGTTTCAGGCGCACATGCTTGGATGTGCCACCCGCGGTTTACCGCTTTTTTTCGATCGCGACGACGTACGGCGCGTCGTTTCGCTGAAGCTGCCTGTACATCACCGTCTGGCACGTATCCTGGGGCAGGCTTGAGGCCCAGGCCGTCACCGCTTCCGCTTCGGCAGCCCCGCCGGCATGGCCGGGATACAGCACGGCCGTAATGATCCCTTTGGGGCGGAGCAGCGAAAGCGAGGCTTCCAGCGCTTCAAGCGTGCTTTCCGTTTTCGTTATGATATGTTTGTCGGCATCCGTCGCAGGCAGATAGCCCAGATTAAACATGACGGCGCCGACGCGGCCCCGGCACTCCGGGGGGATGTATGCCGTCATCCGCGCGTGGCTTGCAAGAAACAGGGAAACGGAAGCCATGCCGCCGGCAGGCTCCCGGGACAGCCGTTCCTCGGCAAGGCGAAGCGCCTGCTCTTGAATATCGAAGCCGTACACCCGGCCTTTAGGCCCTGCGGCCTTGGCGAGGAACGCCGTGTCGGCTCCCGTGCCGACCGTGGCGTCGACGGCGATGTCGCCGGGCGCCAGGCGTCCTTCGATTTGCTTATGCGCGAAGCTGAGTACGGATAAAAAACCCATTTACGCGTTCCTCCAATATTTCCCTTGCCATGTATCCCGCGCTTTCAGTTCGGCGTCGATGCCGTTGAGCACTTTCCATTTATTGAGGCTCCACATCGGTCCGATCAGCAGCTTGCGCGGCGCGTCGCCCGTCAGGCGATGGACGATCATGTCCGGCGGCAGCATCTCGAGCGTGTCGACGACAAGCTTGATGTATTCGTCCTCCTCCAGAAAGCGGAGCAAGCCGGCTTCATGCTGGCGTACCATCGGCGTGCCTTTCATGAGATGGAGCAGGTGGATCTTGATCCCCTGCACGCCCATTTTGGATACTTCGTATCCGGTTTCGAGCATCATTTCATGCGTTTCCTGCGGAAGTCCGTAAATGATGTGGGCACAGACCCGGATGCCATGCTTGCGGAGCTTGGCGACGGCATCCACGAAACATTTCGTATCATGGGCGCGGTTGATCAGCTCGGAAGTGGAATCGTGGACCGTTTGCAGCCCCATTTCGACCCAGAGGTAGGTCCGCCGGTTCAGCTCGGCCAAATATTCGACGACATCGTCCGGCAAGCAATCGGGCCTAGTCGCGATCGACAAGCCGACGACGCCGGGCTGCCGCAGGATCGTTTCGTAATATTCCCTCAGCACCTCTAACGGCGCATAGGTATTCGTGTAAGCCTGAAAATATCCGATGTACTTCGCGTTCGGCCATTTCAGGTGCTGTTTGTCCCGGATTTCATTGAATTGGGTGACGAGGTCGTCACGGCGTTTGCCGGCGAAGTCTCCCGATCCGCGCGCGCTGCAGAACGTGCAGCCGCCCCTGGCGATCGTGCCGTCGCGGTTCGGGCAGGTGAAGCCGGCATCGAGCATGACCTTGAACACCTTTTCGTCGAACTCGCGGCGCATTTCGTAATTCCAGGTATGGAACCTTTTATCTCCCCATAGAAGCGGAGGGCTTGCTGCTTTCGAATGCATGTGAAGGTGCTCCTTTTTGGCGTATCAGCAAAGGTTAAACCGTTATGGCTTACTGCTTGCTCTATTGTAGCAAAAAAAATCGGGGAAGGGTATGAGAGGGCGAAACCGAGTCATTTTTATCGGCGGCCGGGCATATGATTTATTGAAAAAACTTACATGAAATGTTATATTAAAAGTGAGAGTCGGAGCGCTCCTGTTTTCGCAAAACCGGCACCGATTCATAAAAGAAACGAATCTCGGCAACCATAATCCGTGAGGTGATCATGATGAGTTATTTAACCGCAGAAGCTTCAGGAAAAGGTAAAATTGCTGTGGAATTGACTCCGGAGGAAGCGCTTGCGTTGACGGGCGTCAAATTTAACGGAAATCCGGAGGTGAAAGCGGAGGCGCATCGAAAAATTCGCAAAGCCTTCGAAAAGACATTTGATTTTCAGTATCAAGATAGGTTAGACTAACAACAAAGAATTCGTTGGACCCCAATTCCAAATAGATTTGGAAAAGGAATTCTGCGCCCCTTGGCATCGATGCCGGGTGGCCGGAATTCTTTTTCTTTTTTTCCGGGGATGCTCTTTACATTTGAGTGTATCTTCGGCACAATATTGCAAGTAAGCTGTCCGCGAATACCTGCGCGGATATTAAAGCGATGAAAGTGGAGGTATGAAATGCGTTTACGCGGCAGAAAAGGAATCCGGGAGAATTTGGAGGCCCAGGCCGGCTTCGTTATTCTTGATCCCCGGTCCCATAAAGGAAAATGGCATACGTTATTCGGCAACGACCGTCCCATTTACGTAGAGCTCGGCATGGGCAAAGGCCAGTTTATCAGCCAGATGAGCTTCCGTTATCCGGACATTAATTTTATAGGCATCGATATGTATGACGAACTGATCCGCCGGGCGAGCGAAAAGGCCCGTTTGGCCTGGTCCGAGCGGAATGTCGAAACGCCTCCGAATTTGCGGCTTGCGCTTGCGAACGTGGAATTTTTGGAGGACGTGTTCGAAGAAGGGGAAATCGAGCGGATTTTTTTGAATTTCAGCGATCCTTGGCCTAAAGCGAGACATGCCCGCCGCCGTTTGACACATCCCCGTTTTTTGGAGAAATATCGCCGCTTGCTGAACGAAAACGGAGAAATTCATCTCAAGACCGACTCGCAGACGCTGTTCGAGTTTTCGTTGAACGCTTTTGCCGATTTCGGCCTGCAAATGACGAACATTTCGCTAAACCTTCACCGCGAAGGTCCCAACGAACAGCATGTCATGACCGAATACGAAACGAAATTCCACGGGCAAGGCGTGAACATCCACCGCTGCGAGGCCATCGTCGGGGAAAAAGCGCTGCAGCGTTACCAGGAACACCGGCTCGACAATTACCGCCTGCAGGACAAGCCTCAAGCGAACAAAAGCGGGCAGGAATAACGAGGGAACCTAGAGCTGCGATGCAGCCCGGTCTTTTATAACAAAAAACAATCCCTGCGAACGTGCGCCGGCCGGTTTGGCCGCGGTGCCCGTTTGCGGGGATTTTTTGTAAGCGCAAAAAAACGGCGCCTTCCTTCTCAGGAGGACACCGTTTTCGAATCCAGCATTTCGATGATGCTATGCGCGCTTTCCATCGGGCGGTACCGGGCAATGCTCTGCAGCTGCTCTTCCCGCCGCCGCCGGATGCCGTCCAAATCGCCGACGAGCTTGTCCATCCATTTTACGATGACGTCCAGCGACGAAATCGGCTCGCCCAGCCCTTGCGCGGTGAAATAATGGCAGTTTTCTTCCTCCTGCCCGGGAAGGGGATGGTGGAACAGCATCGGGATGCCTTTCGCCAAACCTTCCGTGCAGGTCATCCCGCCCGGTTTCGTGACGAGGAGGTCCGACACTTCCATCAGCTTGTCCACTTCGAGCGTAAACCCGATCAAATGGATGTTGGGATGATTGTATTTGGGGTCCTGCTCCAGCTTTTTCAGCTCTTTTTCGTTATTGCCGAGACAGAACAGAATCTGGACCTTGTCCTTCCAGCGGGTCAAAAAATCGTTGATGACCTCGTCGTTCATGATGCCCCAGCCCCCGCCCATCACCATGACCGTAGGCATGTCTTTCAGCCCGAAGCGTTCGCGGATTTCTTCCTTCCCGGGATGCTCCCAGAAGCTGGGATGGACGGGGATGCCGGTGACCTTGATTCTGGAAGGGGGAACCCCTTGGTGGATCATTTTGGCCCGCACCTCCTGGGTGGAAACCAAATAACGGTCGACCTGCGGGGTGATCCATGTGCCGTGCGCGTCATAGTCCGTGATGACGGTACACAGCAATATTTGCTCTCCGAGCCGCTTCAGGCGCGAGATGACGGCGCTCGGGATGGGATGCGTGCAGACGACGATATCCGGCCGCAGCTGGTGGACGACGTTTTTCGTATGCGTGTAAAAAATGCGGTGCAGCGCAAGCGTCGTAAAACGGTTCAATGATTTGTTGTATTGATGGCGGTACATCATGCCGACCAGCTTGGGCTGCGAAAGCACGGTTTTTTTATATGCGGTGATGATCAAAGGCGCAACCTTCGGGTTCAAAAAACTTCCAAGTTCAAGGACTCTCGTCTGAACGTTCGGTGAGAGTTTGCGTAGACTGCTTGAGAGTGCGTACGCAGCTCGAGTATGTCCAGCACCGAAGCCTTCAGATAATAACAATACCCTTTTTTTGCTCACTCTCAATTCACCTGTTCCTGCTTGTTTTGGTCTAATTACACCTTATCCGCTTTAGGGCCATAATGCAACCGTCCCCGCGGCAACGGCCGTCCCGATGGTCGCGCCTGCGAGGCAATCGGAGGGATAGTGCAGGCCTAAATACATGCGGGATACGGCGACGGACAGAGCGACCGGTACCAGAACCCAAGCCAAAACGGGGCATGCGGCCACAAAGGGCGTAACCAGCGAGAAAACGGCGGTCGTATGGCCCGACGGAAATGAGTGGTCCGTCAGCGGATTGCGAAACGTGTTCGTCCCCGGCAGCGTCAAATACGGCCGTTGCCTGGGCCATGTTTTTTTCGACACGGCTACGGGAATATGGCTTAGTGCAAGCGCCACGCCGGCCTGCAGTCCGTATGTGCTCCACGGTTTGGGCGCCAAAAGCCACATGGACAGGGAAAACAAGATCGTAAACCAAGCGCCGCCAATATGGGTAATATAATAAAGCCAGCGATTTACCATGCTCCGGTGCAAGCTGCTGTTCACCTTTGTAAATAACTGTTGGTCCAAACGTTTTAATTTCTGAATAAGACGGATCATGGGATACCTCCGGGCGTAGTTTAGCCATAGCGGGCGCTGGTTTGATATTTTTTTCATGAATTTATCATATTTTGAATCCGTCGGCTTTTCAAGAACGATCGCGAAAAGGGGTCATTTTCGGAACAATTAGTCCTGAAAACGACCCCTGAAACGTATATGGGGAGTATGCGGTTGGATCCGAGGGGAGGCCCGGCCCGTTTAACGAAAAGTTTGGATTGCCGAAGACTTAAGGAGGTTTTTGGCAACGGTGAAGTGCGGGAAGAAGCCTTTCGACAGCGGAATCGTCAGCTCGCCATCCAGGGTGATGTCGTAATGGTTCCATTCGTTCGGGGAAATCGCTTGGATATATTTAATGTTGACCAGGAAGCTTTTATGGCACTGAAAGAGACATGGCGTCGATTGGCTGGCGATGTCTTTTAAATTGGACGTGCTGTCGATCTTCTCGTTGTCGGACAAGGTCACCTGAATAACGTTTTTGCCCGTTTTCTCCACGCATTTGATGAGATTTTCGACCAGGATCAGCTTTTTGTTGTCATGCTTGAGCGTAATGTAGTTCAGGCGGTCTTCGTTTTCGGCAATTGCGGCCAATTTGCTTTCCAGAAGGCGGCTGGACGCCAATTTGATCGATGACAACAACGTATTATAGCCGGAAAAATGAAGCCGAAGCGGCTTTTCGTTGGCATAAGAAATCATTTTTTTCATGAATTCCCCGCAATCCTCATCGCCGCACAGGCACAGAATTTCGATGTTGTTTTCCTGTTCGCACAGTTTCGCCAACAAAATCCGCAGATGGCATAGCGTGGACTTGGATAATTCCCATACGAAGATAAAACCGTCGTTTTTACGGGCGAAATCCAGAAACTCCTTGGGATTCTTCAGGTTGTATACCCTATTGTTTTTGAGGTGAGCTGACAATTTGATTTTCAATGAATAGTTCGATGAATAGACGGCTACATCCGGAAAATAGGGCAGCAAATGATTAACCTCCTAATCGTAGTCGTGATCGCAAGGGAACGAAAAGAATATGTTTACCTGAATTACCTATATATGGAATCTATTAATTATTATACTAATTAATGATGAATAAATCAAAAATAGGAATATAAAAGGAAAATGCGACATTGAACTACATGAATTGAGGAGTTTCGTCAGACGATGTACCACATATCCTCAGATATTAGTGTTTTACCCAAAAACTGTTAACTAGAGTCGGAAAATTATTTATCATGAATCATGTAGCTACGTTCCTATTGCCTGGCCGGCAAAAAACAAAGGAGGTTTCATAATATGGTATGTAAATACAGTTGCCCAAGCGGAATGTCCGGCGGCACCCCGGTGCCTGGTGACGACAGCGGCTGCGTATCCAGCACGGATTGCGTCAGAACACGTTATATTTACCAGTACTATACCCCTTGCTACCAAAACGGTTCGATCCAGGTTTGGAAATACTGCAACTCCGAATGGGGAAATTGTTGCTAGTCTTGCAGGCCATTCGACAGGTGCCCAAGGTTTTGGGCGCCTGTTTGATCCATGCTCCGGAAAGGGTGACGCGAACATGCAGGAACAAGAATATATGAAATTCCTTAAAAAGCGGACGATGGCGCCGATTCCGATCGGGGAGAACATGCCGACCCCGTTTGCGTTTGACCGAGCCGGGCACGAAGCCGCGATTGATTTCGGGCTGACCGGAACGGTGATCTTTTTTATGAGCAAAACTTGCGAAAAATGCGATTTTTCGCTGTTAAGCCAATATTCCGAAACCTTTCGTTTTAAAACGTACTTATTTGTGGATGCCGACGACGATTTTGCAAGTGAGATTGAAAGAATGTATCCCGGGTTTGAAGTTTTCAAATCGGATCTGACCGTGTTGTTCAAGGAAATCAGAGTCGAAGCGGTTCCGCTGGTATATGCCGTGAATAAGGTAGGCCAAATCGTCGGAGGCGGGCTGTTCAATACTTACGAGAGTCTGACGCGCAAGATTTCGCCGCTGATCGAGGTGTTCGGTTCCGGGAGCATTTTGAATGAAAACATTTCGTGAAGGGCTCGGATTGTTCGCCTTATCTTTTAAGGAAGTGTGGATCGCGGACAAAACCTATTTCTTCTTCAACCTCTTGATGCTGATCGCGATTCCTTTCCAGATGAATGCTTCGATTTATCTCGGCTCCGCGCTGATCAACGACCTCTCTTCCCCGAACTTCGAGTTCGGCGGGGTTCTCCGGCTGATCGTTCTTATCGTCGGCATGGAACTGGCGGTAACGATACTGGGTCAGCTTCAGCAAAAGTTCAACTTGGCGTTTACGGAAAAGTTCACGCTTAGGCAAAAAACGAGATTGCTGGATTATTATTATTCGATCGATCTCGTGGAAAAGGAAAATCCGTCGTTTCACGGCAAGGCGCAATTCAATGAATTCGCGTTGTCCAAAATCGAAAGCAATTACCAATCGTTCCTGTCCTTGGCTTCGCTGCTGGTCAGCATCTCTCTTTCTCTTTATTTGCTGCGCAATCTAAGTCCGGCTGCGATGATCTGTCTATTGGCGGTGTGCGTCGCTAGGGGCATGTTGGAGCTGAAAACGATCCGAAACCGAGTCGAAGTCACGAACGTCCTTCAAACTTCGCACCGTACGTACGGTTATCTGTACCAGTTGTTGAGCAATTTTACGGCGCATAAGGAAATGATGGTAAACCAGGCATACCCGTTCTTTAAAAAGCTTTGGCTTGAAAGGAAACGGGAGGCCTTTGAACTGCAATACGGATTGGAAAAAAAGACAATCGTTTTCGTTACGATAAGCAAGATCCTGTCGGGTTTGTTCAAACTCGGGCTTGCCGTCCTGATCATCTATTACATTTATAATAGAAAATTGACGATCGGCGATTACATGGCCATCACCATGGCCGCGCCGCTGATCGAATCCAATATATTGAACCTGTTTAATCTTGGCGGAAAATTTTACGAGAACACCAGTTATCTCCGGCTGGCCGGGGACATGCTGTCTGCCGGAGGCGGAGACGCCGGTTCCCGGGGCAGCGTCATCGGCGAGATCCAGTCGATCGAGGTCCGGAATCTCTCTTTTCGATATCCGAACCGAACCGAAAATGCCTTAAACGGCATTCGCCTG
>Ga0180220_1001164_pt1 | contig 21008 bp, 23 predicted proteins | sample eDN5th37CBELigBY_FD_151335 | JGI IMG/M metagenome (GOLD analysis project Ga0180220, IMG submission 151335) | Enriched backyard soil microbial communities from Emeryville, California, USA - eDNA 5th pass 37_C BE-Lig BY (version 2) (version 2) | ecosystem: Environmental > Terrestrial > Soil >...
CATCTTTATAAGCCATTAATACTTTGTACTTATATTCAATTGGAAAGTATTTATTAGACATAAAAAGCTCCCCCTAAGGAAAAACAGATTTATTTTTTCATCTGTCTACCTTAAGGGGAGCATATCATCTGTGATTGACTCTTTTCCATTTATTTAACTAACGCAATGACTTCAATTTCAACTAGAGAATCTTTTGGTAATCTTGCAACTTCAACACATGAACGTGCTGGTTTATGGATAGAGAAATATTGTCCGTATACTTCATTAAACCGGGCAAAATCATTCATATCATGAAGAAACACTGTTGCTTTTACAACACTTTCTAGAGATGAACCTGCTTCCTCTAGTACAGCTGTTAAGTTCTTAAATACTTGGTGGGTTTGAGCTTCGATATCCCCTGTGATCATGTCCCCTTCAGCTGTTAGAGGGATTTGACCTGAGCTGTAAAATAGATTGTTCACAATAATTCCTTGTGAATACGGTCCAATTGCTGCTGGTGCTTGACTTGTACTAACTGTCTTCATTAAGAATCCTCTCCAATCTCCTCATTATTTACAATTTGAAAATAGGTACCTTCTGATACTTGGATATTGCGTTCACGAACATCAACGTCAGCTAGTTTTACCAATGATACATATTCATCAACTAATCTTTCTTCAACACCCTCTGTTTCCACTAGAACACCAATGCCCGCCACAGTTGCCTTAAATTCTTCTAAGAGGCTAATCATGCCGTTGATTGTTCCCCCAGCCTTCATGAAGTCATCAATAATGAGAACATTAGAGCCTTCTTTTAAGCTGCGCTTTGCAAGCAACATTGTTTGAATTCGCTTTGATGATCCAGAAACATAGTTTATGCTCACTGTCGAACCTTCTGTTACCTTACTGTCTTTTCTCACAATGACAACAGGTACATCTAACTGTGCTGCTACGGCATATGCCAATGGAATCCCCTTTGTTGCAACTGTCATAACCACATCAATTTTCCGGTTATTGAAAACCGTTGCAAAAAGTCGGCCAATTTTATTTACGATAGATGGGGTTCCTAAAAGGTCTGTTAAATATAAATAACCCCCAGGAAGTAATCTCTCTGGTTTTGCTATAAGCTCACATAAGTCGGCAATAAATTGCTTTGCCTCATTTGCTTCTACCTTCGGGATAAATTTTACTCCGCCTGCAGCACCTGGCACAGTTAATAATGTCCCGATCCCTTGTTGTTCAAAAGTTTCTTTAATAATCGTTAAGTCTTCACTAATGGATGATTTAGCAGATTGATATTTCTCAGAAAAATATGTTAATGGTACTAAAGAATGTGGATGATGAAGCAAGTAGTTTGTCATATCAACAAGTCGACCACTACGGCGAAATTTCATGAACTGGTTACCCCCAAAATCCGAATATTATTATTGTAAATATAACTTAATATCCGTATTTAATCAAGGATGTTTCGCTCACCAAGCATCCTAACAGCAAAAACCTGATCACAGAAGCCCCGCAATCCATTATATACACGCGGCAAGCGTGACTCATACTGTACCAAACCGAAAACTGTTGGTCCGCTTCCACTCATTAATACAGCATCAGCACCAAACCTTTTCATTTGGTCTTTGATATTTGCTACTTCCGGGTGCATACGTAAGGTAACTTCTTCTAATACATTTCCCATTAAAGCACAAATTTCTTCATAATCATTTCTATGTAAGGCATTTATCATCCCATCTACATCAGGATGTTGAATCGTTTGAAGATTTAAATTTCGATAAACATCTGCTGTTGAAACTCCTATTGTTGGTTTTGCAAGAACAACCCAACAATGTGGCGGAGGATCAATTTGTTGGATAATTTCACCGCGACCGGTAGCTAATGCAGTTCCTCCATAAACACAAAAAGATACATCCGATCCGATCTCTGCCCCTAGCTCAGCTAGTTCATCAAGGGTTAAACCGAGCTCCCATAACTTATTTAATCCTCTTAACGTTGCTGCCGCATCACTGCTGCCTCCAGCTAACCCTGCAGCAACCGGGATTGTTTTCGTTATCGAGATAGACACACCTCTTTCAATATTAAAACGATCCTTCAAAAGCTTTGCTGCTTGATAAGCTAAATTTCGCTGATCATCTGGTACAAACCGATTATGTGAAACTATACGAATTTCATTCAAGGGAATATCAACTAATTCAACACGATCAGCCAGATCAATCGTCGTCATGATCATTTTAACCTCATGGAAACCGTCATCCCGTTTGCGAAGGACATCCAGCGATAAATTTATCTTGGCTGGTGCTTTTTCTAAAACACGCATCATTGTCACCTACTTAAACGAACTAAAATTGTATCAACATTGTACCACAAAAGCAGGTATCGTATTGCTTTTTTCGACATTTCTATCGTATTTGAAACAGATTCTTAAGAAAAGCGCAAGCGCTATGATTAGCCTCGGGCAAATAAGACGCAAATGAATAGAAGACGTTCTTTGTCTTCAATCCATTTGTGGCTTATGACCTCGAGGCAGTTACTTACGGGACGTCCTGTGCTTCGGGGCTAGGCGCTAGAGCTAGACACTTTAAGTACAAAATTTTATACTTTCTTATTTTCTTAAAAAACTTGGCTTGTTGCCACGCCTATTGCATAAGCCTTATTTCAGCATAAAATCTTTATACTACCGATGATACAAGTTCCTCTGTTCATTTCTTATCATAATTCGGGTATTTTATTCTTTTTAGGGGTAAATAGTCTAGAAAACACGGTGATTAAGTTTTCAACATAAAAAAAGGCTGGCTAAATATCATCCAAAAAATGAATGAATTTAAGCCAACCTATTGCCGCTATCTATTCTTTATTTATGTTGTTGGGCAAGCTGTGCCTCAGCTAATTCAATCGCCCGCTTAACCATATTTCCTGCATCGCGTGAGCGAATTGCTCCCCAGCCTTCTTCCTTCACGGTATCGTAAAATCCTAGGTCTTTTGCTAATTCATATTTAAAGCTCTCAGACATTATTCCACGACGTCTCGCCATAAAGCAAACACACTTCCCTTCAAAGGATAAGCTTAGAGTTTCCAAAACAGAAAAAGTACTGCGGCATATTTAGTATTTGTATAAATAAAAGAAGGTATGTAAATATGTCATTCACTTCGGTTTTTAGACAAAGAAAAAACAGTAAACATGTGCTGTTTACTGTCCACTAACTGCAAAAGATCCTGTTGTATCTTCAAAAAATGTAAGTTGTACTGTTTCAGTTAAAACATCGGCATAGCTGTAAGATACACGTTCAAACGAGTTTTCATCTTGATCAAGCTCAATAACAAAGACAGATGGATAGGTTTCTGCTAGTACACCACAGCGTTCTATCGTTTTTCTACGACCACCATTAGCTTTAAGAGTTAGTCGTCTGCCAAGATTACCATCCAAGGATTTTTTAATATCCGTTAGAGTTTTTCCCATTGCATCCACCTCACTAAGATTATTATACAACCTTTCGCCTATGTAAGTCAAATAAAATTTAAATTATAACAGTATCTTTTCATCACTGTCAATAAAATATTTTCAACAAAATTCTCATTTGACCCTCATAGTTTAAACGAATCTCATCGCTTTTATGTAAGAATAATGAATGTTTTTTATTTTTTAGGTATGAATGTTCATTTTTATAATATAAAGCAAGTATTTAATAGGGGAAAAAACCGAGAAAATATGAAAATAATGAATATTTTCTTTTCATGTAAAAGATGGAAACCAGTTAAAACAACTAAAATTTAGTCGAAAACAGCAGATGAAATTTTTCATTTAAACATAGAAAAGTCTCGATCGTTTCAGAATGGGATTTTTATGTTTCATTTTAGGATAAAGAAAACCTGGCAATTGGCGGGCATGTAAAGGGCGAAGATAGAGTCCTAGTTGCCCTTATGCTCCATACATTAAATGTCACCACGCGCTCGAATATCCCCCTCGCTGCCAATTTATACTTTCTTAGTATAAAAAATAGCCACTTACATACTTAAAACGTAAGCGGCTATAACTCATTGACTTGTTGGCTTTCTATACGGCATACCTGTTCTAAGGACTCCTCTTGTTTCAACCCCTCCAAGTCCCTTTTCCCTTGTGAGGGTGTTTCGTAAAACATCCCATACATTGATCCGCTCGACAAAAGGTGTGAAGCTGATCTTTGCCACGATATAAACAGGGTCTAGTGCATGAATATTAACTCTAGATGGAGAGCTTGCAAAATTAGCACCTGCCCGGATAAGTGATTCAAAATGTGACTGACATGCTCCGGCAAAGATCACTAGCTGATCAAGATGAGGAACTTTATTTCGTGCTTGTCGTACGGTTTGAACAAAGTGCTTAGAATGCCTATAAGCATTAATATCATCAATGCTTCCTTTATGCTTTGAATAAGCATCATGTCCTGTAACAACTAATATATCTGGTCGATACCGCGTTAAAAGATCTGTAATTTTTTCAGGCATTTCTTTTTCATTTACATGGACACCATTTACAGGTACTCCAATCTTTTCATAAAGTGAGAGGCACTTTTGTAAATAAAGAGGATCTCCATCAACATGAAGAACTCTACCCGGAATGTGAAAAAACTCCTCGTTATGACTATAGCTTGAAGTTGCATAGTATTCCTGTTTTTCTCTAAGTAGCTGGTAGTCCTGTCGAAATAAAAAATATGATTGATCTATTCGTTCTTTTTCTTTTTGTTTTCTCGTATTTTTTTCTGCCTCATCCACGACGACTAAATCATTGCACACTGCATCTGCAATTAGTCTTACTTCATCACCATATAAAATTGCTACCTGCTCTCCGGTAGCAGATATTTTTACGTCTATAACACGAAATAATAAATCTTGATTATATGATTTTCTCGCTACAACATCTCCAATTTTCACTTGCATAATATATCACTCCAATGAATGATTCACCTGTTGTCCTCTCAAGTTTACACAAAACGTCAGGTCCTTTTGGCTAGGGTCCTCATAAAATAGATCCTTTTCTAGCCTATGTAGGTTTTTAAAATTGGTGATATTCTAAAGAAAAACAAAAAAATCTAGGGTTACCCGCAACGAGCTAATCCCTAGATTATGATTATTTATTCACTACTTTAGCTAAGACATCACTTAGCTTAGCAAACTCTTCGATTGAAAGAGATTCCCCTCTTCTTTTGCCATCAATTCCAATTTCAAGAAGAGCCTCTTCAATGCTTAACTTCTGTTCTTTTCCATTAGGTAGATAATGAACAAGATTGTTTAATAATGTTTTTCTTCGTTGAGCAAAACTTGCCCGAACTATTTGAAAGAAGAAATTCTCATCTTCCACTTTGACAATTGGTTCATCTCTAACTAATAAGCGGATGATAGCCGAATCAACATTTGGCTGTGGTACAAAGACTGTTTTTGGTACAGTCATGACCGTTTTTGCTTCTGTATAATATTGTACAGCAATTGAGAGAGATCCATATTCCTTTGTTGAAGGAACAGCTGATATTCGATCGGCTACTTCCTTCTGAAGCATAACAACAATACCCTTTAAAGGGAGTTTATCCTCTAAAAGCTTCATAATAATTGGTGTTGTAACATAATACGGCAAATTGGCTACAACCATGATCTCTTCACAATCATGAAACGAATCCTCAATCGTTTTATGTATATTTGCTTCTAAAACATCTTGATGGATAATCGATACATTTTTATAAGGCTCTAATGTCTCATTAAGAATTGGAAGCAAACGTTGATCAATTTCAAAGGCAACAACACGCTTCGCTCTTCGGGAAAGCTGTTCAGTTAGAGCTCCGATACCTGGCCCAATCTCAATAACACCTGTTTTATCAGTTACATCAGCATGATCAACAATTCTAGAAAGAACATTTGGCTCAATCAAGAAATTTTGACCTAAGCTTTTTTTAAACGAAAACCCGTACTTTTCTAAGATGGCTTTCGTTCGTATTGGAGTTGCTATATCCTTCATCATCACTTGTTTTCCTCCTGCAGGATTTTGTTAATGGCTGTTATATAGTCTTCTCTAGAGATTTGAAACATTTGCAACCTTTTGTGAAGTTGTTTTCCATTTGTATAACCAATTTTTAAAAGTATGCCTAGTTTTTCGCGTCTATCCTTTGCTTTGCTTCCACCTATTAAACCAGCATCAAGCAAATCGTCAAAAGAGATTTCGCTTGTAAACTCCTTCATTTCTTCCTTAACTGCAGAAAGAGCTTGGCGGATTGCATCAATTGAAGCATGCTCAACCCCTATTCCTCTCCCTCTTTTAGGTCTTGCTTCTTCCTTTGGTAAAAATGCATGCTTACAGCCGGGAACTAAGTCTGAAATGGTCTTTCGGATCTTTTCACCGGGAAAATCAGGATCAGTAAATAAAATGACTCCTCGTGTTTGCTGGGCTAATTTAATTTGTTCAATTACACTATCACCTATTGATGACCCATTTGTCTCAATTGTATCTGCATCAACAGCTCTCTTTATAGCTGTCGTATCGTCTTTTCCTTCAACAACGATAATTTCTTTTATTTTCATTATTTCCTCCAAAAAAGTTGAAACTTTTCCCCATGTCATTACGTCATATGTAATAGAGAGATATAAACAGTATACCTTCCTTTTAAAAGGAACAAAAGCGGGTTAAGAAAAGCGCAAGGCGCTTAGCATTCAGCGATAAGCATATGGAGAGTAGGAAATAGATGGTGTCCTTTACCTTCAATTCCTATTTATCTAGGCCCTAGAGCCGATGGCGCCTGGAGCTAGGCACAAAAAACTAAGGATAAAACTTATAAATTCTAATACTAAAATAAAAAACAGAGGATTAAAATCCTCTGTCAAATCTATTCTAAAATTTTAATTTTTACTCTTTTCGAACCCCATCGATAGGCAGCTGATTTTGATGATAAAAACACATCGATTTTGTTCCCTTTAATAGCAGAACCAGTATCAGCAGCAACTGCATATCCATAGCCCTCGACATATACCTTAGTTCCTAAAGGAATAACATTAGGGTCAACAGCAATAACTTTTGCATTTGGATTCGCTCGTAGGTTCATTCCTGTCGCAGTGGTTCCAGAACAGCCATTACAATGTGCTGTATAGGCAGTTGAATTCACATAAAACTCTTTTGAGACAGAATCATTTCCACGGGAAACCGAAGCTGTACTTGTTTGGACAACTTTTGTCCCTAAAGCAACCACTCGATCTTCACTTTTTTGAACTGTTTCAGTTTTTAATAGTTTTCTTGCTACTTCTTGGCCGTTTTCAAGTGTTACTTCATAATGCTTTTCTTGCTTACCTTCTTTTCCTGAGTTGATAACTTTTTGTACGCCCTTTTCAATATTGTCATCTTTCTTTTTTACAACATTGAAGGCGATCGGTTCTTCCACTACATCGGTGACTTTTTCTATTCGGGTTACTGTAACCTTACTCTGTTTAGTTAATTCTTCTGTAAGAGCAGGTTCAACTTTATCTAATTCATTTAATTGAACATCTTGATTCTTTAAAAAGTCAGCGACAGTAGTCGAAGTAGTCCAAACTTGTTGCTTTTCTTCTTCGCCAACATTTAGGGTAATTGGGAATGCTTTATCAATTGTTAGTGACAAATCGTTCTTTATTACTGTATCTAAAGCTGGTTCAATTCGATCATGCTCAGTGACATCAATATTCTCTTGTTGTATCAGTTCTTTAACTGTATCCGCTGTTGTCCAAATTGTCCTTCGTTCATCACCCATTGCAACTTTAATCGGTTTTGCTGCTTTGTAGGTTATTTTCATATCATCTTTTATTTTTTTATTAATTGCAGGTGATATTTCATCTTCTTTTCTAATATTTATTTCACTTTCTTTTAGTAAATCTTCAACTGTGTTTGCATGTGTACGGACTGTTTCTTCTTTTCCGTTTACGGTCAATAAGACAGAGTCTTTTGTTGCCTCATATGTACCGTATGCAGATCCAGAACCTAAAACTATTAAACTAGTAGCTGTAAGGACAAATTTGTTTTTAATTACTTTTTCGGAAAACAGCTTTTTCATATTTTCACTAAAAATGAAAACCGCCTCCTTCTTCCTCGTGGATTATATAGAGTATCTCTCATCTTGTCAACCCTTTGGACGTTGTCTCATTTTTCCAACGTAATCATAATTATGCTTAAAAAGTTGGAAAAAGTGAAGCAAGAGTTATCGACAAAGATATCCTATGAAGAAGTTAAGACATGTAGAACAGAATGATTTTTTCAAAAACTGGACAAGCTCTTGCATAACTCGACAACATTCGTTATCGAGTTATGCCGAATAGCTTCATCGCATTGTCGGATGTTTTTTGAGCAATTTCTTCAAAACTCACTTCTCTTAGCTCAGCAATTTGTTCCGCTACATACTTTACATAACTTGGTTCATTCCGCTTTCCTCTAAATGGATGTGGAGTTAAATAAGGGCAGTCTGTCTCAATTAATAATCGGTCTATTGGAATATCCTTTACAACTTCCTTTGGTTTTTTTGCATTTTTAAAGGTAACAGGTCCACCAAATGAAATATAAAAGTTCATATCCATACATTGCTTAGCCACCTCCAAACTTCCAGTGAAACAATGCATAATGCCGCCTACCTCATATGCATTTTCTTCTTTTAGGATGTTGACTACATCTTCCGTTGCATCACGATTATGAATAATGATTGGGAGTTTCACTTCTTTAGCTAATTGAATTTGTTTGCGAAAAACCTCTTTTTGTTTGTCCTTTGGGGATTTATCCCAATAATAATCTAATCCCATTTCACCTATCGCAACTACTTTTGGGTGTGAAGACAGCTCTTTAATCCATTGCAAATCCTCATCTGTCATATCGATTGCATCAACAGGATGCCACCCCACTGCAGCATAGATCATGTCATACTTTTCTGTAAGTTCCATTGCTCTTTTAATTGTTTCCTTATCAAATCCTACTACAACAATATGTGTAACTTTTTCCAATTTAGCTCTCTCAATTACCTCTTCCAAATCCTCGTCATATTGGATCGCATTTAAATGGGCGTGTGTATCAAAAAGCATCTTTCATACCTCTTTCTTCAATTATATTCGACAAAACCAATTCATGTTTTACAAAATGTTACACGTGAAACATTTTGTTTTTCGTCAACTTTCACCAATTCCTTATCATACAAAAAGTGAGCGTCTCATTTATTAAATAAGACGCTCAGGTAACATTATTTTACTCTTGAACCATTCGGAAGATCTGAATCAACTGTTGCAACAGAGAGTAAATCTCCTTGCGATCCCGCTAAAATCATCCCTTGAGATAATTCACCGCGAAGTTTTACTGGCTTCAGATTAACTACACAGATAACTTTTTTACCTACTAGTTCCTCCGGTTTATAATGTTTCGCTATTCCAGAAACAACTTGTCTTTTTTCATAACCTAAATCTAACTGAATTTTCAACAAACGATCAGCTTTTTTTACTGGCTCTACATGAAGAACTTCTGCTACCCTAAGTTCAACTTTCATGAAGTCATCAATCGTGATTTCTTCCCCTACTTCGGGAGCAGTTTCTTTTTTCTCCTCTTTTTCTACAACTGGAGCAGAACATTTCATCTGTTCTTTAATATAATTCACTTCTTCCTCTACTTCTAATCTTGGGAAGATTGGCGACTGCTTGTTTACTTTTGATTGATCAATTTGACCAAAAGACTCAAGGCTATCCCAACTTTGCAGCTCCTCTTTATGAATACCTAATTGAGTAAAGATTTTATTCGGTGTCTCAGTTAAAAATGGCTTTAATAAAACCGCTGTAATTCGTAAAGATTCAGCCAAGTGAACCATAACGGAAGCCAATTTATCGCGATCTTCTTCATTTTTAGCTAATACCCAAGGCTGAGTTTCATCAATGTATTTATTTGTTCTACTTATAAATTGCCATAATGAAGAAAGTGCAATTGAGAATTCCATATTTTCCATTGCCTCTTCATACTTTTTAATCGTTTCCTGTGAAGCCTTTACAAGTAGATCATCAAATTCTGTGCGACTTCCATTATATGAAGGTATATTTCCCTCAAAATATTTGTCGATCATAGCAACAGTTCGATTTAACAGGTTCCCTAAATCATTTGCTAAATCATAGTTAACTCGATCAATAAATCCTTCTGGAGTAAAGACTCCATCAGAACCAAAAGGTACTTCTCTTAGTAAATAATATCTAAGCGCATCTAAACCATATTTATCAATCAAAGTAACCGGATCCACTACATTTCCTTTAGATTTTGACATTTTACCGTCTTTCATTAAAAGCCAGCCATGAGCAAATACTTTTTTTGGAAGCGGTAAATCTAATGCCATCAGCATAATAGGCCAATAGATTGTATGGAAACGAACAATTTCCTTCCCTACAATATGGACATTTGCCGGCCAGTATTTTTTATATTTTTCATCCTGCTCAGTCCCATATCCAAGTGCAGTAATATAGTTTGAAAGGGCATCAATCCAAACATAGATAACATGCTTGGGATCTCCTGGTACTCTTATTCCCCAATCAAAAGTTGTTCGTGATACAGCTAAATCTTCCAGACCAGGTTTGATAAAGTTATTAATCATTTCATTTTTCCTTGATTCAGGTTGAATGAATTCTGGATTTTCTTCATAGAACGCTAAAAGTCTATCTGCATATTTACTCATCTTAAAGAAATATGATTCTTCTTTAACTAATTCAACTGGATGTCCACTGTCAGGGCTTTTCCCTCCAACAATTTTCCCGTTTTCTTTAATTGGGTCAACAAGCTGAAGCTCAGTATAGAAGGTTTCATCTGGAACAGAATACCAACCTTCATATTCATCTAAATAAATATCACCTTGTTCAACAAGTTTAGCAAAGATTTTTTCTACTACTGCTTTATGTCGATCTTCAGTTGTTCTAATGAAATCATCATATGATATATCCATTTTCTCCCACAGATCTTTTATTCCCGATACTATTCCATCAACATATTCCTGTGGTGTTATGTTGCTTTCTTCCGCTTTTCTTTGAATTTTTTGTCCGTGTTCATCTGTACCTGTTAAATACATAACATCAAAGCCGCGCATACGCTTATAACGAGCCATTGCATCACCTGCTACGGTCGTATAGGCATGTCCTATATGTAACTTTCCACTCGGATAATAGATCGGAGTTGTAATATAAAATGTCTTTTGATTATTTTCCATTGTATAACCTCCTCAAACTAACAATTAATTAGAAAAGCACAAGGCGCTTTTCATTTGGCGACAAGCATAAGGCTAGCAGGAAAAGAAAGTATTCTTTGCCATCAATTCATATTGACCAGACCCTAGAGGCAGTCAAAATCGCGACGTTAATCTCCATGACTGCACTTGCACATCCTGTTCTTCGCCGATGGCGCCTAGAGCTAGATACTAAAACTTATAAAATTTTATACTTTCTTACCTTTTGAAAAAGTACCCGGCAAGTCATCAAAAACGCCCTCGCCCCAAAGGACGAGAGCGATAAGAAACCATTAACCTTTATGCTATTCAATACCCTAGTCCAAAAGGTACTTCAGGTACTATTATGTAATCTTAAGATTATTGATCAATAAGTATCCCTTACTAACCTAACCATCTCAAACTTTTTCATACTCTTAATGATACCATCTTAGCCTCTAATATCAAGAATATATACCTAAAGTTTTAACATTTCTGTGATTCGACATATAGATTTAATCTTTGTCGAAAAAACAAGGGTATATGTCGAATTCATATTAGTTATATTTTGAAAAAAAGTATGTGATTTACATATTTTATTTTCCATTAATAGGTTTTATATACATAATTTATGGGTATTTAATAAATGAAATCCTTTTATATTAAGGTTTGTATAACAGCACCTATTTTTTTACATGGAAAAAACAATAAAAATGATTGACGTTTATTGGAAACACTGATATGCTTAAAAAAGCAAAGATTTTGTCGAATATTGACGAAGTATAATAAAAAAATATAAATATATATATAATTGAGAGGAGATTACTTAAAATTATGAAATCTACTGGAATTGTACGTAAAGTTGATGAATTAGGTCGTGTGGTTATTCCTATTGAATTACGCCGTACTTTAGGTATTGCTGAAAAGGATGCTTTAGAAATCTACGTTGATGATGATAAAATTATCCTTAAAAAATACAAACCAAATATGACTTGCCAAATTACTGGTGAAGTTTCTGATGATAACCTTGCTTTAGCTAATGGTAAATTAGTTTTAAGCCGCGAAGGTGCAGAACAAATTTTAGCTGAAATCAAAAATCAATTAGTAAATAAGTAAGTTTTAAGGGATCATTTTTGATCCCTTTTTTGTTTAAAAATTATTCTATATGGTATGCCTGGTAAATATCTCTTTTTTGAACATTTCGATCTGTAGCTACCTTTTTTATAGCCTCTTTTGAGGATAACCCCTCATTTATGTAGTATTCAACATGTTCTTTCACACCTAATGCATCCCACCAAATATCTTTATCATCTATTAATTCTTCTTTTGATCCTTCAACAATAATACAAAATTCCCCACGAATTTCATTGTTTTCAGACCATGCTATGATATCTTCAATATTCCCTCTAATAAATTCCTCAAACTTCTTCGTCAATTCTCTCGATAAACAAATGGAACGATTCCCTAAGCTTTCAAGCATTAATTGAAGTGTTTCTTTTAGACGATGTGGTGACTCATATAAAATAAATGTTTCTTTCCGAGTACTTAATGCAGTTAATTGGTTTCTTTTTTCTTTCTTTTGGCGATCTAAAAATCCGAAAAAATAAAAGGGCTGTGGTGTAATTCCAGAAGCAATAAGCGCTGTTAACGCAGCATTAGCACCTGGTAAAGGGATAACCTTTGCACCTGATTCTAACACTTGCAGCACTAGTTCGCTTCCAGGATCTGATATTGTCGGCATTCCCGCATCACTGATTAAAGCAACACTCTTATTTTGCTGTAAATACTCAATGATCTTTTGCCCACTTGTCTCTTTATTATGTTCATGATAACTAAAGATAGGCGTATCAATCTCAAAGTGGTTACATAATTTTTTGGATTGACGCGTATCTTCCGCAGCAATAAGGTCCACTTCCTTCAAAACCTTAATCGCTCGAAAGGTCATATCTTCTAAATTACCAATTGGTGTTGGCACCAAATATAAATCCCCTACATCATTTCCATCCAGAACAAAGCTTTTTTGGGTATGTAGCATATTCCTTTCACCTGCCTTCTATATACATTTGTTTCTTTTTCTTTGAGAACTTTTTGAACTTGATTTCCATTCTTAATGCTTCACTTTTCGAATCAAATTTTTCAGAGTATAAAAGTTTTACAGGGGTTCTCCCTCTTGTATATTTTGCCCCTTTCCCACTGTTATGATTATGCAAACGTCTTTCGATATCTACTGTATAGCCGGCATAGTAGCTTCCATCACTACACTCTAATACATAAAAATAGTGAGCCTCTTTTTCCATCTATTCTACTCCTACATATATTGTTGCCCTTTTAATCATTATCCTCTTCTTTTCCATATAAAATCTCTCTAATAACTGGTGTATACTCGTGATTCTCGTCATATACAAAGATAGGAGGCAGTAATTTTAAATCCGCTTGGCCTCCTTTAATTCCTTCAATTAAGACCGTATTCGCTTCTTTTCCTTGCTTTGGATAGACAAATTGCAATCTTTTTGGCTCAATTCCATATTTCCTCATGAACTCAACAAGATCAACTAATCGTCCTGGTCTATGAACAATAGCAACCTTTCCACCTTGCTTGACAAGCTGACTGCTAACCCTGATAACATCTTCTAATGTACATAGAATTTCATGTCTCGCAATCGCCAAATGTTCATTGATATTTTGTTTATCTTTCTGCGGTGTTTTGAAATAAGGTGGATTACAAGTAACTACATCAAATTTCCCAAGTCCTAATTCCTTTGGCATATCCTTTAAATCAGCGTGAATAAGCTTAATTTGTTGGTCCAACCTGTTATATTGGACACTTCTGACCGCCATATTGTAGAGTCTTTCTTGAATTTCAACACCAATAATATTGCCTTTTGTTCTTGTACTAAGAATAAGCGGAACAATACCATTTCCTGTACATAGATCAATTATATTCCCCTTTTGAATAGGCATATAAGCAAATCTGGATAATAACACGGCATCTAATGAAAAAGAAAAAACTGACGGACTTTGGATAATTCTTAAATTCTCAGCTAATAAATAATCTAACCTCTCATCTCCAATTAACTTAACCATAGTTCTTTTCTCCTTTAACAATTAGAAAAGCGCAAGCGCCTTGACCAGCCTAGAGCAAATAAGACGATTTGGAATAGAAGGTGTTCTTTGCCTTCAATTCCAGATTGGCTTATGACCTCGGGGGCTAGGCGCTGGAGCTAGACACCTAAACTAAGTATAAAATAAATTTCATACTTTCTTACCTTTAACAAAAGCGCAATCACTAAATGGCAAAAAAAGACTGACACATAACATGCGGTTTCGGTCTTTTTGGACACAACCAGTATGAGTCAGTTCTATTATTTCTTATTTAGGAATGATAAGCAAAATAAACAATCTCCATCTTTACGAATACTTCCATAATGTAGATTACATATATGAAAGCCTTCTTGATAAAGCCTCGCTAAATTATCGTACCCCTCACCTATATCAACCTGCTGATTTGGCTTCTTTTGCTGTTTATCCTTCGCCTTTGTCTTTTTTATTTTTGTTGAGCTTTTCGTATCAGTCATTGTTGAATCTAATCTTCGGCGAAGGTTCTCATTTTCGATTTGTAAGTGATGATTTTCTTCAATGAGTTCTCCTAAATGTTGCTTAAGTTCACCTAATTGAGTATATAAAGATCCTATTTGTTCCTCCATACTACTAACAGATTCAAATATTTCCTTTTTATCCACTTGTTCCACCTCATCAATCTGTGGATTGCATTGGAACTACGCCTTCTTTCTGCAATTCATCCCAAGTGTATTCAACCACGCGTTCTTGCTCCACAAGGTTTACCTGTAGAATCTTTTCTAATATATTTAAACCGACCACTTTTCCTAACCCATTAGGAGTCCCAATCATTTCTCCTAAATCAGGAAGTTGTTCTTTGGCAGATTCATATTCATCATTCTCATACTTCAGACAACACATTAATCTTCCACATAAACCCGAAATTTTCGTTGGATTTAACGATAAATTTTGGTCCTTTGCCATCTTTATTGATACAGGTTCAAAATCTCCAAGGAATGTAGAGCAACATAACATACGGCCACAAGGGCCTATACCACCCAGCATTTTTGCTTCATCCCGAACACCGATTTGGCGAAGCTCTATCCTTGTTTTAAAAATCGCAGCTAAATCTTTGACAAGCTCTCTAAAGTCAACACGCCCATCTGCTGTAAAATAGAAAATGACTTTGTTTCGATCAAATGTATATTCTACATCAACGAGCTTCATATCAAGACCATGCTCTGAAACCTTTTTCTGGCACACATGATATGCTTCAGATGCAGCCTCCTGATTTTCTTGAACCATTAACCGATCCTTTTCATCAGCCAAACGAATAACTTTTTTCAGAGGTAAAACAACATCGTTTTCCTCCACTTTTTTATTATTTAAGACGACTTTACCATACTCAATCCCTCTTATTGTTTCCACTATGACAAAAGCGTCATCCTCTATTTGAAGACCATTTGGGTCGAAATAATATATTTTGCCCGCTTTTTTAAAGCGAACTCCTACAACATTATACAAACTTATCCCTCCTGCAATGTTAAAACCAATTGTTCCATTAATAATTGTGGATTTACATTGGCATGAAGCCGTTTCTTAGCTTCTAATATAGAAGTTACCTTCTCAGTCACACTTCTTTGAGTTATTTGAAGGGCATGCTGTTTAATTTGCTGAATGATGTCCTGATAGATCACATGTTCATCATTTCCTAATTGAACAGATAAGACATCCTTATATATATATAATAACAAGTCTAACCCTGTTTCTTGTTTTTCCTTATCGTTAAAATAATTCATCCACTCAGTGTGTATATACAAAGGTGCCTGTCCTTTCCGAGTGGTGAGGATTTCATATAATTTTATCACTTTCAATCTAGCCTGCGCAAACCAATCATCTTTTGACATGTCAAAAGCCGCCTCTGTGTCGTTCGTTAATTGTGACACTAATGAAGCAATATGTGGTGGTATATCAGAATTTATCAATGTTTGTTCAATTGCTTTTGGCTGCAATGGCTGGAAGGATAGCAACTGACATCTAGATAGAATTGTATTCAACATTTTATGATACTGTTCAGTTATAAGAATTGCAATTGTATTGGCATTTGGTTCTTCTAAAAACTTAAGCAGGCTGTTTGCTGCATTTACTGTCATTTTATCTGCGTGAACAATCATATAAAGTTTTTTATTCGATTCTACCCCTGACTTTGAAAATTCCTCTTGCAGCGCCTGAATTTGTCCTTTTTTAATAGAAAGCCCGTCAGGTTCTACAAGGTGTACATCCGGATGATTACCCGATTGTATTCTTTTGCAATTTCTGCAATTTTCACAGGGCTCATAGTTTTGAAGATTTTCACAAAAGAAGCTTTTTGCTAAAAGAATCCCCACTTCTTTTTTACCTGTACCTTTTTTTCCCTCAAAAAGGTAGGCATGTGCCAGCCGGTCCTTCATGATACTATTCGTTAATAGCTTCATAACCCTCGGCTGATATGAACTTAATGTATTCCAATTTTTTGTCATACTCTTCACTCTCTACGTATAAAGGTTAATAAGTAATCCCTTAACCTCACCTATTTTTGCAAGAATATCTATCGTCGAATTTTCCTTGCTAACAATCTCATCTGCTAACTGTACAAGTGATTCATCAACCAGCTCAATTATTTTTAATGATCGACTATTCCCATTAAAATCCCAGCTTCTTGATTGTTTCATATTCATGCCGAATTCAACAGCTTCATGAATAAATTTCTTCACTAAAAGCTTATATTTTGAAAGGTCACTGAAGTTTCTGGACTTTGCTAATCTTCGTCCAGCACTATCAATATCCACTAACAATTTATTCAGCTGTTCATGTTGAAGCTTGCTTCCTTGTTTAACGATTAAATCATGGAATCCTTTTGTAGACGCTTGAGCGACCTTTTGCTCCAATCCCCTCTTGTCCATCATTGATCTAATATCTTGACTAATTTTCATCCCTTACCTCCATGGCATAAACGCCATTTAGATGATTTTATTAAAATTGATGAAACTGCTCGACAGGAAGAACAAATACAGTTGCTCCGCCTACCTCAACTTCAACAGGATATGGAATAAAAGAATCAGCATTACCACCCATTGGTGATACAGGAGCAACAAGCTGATCTCTTGATTTACAATTATCCTTAATGATTTGCAAAGCCTTATCCACCCGTATATCTTCTGTCCCTATCATAAATGTTGTATTGCCAGATTTTAAAAATCCACCTGAACTTGATAATTTAGTAACGCGGAAATTATGCTCAGTAAGGGCATTCAATAATTTGTTACTATCTTGATCTTGTACAACCACAATAATTAACTTCATATAAAGAAGCCTCCTTTTATTGTAACATGTTCAATTAAGTGAATCATTGCACGTTTAATGGTAATTTTATGTTAACGTAAAATAAGAAAAGCGCAAGCGCCTTGACCAGCCTAGGGCAAGTAAGTATAACCTCGAAGGTAGTAACTTACGCGACGTCCTGTCCCAACGACTGCACTTGCACATCCTGTGCTTCGGAGCTGAATAAACAAAACTTATAAATTTTGTTATTCTTAAAAAGAAATCACTTTTTTTAATGTAACCTTCACATCTTCTACAACTTCCTCAAGCGATTTTTCAGCATCAATGATAATAATTCTATCAGGAAACATGCTGATTACTTGTTCATACCCTTCCTGGACTTTTTGATGGAATGATAAGTCCTCTAAGTCAAGGCGGTTCTTCTCTCGTTCTGAACTCTTTGTAATCCTTTGTAAGCCAATCTTTGGATCTATTTTAAAATAAAATGTTAGATCTGGCATCACTCCATTAATAGCAAACTCATTTATTGATAATACTTCTTTTATTCCTAATCCCCTTGCATACCCTTGGTATGCAAGGGAACTATCGATAAAACGATCGCAAAAGACGATTTTTCCATTCTCTATTGCGGGAACAACTCTTTCCACGAGATGTTGTCTTCTTGCTGCCGCATATAATAATGCCTCTGTTCGCGGATCCATCTCAGTATGTTCTTTATTCAAAATGACTTCACGTATTTTTTCAGAAATGTGTATTCCACCTGGTTCTCTTGTGAAAACTATTTCCTTCTTTGTTCCATTTAATTCTTTCATTAACATTTCAAGCACAGAGGTTTTTCCTGCTCCCTCCGGCCCTTCAAATGTGATAAATTTACCCTTCAAAAAGATTCACCTTCTATTCATAAATATACTTAATTTCCCGTTCTTAATATGATTGTCTCCTTGAATGTTTACACCCAATTCAAGCATCTCTTTTATCTTTTGAATTAAATCAGTTGATATTTTTTCACCGACCATAATAAGAGGAATTCCAGGGGGATATGGAATAATAGCTTCTGCAGAATAGTAACCGGCTGCTTCATCTAATTCCACTATCCTTTTTTTATATTTTTTTATCTGTGAGTAAGGAATATCTAAAGATTGTATACTTTCCTCTTCCTGTTCCAATAACTTAAATTGTTCTTGTCTTTCAAGTTCAGGTCTTTCCATATCAAAACTAATATTTTTAAACTTATTTATTATATAAGTACTAGCAGCAAGTGGTAATATACATAAACAATGGTCAGAATTGGCTAACTCTACAAAGATATTATTTGCTTCAAAAATCTCTTGTAATTGATAGCCTGATAATGTATTTGTCGATCTTATTGTTAGCTTTAATGGATCGCTTTGAACAAGCGGATCACTTGATTCAATAACCTCTATGCCCCTTATAGAGTCCAGGTATGCTTTAACCGTTTGGACTGATTCAATAATATCTTCCTGTTTCTTTTCTTCGATTATTTCCTTTAAATAGGCACGTGCTAAATCTAAAGAAGCCATGATTGGATAAGATGGACTACTACTTTGAAGCATAGAAAGATAGGTTTCTACTGTTTCTTGATTAATATAGTCACTGTTAAGATGTAGGAACGAGCCCATTGTCATCGCTGGTAAAGTTTTATGTGCTGAATGAATGACAATATCCGCACCAGCCTCAACAGCAGATAAAGGAAACCTATCACCGATAATAAAGTGAGCTCCATGTGCTTCATCAACAAGCACTGGAATTCCATGTTCGTGTGCATATGCAATGATCTCTTTTAGATTGACGGATAGACCATAATAGTTCGGATTCGTTAAAATTAGCACTTTTGCATTTGGGAAGAGAGTTATTGCCTTTTTTATCGTTTCAAATTCAATATAACTTGGAACACGATACTCTGCATCTAATTTGGGTGCTAAAAAGATCGGTTTCACTCCAGCAAGCTGTAACCCATTCATAATGGATTTATGAGAATTTCGCTGAACTAGCACCTCATCACCTTCCTGGCAGGTTGATAAAATCATTGCTAAATTCCCAACAGTTGAACCATTTACTAAAAAATATGAATGTCTAACTCCATATAAGTTTGCTGTAAGCTGTTGTGCTTTTAGGATGACATCCTGTGGGTGGTGTAAATCATCTAACCCTGTTAATTCTGTCACATCTATATGTAAAATATCTTTATAGAGATGTTTTGCTTCTTTTAAAAAAACTGCTCCATTTTTATGTCCAGGTACATGTAAAGATAAAGGGTCATCTTTAGCATGTTTTAATAAAGCAGAATAAAGAGGCGTTTCCATCATGAAATCAACGTCCTTTTTTATGGTTAAAATCATTATAACAATATCTAACTTACTGAGTATATATAGATTCATCATATAGTATAAACTATAGAATAGTTTTACTGCTTTTTTGTAAGACCAGGTAATTTTTTTGATATATTAAGAGTATCCTTGTGTATCATAAAAATGATTTTTTATAAAAAAAAAGACTGATTTTAATCAGCCTTAGGATTTATGAATAAAGTGGTGAGTTTTTAACTATTCTTAACTTTTCTAAGTAATATTGATATTTAGGATCAGACGTTTGCGTACTTGTCATTTCTTTCTCACATTCTATACAAATAAAACTTGTATAAAGATGAATTCCTGTATCTTTTTTCTTATCACATATAATACACGTTTCCCCAAGAGACTTTTGCGTACTGCTTGAATTCAAAATCTCCACCTCCATACTTTTATTCTTACCAAAAAGTATTATTGTATACACAATTTTGAATTTAAATAAATTAATTTCAATTACAATATGCCTCGATTTTTATTTCGTGCTTGTTTATTCTCCCTATATGTAGCACCTAATTGATTATTAACTTGGTGATGGTATTCTCCCCACACACTGGCGCTTTCCCTCCACTGCTCAGGCTATATCCCATGATTATTTTTCTACCCTTCTGTTTAGTATCTTCCATACTTGAGTTTTTTCTTACCATACCATACCATCTGGTATCATCGGTATATGCGTTCTTTCAGGAAAACCTTCGGTTTTATTACCTACAAAAAAAAGACCAGTATCTCTACTGATCTTTTTTCTTCTTATCTGGCAACGTCCTACTCTCACAGGGGGAAACCCCCAACTACCATCGGCGCTGAGAGCTTAACTTCCGTGTTCGGATTTCGGCTTGCGATAAGCGGCGAATCTCCGCGTCAGCTTGTTTGTTCAGACCCTCATGTGCCAACTACGCACACTCCGGTCTTCTCTCTCTGCGCTTCCTTGATCTTCTTGCTTCTCCCAAGCCTCAGGCTAGTAGTTTTACTTTGTTTTATTCTTTTGGAAAACCTTCGGTTTTTATTTATTTTTCCACACAAAAAAGACCAGTATCTCTACTGATCCTTTTTTCTTACCTGGCAACGTCCTACTCTCACAGGGGGAAACC
>Ga0180220_1001165_pt1 | contig 21002 bp, 15 predicted proteins | sample eDN5th37CBELigBY_FD_151335 | JGI IMG/M metagenome (GOLD analysis project Ga0180220, IMG submission 151335) | Enriched backyard soil microbial communities from Emeryville, California, USA - eDNA 5th pass 37_C BE-Lig BY (version 2) (version 2) | ecosystem: Environmental > Terrestrial > Soil >...
CTCGGTGGCCCGACAATTTCAGACTCGGCCCTGGACCGACGTGGCCCGCGGTTCGGACCAGCATCCCTTGTATCCGGCCCTGGTCGCGATCGCCGAACCGGTTGCGGCCCGTCTTCTGGGGCCGGGGCCGGAGACCTGGCGGGTCACGGCCCAGATGGTTTCGGTCTTGGCCTCGCTGGTCCTTCTGATCCCACTGTATCACCTCGCGCGCGCTCTGTTCGATGAGCGCGTCGCGCTGATTGCCGTCTTCGTCTACATACTCCTTCCCGTCCCGGCCGAGGTGGGGCGCGACGTGCTGGCCAACGCCGTTGGCCTCTGCGCGACGACGCTTTCGCTTTGGCTGGGCGCTCGCGCGATTCGATCCGGCTCCGGGCCGACGGCCCTCGCGGCCGGGCTCGCCGGGGGCCTGGGCTTTCTCGCCCGTCCCGAAGCGCTCCTGGCGCCGTTGTCGATCGGCTTGGCTTGGTGCGTTCGCGCGGTTCGAGCGCGCGCGCCGGGGGTTCTCTTCCGATCTCCCGCGCCGGCGGCCCTCGTGGTCGGGGCGCTGGTGTGCGTGGGCTCCTACGCGATGGTCAAGGGCCAGGTCTCCGAGAAGCTCGCGCTGCGGCGGGCGGCGACTCTGGGCTCCTCGACGGTCGTCCAGCGCTCGGTTCCGCAACCGCTGCCCCCGGGGCTCGACGACGCCACGCTCGATCTTTCGCCGAAGGAGGAGTCCGACCACGAAGCTCTGGGCGGTCCCGCGCGGACCCTCGCGTGGGTCGTCCGCCAATGGTGGGACGAGCTCTGTTGGGGCTTCGCCGTCATGGCGATCTGGGGCCTGGCGCGGCAACGCTTCATCCTGGGTCTTTGCAAGCGGCCCGACCAGACCGACGAGGGGACCGAGGAGCGGCTTGTGCTCGGCGCGTTCGCGGCGGTCCACCTGGCCGCCCTGGTTCGTCACGGCTCAACCCTGGGATACCTGTCCGGTCGGCACGTTCTGCCGCTGGTCATCGCGTCGATGCCCTGGGTCGCGGCGGGGACGTTCGTCTGCTTGCGAGGACTGGGTCTGAAGCTCTCTTGGTCGCCACGGGCGAAGCGAGCGGCGCTCGTTGGCGCGGTCGGGATCGTGGTCGCGATCTTGTCGGCGTACCAGCTTCGGACGAGCCATGAGAGCCGTCGGGGGCACTGGGAGGCCGGGCGCTGGCTGGCCCAAAACGCCAAGCCCGGCGATCGGGTGCTCGACACCCGCGGGTGGGCCCGGTTCGTGGCCGATAAGTTGGTTGGGTACGATTACTGGCACGTTCGGCAGGCGCTGAGCGATCAAGGGCTCGCCTTCGTGGTCGTGGGACGCGACGAACTGGAGGCCGACAGCCCCCGGGCGCGGACCTTGAGCGCGCTTTTGGCCCACGCCGCGACGCCCGTTCAAGAGTTCCCCGTCGGGGTGGGCAAGCGCGACGTCGGGGTGAGGATTTACCGCGTGAACCAACCGATTTCCTGGGAAGGCTTCGCTCCATGAGCATGGGGACGCTCTGGGATCGTCTGGTTCGAGGCGCGCGCTGGTCGTGGATCAACGACCGCCATCGCTCGAATTTGCCGGCCGACTTCGATTCGACCGTGATGAGCATCGAAAGCCGCGACCGACTCCACGCGAAGCAGGGGCGGTCGACGGCTCGGGTGATCTTTCACGCGCCGGAGGGGGAGGGGAGACGGCGCCCGCTGTCGGTCTATCTCAAACGGCACTTCCGGCTCTCATGGTCCGAGAGGCTCGCGGCCCTGTTTGATCCGAGGGGGCGGCATTCGCCGGGAGCGGCCGAGTGGTCGCATCTGGAGCGAGTCCGGGCGCTTGGGGTGCCCGTCCCCGAAGTTGTGGCCGTCGGCGAGCGGATCGGACCTTGGGCGGAGTTGCAAAGCTACCTGGCCGTCGCCGAGTTGACCGAGAGCCGCGAACTGAACGAGGTCCTTCCCGAGCTCGAGCGGTCGCTCGACGGCGAGACCTTCGAGGCGCTGAAGCGGCGGATCATCCGTGAGATGGCCCGGATCAGCGCGACGATGCACAACGCCGGGGTCTTCCACAAGGATTTGTACCTCTGCCACTTCTTCCTGAACCTCCGAAAGATCGAGCGCGACCCTCGTGACGTTGAGTTGACCCTGATCGACCTGCACCGCCTGGGCGAGCATCGATTCTGGGCCGATCGTTGGCGATGGAAGGACCTGGGCCAATTGCTGTTCTCAATCGAAGGGGTGGCCGGCGCGACCTCTCGCGACGCGCTGAGGTTTTGGAGGCGTTACCGGAAGCTCGCCGGCTTGCGTAGGCCGAGTTGGCAGGCCCGGATGATCCGCCTCAAGGCCGCCCGCTATTCATCGCACAACAGGCCGTAATGGAATTGGCGTCGCACTCGCGGCGCCTATGTCGAGGGAACGGACTCATGCGGCTCGCCTTGAATTTTCCGAGCGTCGATCCCACGCGGGGCGGGGCCGAGACGTACATCGTCGACCTTTGCCGAAGCCTGGTTCGACGCGGACATCAGGTTGATCTGTATGCTTCGAGCTGGGCCGAGGGCGCGTTGCCTTCCGAGGTCCGTTGCGTCCAGGTCGAGGCCGAGGGCTCGTCCCGCCTTCGTCGAATGATCGCCTTCGCCGAGAATTCCGCGAGGACGCTCAAGGGCGCTGATTACGACTGTACGGTCGGCTTCATCAACACGTATGAGCACGACGTCATCATCCCCCAGGGAGGAGTGCATCGGGGGAGCCTCTGGGCGAACTCGATGCGGTTTCGCAATCCGCTGGTTCGGCGGCTCTATGTTCTGGGCAAGGTCGTTAATCCCAAATACCGAGCCTACCGAGCCATCGAGCGGACGCAGTACGCGCCCGAGCGCGGAGCGCGGGTGATCGCCGTCAGCCACATGGTTCGGCGACACATCGAGGAATTCGAGCGCGTCCCGCGGTCGTTGATTCACGTCGTCCCCAACGCGATCGACCCGGATCGCGTTCGAGTCGGTCAACCGGGGGCCGTTCGCTGCGCCTTCCGCAATCGCCTGGACCTCGCGCCCGACGATCTCGTTGGCCTGTTCGTCGGCCACAACTACGCGCTCAAGGGGCTGGAGCCCTTGATTCGATCGCTGGCCGCCCGCAACGTCGAAGGCGCCAGACCGATCCACTTGCTCATCTGCGGCGGCGGCAAACCCGCGCGGTTCCGTCGCTTGGCCGAGCGGCTGGGCGTGGGGCCCTCGGTTCACTTTCTGGGCTTTCACGACGACGTTCGCGAATGCTACTGGTCGAGCGACTTCTTCGTCTCGCCGTCCTATTACGACCCGTGTTCGCTGGTGGTCATGGAGGCCCTCGCCTGCGGTCTGCCGGTCATCACGTCGTCGCGCAACGGGGCCGGCGAACTGATGTCCAACGGCAAACAGGGCTACGTCCTCTCCGCTCCCGACGCGATCGGCGAGCTTGCCGGGGCGCTCGACAAAATGACCGACGACGACCGCCGCGCCCGGATGGCGGTCAGAGCCGAGAGGCTGGGCCGCGAGCAAACCTTCGATCGCCACGTCGAGGCGCTGGTCAAAGTGTTCGAAGAGGTCGCCGCGGCCAAGGGGCGAAGCCGAGAGCCGTCGGATTTCATTGCGCGTTGCGCCTGACTTTGGGAGGGCGAGGCTCCCGCCGAGCCCACGCATGGCTTCGGCTCGGCGGGAGCCTCGCCCTCCCAACAACCCTACGATCAAAACCCAGGGAAGGGGAGCCGATCGATGAAGGCCGTAATTCTGGCGGGAGGCAAGGGGACGCGACTGCGCCCTTACACGCACGTTCTGCCCAAGCCGCTGATGCCGCTGGGGGAGGACGATCCGATGCCCATCATCGAGGTCGTCATTCGCCAGCTCGTTCGTTTCGGTTTCCGCGACGTGACGATCATCACCGGATATTTGACGGAACTGATCGAGACTTTTTGCGGCGACGGCCGGAAATTCGGGGCCCAAATCTCGTACCGTCGCGAGGTCGCGCCGTTGGGGACGGCTGGCGGTTTGACGTTGGTGGATTGTCCCGAAGAGCCGGCGCTGGTCATCAACGGCGACATCCTGACGACGCTCGACTATGGAGCGATGTACGCCTTCCATCGCGAGCGGGGCGCCGCGGCGACGATCGCCTCGTATCCGCGCGAGGTGAAGATCGATTTCGGCGTCCTTCAGTTCGGCGACGATCCCCACGTCTTGACGGGATACCAGGAGAAACCCGAGTATTCGTTTCAGGTTAGCATGGGGGTCTACATCCTCGACCCGATCGCGTGGAGCTTTCTGACGCCGGGCGAGGCCGTGACCATGCCCGAACTGCTTGAGGCGATGCGCCGAACCGGGCGGGCGGTCCACTGCTACCGACAACAATGTTATTGGCTCGACATCGGCCGGCACGACGATTACGCCACCGCCAACGAAATCTTCGACACCCGCCGCGCCTCGTTTCTGGGCCAGACCGACAAATCGCTTCTTAAGATCGGGCGAGACGAGTGACCGGCGCAACCTCCTTGTTCCTGTCGTATGGCCTCACCGCCCTCGGCGCCTACGCGCTGGGGGGGCTTCCGTTCGGCTACTTGATTTATTACGCGGCCACCAAAACCGACGTCCGAACCGTCGGCTCGGGGAATATTGGCGCGACGAATGTGGGCCGGCTGCTCGGCTTCCGGTTCTTCGTGTTCGTCTTCCTGCTCGACGTGCTCAAAGGGCTTCTGCCGACGCTCGCGCTCCCCTGGCTGATGACGAAGCTCGGCCTGCCCACGCCGCCGGAATTGCCGGTCGTGGCCGCGCTGGCCGCGATCCTCGGGCACAACTTCCCGGTCTATCTCGGCTTTCGAGGAGGGAAGGGGGTCGCCACGAGCCTCGGCGCGCTCTTGGCCCTGCAACCCGCCGCCTGCGGCGCGGCGGCGATCGGCTTCTTTTCGGTCTTTCTGATCACCCGGTATGTCTCGCTCTCGTCGATGATCGGAGGCGCGGCCTTCGCGGGCGCGTATTTCCTGATGACCAACGAGCCCTGGAACCGAGAACACCGCGCCATGAGCCTTTTGGCCCTGGCCGCCGTCGCCCTGCTGATCGTCCGGCATCGCAAGAACATCGGCCGACTTCGAGCCGGGACGGAGTCTCGAGTGACGTTCCGAGCCAAGCGAACGAAGGAGACGACCTCCGCGCCGCCCGCGGGCAAGGTGCGCCCCCTCGTTCTGGCCGGTCTGGCGCTGGTGGTTCTCTCCGCCGGCGCGGCGGGCTCTTGGCTGGTCCACAACGCCCGAACGCCGATCGAAGCGTCGGCCGGGCCCTGGCGGTTGACCGAGACGCACCGCGAATCGACGGGCCAACAGCGCGCGACGCGAATCGCCTTCAACGCCGCGGGCGACCGAGTTGCCGTGATGTGCCCCCGCTACAATCACGTATTGGTTTACCCGGTGCTTGAAGACGAGACGCTCGGAGAGCCCGTGGAGATCCAGGCGGCGGGCCGTCCCGTGGCCATCGCCGTCGTCGGCGAGACGGTGGTCGTCCTCGAACGTCCCATCAACGACGACAAGCACTTGGAGCCCGGCTGGGCCGAGGTCTTCGGACTGGACGGCTCGCGAATCGGGCCTCGAATCACGGTTGGTTTTTATCCCGACGATCTGGCCGCCTCGCCCGACGAGCGACTGCTCTTCGTCCTCTGCTCCGGTCGGGGCGAGGGAGACGCCGACAAGCCGCTACCGGAACTGACCGTTCTGCCGACGACCTTCGGAGAGGAGGCCCCCGCGCCGATCGGTCGGCTGGAGTTTGAGCCGGACGATGATCCCGACCGCTTGACGATCTCGTCGATGGGGACGCGCGCTCTGGTCGCTTTGGCTCGCTCGGGTCAGGGGGTGGCGATCGACCTGGCGGATCCGACCGCGCCCGAACTCGTCGGCCGCTTGGAGCTTGCCGCCGACGAGTTCCCCTACGTTTCGGAGTCCCCCGACGGCGACTGGATGATCATGCGAACCGGACGTGAATCCGAGGCCGTCGCGCTGTCGGGCGGTTCGACCCTCGACGGCGCGCCCGGCCACATTCTGCTGACTCGACCCGATGAGTCGTCGCTCGATCTGGTTCAGCTCGCGCCGAGGCGGACCTTGGGGCGTTTTCCCATGATGGGGCCGTTGAATCTCGGGCGAACCGAGCCGGCGGATCTGGCGTATTGTGAAGGCCGGCGCTTGTTGGCGGTCGCGACGAAGTCCGGAGCGGTCCATTTGATCCGGTTGCAATCGAGGCTCGACGCGCCTTGAGTTTGTCCCTCGGAAGACCCTCCCTACCAGTGGAGTCGCTCGCGCGATAATCTGAGAAGCGACTCTCCGCGCCTTCTCGCGCGTCCCTCACACCCTGGATGGGTCCCCGCGACTTGGAACCACTGACGCGACAAACTCCCTGGTTCTGCCCTGGATGTCGAAAGTCCGTTGGGCGCGCCCCCGTGTCCGGCCTGTGCGCGCATTGCGGCGACCGGCTGGTTGAGCAAGGATATTGCCCCGTCTGCGAGGATTTTTGGGCGATCGCGGTGGGAAGTCCCTGCCCAAAGCACGAGATTGAGCTGGAGCCCCTGGAGCCGGAAGCCGCGGAGGGCGATCCGGCCGAGTTGTTCACCTCGTGGGTGGAGGTCGCCCGCTACTCCGACACCCTCGCCTGCCAGCCGCCCCGCATCCGGCTTGAGGCGGAGGGCATCCCCACGATCATCGATGGCGAACGGATGGGGGGCAAGTCCATGTATCACGTCGCCACCGGCGGCGTGAGGCTTCGCGTGCCGGAGAAGCTCGCCGCGGAGGCGCGGATCATCCTCTCGCAAACCTGGTCGGCCACCGCCGCCGCGCTCGACATCGACGATTGGGACGACCTCGACGAAGAGGATTCGGAGCCGTCGGCGAGCGAGACGGATCCCCTGTTCGTCCAAACCTTCGGGCCGCTCGCGGTTCTTGGGATCGTCACGGTCGGGACAATCTTCTTCGCCGCGATCGCCGTGCTCTTGAAATGGCTCGGCTCGAATTGACGCCCGGCTCCGGATCACCCCGCGCCGAGCGATCCGCTTTCTCCACTCTCGAACCCCGCGCGCCGTTCGGATTTGGCGGCCTTGGTACAATGCTTCATCGCCGAGATGTGGGTTCATTAGAAGAAGCGTGGAGCGGGGTGAATGACGGAGACGCGGACGGAGGCGGAGTCGGAGAACGCGCGTTTTGGGCGCGGAGGCGACTCCGGCGAGGTGGAGGGCGGAAGAGCGCCGGTTCCCGGTCGGATGATGATCACCGCGGCGTTGATGATGGCGATGACGGTCGCGGCGCTTGAGCAACTGGTTGTTTCGCCGGCGCTGCCGACGATTATCTCCCAGCTCAAGGGCTTTGAGATTTACACTTGGGTGGTCTCGGCCTATCTGCTCGCGGCGACGGTGAGCACCCCTTTATACGGCAAGCTGGCGGACATTTTCGGCCGCAAGCGGGTTCTGCTTTTTGGGTTGGCGCTGTTCAGCGCGGGGTCGATGCTCTCTGGGGCCGCGTGGAGCATGGAGTCGTTGATCGCCATGAGGGCGATTCAAGGGCTGGGGGCCGGCGCGGTGATGCCCATCGTTCTCACGCTGCTCGGCGACCTCTTCACGCTGGAGGAGCGGGCGCGGGTTCAGGGGCTCTTCAGCGCGGTTTGGGGGCTGTCGAGCATCGCCGGGCCGATGGTCGGCGGCTGGGTGACGGTTGAGCTGGGTTGGCGTTGGGTTTTCTTCATCATCGTTCCGTCCGCGCTGCTGTCGTTTCTCATGTTGGCTTTCGGCTTGAAGGAGCAAGTCGCGCGACGACGCGCCGCCCCGATCGATTGGGCCGGCGCGGCCTTGCTCTCGTCGGGGCTCACCGCGCTTCTTTTGATCGTCTTGGATGGAGCCACGCTGGGCTTTTCAAGATCTCTGGCGCTTGGGGCCTTGATGTTGGTCTTGATGGTTGGCTTCGTTGTCCAAGAGCGCCGCGCGATCGACCCGATTTTGCCCATCGACCTGATGATTCGGCCGGCGATCGCGGTCTCGGCGATTGGAAGCTTCGCGATGGGAGGGTTGCTCTTTGGAATTGAGACCTTCGTGCCGCTTTATGTGCAAGGGGTGCTGGGCGGCACGGCCAAGGAGGCGGGGCGGTCGCTCATGCCGATGTTTCTCGCGTGGTCGGTCAGCGTGACCTTCGCGGCGAGAGCCGTCGCGCGGTGGGGGTTCCGTGGCGCTGGCGTCGTCGGGTCGTGTTTGGTCATGTTGGGAATCATGATCTTGGTTCATGGCGCGGCCCACCCTCATACGGCCCGAGTGACGTTCGCCGTGGCGCTGGTCGTCGTGGGCGCGGGAATGGGGCCTACTTCCTTGAGCTTCCTTCTGGCCGTTCAGCATTCGGTGAGCTGGGGCCGCCGAGGCGTGGCGACCGGGTCCATTCTCTTCTCTCGGACGATCGGTGGCGCGATCGGCGTCGGGTTGCTCGGCGGGGTCCTGTCCTGGGAGTTGGCGAGATTGTTGACCCGCGCGGACGCCCGGGGCGTCGACATCAGCTCGGCGCTTCGAGCCGAAACCCATCACCTCTTGTCGGCGCGCCAATTGGAGGTGGTCCAATCGAGCTTGGGCGATTCGCTTTGGGGCGTTTTCCTGGCGACGGCGGCCCTGGCCGCGTGCTGCCTCCTCTGCGCGACCCAGCTTCCTAGCTTGGCGACGGCGGAGGCGTACGCCGAAGCGGATTCCGAGGCGGAGGCCATCGACCGGGACGGGCTCGTCGTCGCGGCGAGCAAGGCTTGAGAGGAGAGAGGGAAGGGCGGGAAGCCACCGGAGGCGTCCTCACCAGCGCCGTCGACGCTTTCGACGGGGGTGGTTTCCCCAGTCGAGCGGCCCGGACATGTGCTGGAACGCGCGGAGCCCCGAGGCGATCACGACGAACCCCATGAAGACCAGGATGAGCGGCATCAGGAAGGGGAGGATCACCAGAAAGAGCCCCAAGATCCAAAGCGCCACCCAGCCCTTGATGAGCAGGCCGACGATGTCGGTTACGCGGAGGTTGGCGGTGAGTTCCTGGAGCCGGCTCGCGGCGGCTGAAAGATCGTCGAAGATCGATCGCGAGGGGAAGTCGGGGCCGACGCGGGGCCTCGTCGGTGGTGGCGAGGTCCGCTCGCGGAGGCCGGCCAGGGCGCGCCTGGTCGTCTCGATTCGCTCGGTCGCGCCGATCGGGTCGTTGGCGAGGATCGCCGCCGCCTCGTCAAGCTCGCGACGAGATCGCTCCGCCGCCTCGCGAAGTTGCGAGCCTCCATGCGGCGCTCGCTCCATCTCGGCGATTTCCAGGCGAGCCTCCTTAAGCGCCTTGGCCGCGGTCTCGTGGGCCAGGTTGAGTCGGTCGAGCTCCGCCTTGCATTCGCTCGAGCGCCGCAAGAGCGCTTCGAGACCCCCCGAGGCCAGGATCTCGCGCGCCTCTTCGGTCGGGCCCACGCTGAAGGTGGAAGCCGATCGCATCCGTTGCTCGGCCTGATTCCAAGCCTCCATGGCTTTGAGCCAACGATCCCAGAGTTGATCCAAGTCGGCGCTGATCTGGTTGTACAAGGCCAGGGTCGCTCCCTCCATCGGCCCGTCGAAGTCCGGGTCCGTGGTTGGCAAGGTCTTGTGGCGCTGACGCAGGGCGTCGATCTGATCCATCAGATGGACGGCCTCTTCACGGAACCGCTTGAATTGCTCGTCCACGCCGGCCTGAAGCCGTCGCCCGCGCCGGTGGAGAATCAGCAGCGCGACCAAGCCCAGCGCGCCAAATAGAAGGATCATGGCCACCGGTAACCGAGCCGTTGGCATGCCGAGCAGCGCCCAGGTTATCTGGGGATTCATGGTCATCAACGTGGACTCCCGTTTCGCCAGGATGGGCCGGGCCAACGGCTGGGGATGAATGGTCGGTTTTTTCTTTTTCCGGCAACTCGACTCTTGTTGGCACGCGAAAATCATTCCGCGAAGCTGAGCGACGTCCCGCGAGGCGGAGTTGAGCGTCTCGAAAGTAGGAGGGTAATCCGACACAAAGGGATTCGTCGATGGAGTGACGGGAATTCCGACCACGAAACCAGGGACGCCCCGCCATGAGCACGCGCCACGACGACTTGACGGTCAAGCCATCCGCCTGCAAGGCGAGCCGCCGACGCCATCCCCGCGGCCCGCGAAGCGATCGCTTTGGTCGGGGCCGTCAACGCCTTCGACCTGGCGGCGGAAGCGCTGGAGCGGATGGCCGGGCTCCGCGTCTCCACGCGCTGCGCGTCGGCGAACGCGACCGGTCTCCGGTCGGAAACCGGCGTTCGCGCGGCGAGTCATCGAAGCGGGGGGATTTACATACTATTCGGCGGTGCGAGCGGCGGCCTGGGGGCCGGCGCCGTCGGCCGCCTCCTGAAGCAGCAGGATGAGCGATTGTTCAAGCTCGGCGGGTTTGAAGCCGAACGGACCGCGGGCGTTTTTGAAGGCGATCTCTCCCTTCTGGTCGATGAGATAGAACCGCCCCGGCATGCCGCTGTAACGCGCGCCCACGGCGTCGTCGATCGTGTCGACCAGCATGGGGAAACCAAGCCCAAGCAAATCTCCGCAGCGCTGGGCGACGTCGACGCGCTCCTCGTAGCTCTGAGGTTGAGCGGCGGAAACCCCCACGTCATCGTTGCTTCGCATCCGCCAACCGTCGGTGGGATGGGCCTCGCGGACGTAAACCATGACGAACGTCGCCCGATCGCCGTACCGCCGGCGCAATTTCTCGAAATTCCCCGCCTGGCTCCGGAACGGTCCACACGTGAAGTTGCCGAAGATCAAGACCAAGGGCTTCGGACCGATCAACTTCGAGAGCGTCACCTCGGCCTCGCCGTCGCTGGTCCTCAGCGTGAAATCCGGCGCGGGCTCGTTGAGGTCCGGGCCCGACTGAAGCGAGCCGATCTCTTGCTGGAACAGGCCCCGAATCAACTGAGCCTTGGTCGGACGGTCGCCCGGCGACATCGAGGGGGCCGGCGCCGGCAGCGCCCGCTCCAAGTCGAGCCGCGAGAGGAAGCCCGCGCCATCGGAGTCGGCCTCTTGAAAGAACGCGTCGATCTCCTCCCGGGTGACCTTCCCATCGCCGTCGCGATCCAGTCGCTGGAAGAGGATTGAGCCGGGGGAGGGGGCGTAATCCTTCGAGAAATCGAAGTCGGCCTCCGTCAGGTTCTCGTCGTGGTCGCGGTCGAGGCGGGCGAAGTCGTCGTCGGCTCCGGGGTACTCCGATCGGCTGACGCGTCCGTCGCCGTCGCCATCATATTTCGAGCGCGTCGCGTCCCAGCCGTACCGGGTCCGCGTGACCGAGGTTCGGAACCAACCGTTGGTCGGCCCCATCGGCTCGTCGTTGAGGATCGCCGTGTACATATCGAGCCATTCCGGGCGATCGGGCCACGCCTCGCGCAGCGCTAGTCCAACGTCATCGACCGGGCGAGCCGCGTCCGAGGGTTCGTCGGCCGTCGCCGGACCTCCGAGGACAACACAGGCCGACAGCGCCGCCGCAATCCGCAAGGGCTTTCTCATGTTCGCGCTCCGAACTCGGAAGGAGAAATCTTGGATGTGAAGGCGAGTGGCGGCGACGATGGGCTCCGCCCAGTCCAGGTTCGCCGGATCCCGCGGCGGCCTGGGGTTGCAAACCGCCGCTAGACACCCACGATCAGCTTCGATGGGGGCGACGTGGACGGGCGAGCCCGTCGGCGTGGATTGCTCCTTGCAATGCGGCCCCGAGCAGGGGCGGCTGGGGTCGGGCGCCCATGGGGACGAATCGTTGGAAGTCTTGGCGGGTTCACCATCAATCTGAAAGATTTCAAACGATGTCGTCGACTCATGAGCCGAAGCGCCCGCCCAAGTCACTCCGGCCGGATGCGGGCAACTCGCCTGGGCGGGGCCGGAGGACGAAACGAACGCCGAACACGCGACCACCAGAGCCGCAATTGAAGGAAACCGAAATCGTCGTGGCTGAGAAGAAGCCATGGAATCGATTTCGCGCGTGAGAGTGGAGCATCGGGACGGCGCACGATGAGGCGCATGGCAATTTAGCCGGCCCATCGCCCCAGTCAACAAAATTTTCGGAATCCTCGAAATAAAAAAAGCACCGCGCGGATTGAGACCGCGCGGGGTGGTCCGGCCCCGCGCCGGGATTGTGTTTGTTGACGTGGACGATCAAGAGGGCTTGATGTGCAGTTCCTTGAGCTGTCTCGGGTCGACCGTCCCGGGAGCGCCGGTCATCAGGTCGGTGCCCTTGGCGGTCTTGGGGAAGGCGATGCAGTCTCGGATGTTGGTGAGTCCGGCGTAGAGCATCACCAGGCGATCGAGGCCGAAGGCGATGCCCCCGTGCGGCGGCGCTCCGTTGCGCAGGGCGCTGAGGAGGAAGCCGAATTTCTCCTCAGCCTGCTCGGCGGTTAGGCCCAGCAAGCCGAAGATCTTCGACTGGATGGCCGGATCATGGCAACGGATGGTGCCGCCGGCGCCCTCCTCGCCGTTGATGACCAGGTCGTAAGCCTGGGCCCGGACCTTGGACGGATCGGTGTCGAGGAGATGAAGATCTTCGGCGAGCGGCATCGTGAACGGGTGATGCTCGGCGACGTACCGATTTTCCTCCTCGTCCCAGGCCAGAAGGGGGAAGTGGATCACCCACGAGTAATGGAACGCCTTGGGATCAAAAAGCTTCAGCTCGGCGGCCAGCCGCGTCCGGAGGTTGGAGAGGGCTTGGCTGGTCACCGCCTGGGTGTCGGCGACGATGAGGATGAGGTCTCCCGGCTTGGCGTCGAACCGCTGGCGAAGCTCGGCCTGAATCTCGGGCTTGAAGAACTTGGCGGTGGGTCCGGCGAACGTCTCGGCCTCGACCTTCAGCCAGACGAGCCCCTTCGCGCCAAAGGTGGCGGCGAACTCGGTCAGTCCGTCCAGATCCTTGCGGCTGTACGTCTCGGCGCCGCCGGGGGCGCAAATCCCTCGGATTCGATTTCCAGCCTCCTTGGCCGTCTGGAAGACTCGGAACTCGGTTCGCTCGGCGATGTCGGCGACGTCCTTCAGTTGCATGTCGTACCGAAGGTCGGGCCGGTCGCTGCCGTACCGCTCCATCACGTCGTGGTATTCGAGCCGGGGCAGGGGAAGCGACGGCTCCTCTCCGCCGAATTCACGGGCCAACTCGGCGATCAGGGTCTCCATGGACGTCATGACGTCGAAGTCTTCGACGAACGACATTTCCACGTCGAGCTGGGTGAACTCGGGCTGTCGGGTGGCTCGAAGGTCCTCGTCGCGGAAGCATCGGGCGATCTGGAAATAGCGGTCGAAGCCCGAAACCATCAGAAGCTGCTTGTACAACTGCGGCGATTGGGGCAGGGCGTAGTAGTGCCCGGGGTGGACTCGGCTGGGGACCAGGAAGTCGCGGGCGCCCTCGGGGGTGCTTCGTCCCAGGATCGGCGTTTCGACCTCCAGGAAATTCTGGTCCGAGAGAACCCGGCGCATCACTTGGCTGATCTGGTGACGGAGGATGAAGACGCGCTGAAGCTCGGGGCGCCGAAGGTCTAAAAACCGATACTTCAGGCGCAATTCCTCGTTCGGCTCGGGGCCGCCGATCTCGAACGGCGGGGTCGGCGTCTCGTTGTAGACGACCAACTCGGAGACTCGGACCTCGATCTCCCCCGTCTTGAGGTTGGGGTTCTCCTTGCCCTCCAGTCGGGGGGCGACGGTTCCTCGAACGCCGATGACGTATTCGTTGCGAAGCTCCCGGGCCTGGGCTTGAAGCTCGGCGCCGGCCTCGGGCTCAAAGACGACCTGGGTCACGCCGTATCGGTCGCGAAGGTCGATGAAAACCAGGCCCCCGAAATCGCGCCAGGCGTCGACCCAACCGTTGAGCGCGACGGCTTGCCCGACCTGGTCCTTCGTCAATTCCCCGCACGTGTGTGTCCGTTTCAGCAGCATGGTTCGCTCGGCGGCCCGTCGATTGGCGTAAGTTGTGATGTTTACTTGGTTTGAACGCGGGTCGAGGAATCGCCGCGAGGCCGGTCCCCCGGTCGATCACGATACCCCGGCCGATTTGGAGGCGTCAAGGCGGGGCAGCGGTTCCCGCCGTCATCTTTCTCGGGGCCGCTACTCTTCAGATTGGCGTCCGAGACCAGTGGCTCGCGCCCGGGCTTTCGGTCCCAACGCGGCCGACGCGAGAGAGCGGCGTGTCCGGGAAGCTCGACTCGAATTCCACGCGCGCTCCCGTCGCGAGGGGGGCGATTGATTCGGCTCAACTCTTAGCGCGGAGGGCCTCCAAGTCGTTCCAGAAGCCCGGATAGGTCTTGGCGACGCAGCCGGGGTCTCGAATGATCACGCCGGGGATTCTCAGTCCCGCCAGGGCGAACGACATGGCCATCCGGTGATCGTCGTAGGTGTCGATCTCGGCCGGCTTTAGGGCCGAGGGCGCCGGCGGGTCGATCACCAAGCCGTCGGGCAGCTCGTCGACCTTGGCTCCAAGCTTCCTCAGTTCGGTCGCCAAGGCGGCGATTCGGTCGGTTTCCTTGTGTCGGATGTGGGCGACGTTTCGGATCCGCGTGACGCCGTCGGCGAAGAGGGCGACGACGCCCAGGGTCATCACCGTGTCGCTAATCGCGTTCATGTCGATGTCCACCGCCCGAAGCGGCCCGCCGGTGATCGTCGTCTTGCGGACGTCGCGATCCACGGCGCAGCCCATGTGCTCCAGCACGCCGACGAACTCCATGTCTCCCTGAACGCTCGCCAGGCCAAGGTCTTCGATGGTGATCGTCCCCCCCGTCAGCGCGGCGAGGGCGAAGAAGTAGCTGGCGGCCGAGGCGTCGGGCTCGATCGGATACTTGCGTCCTTGATATTTCGCCGGATGGACGACGAACCGGCGATACTTCTTGTTGCTCGGCTCCACGCCGAAGGCCCGCATGATGTCGAGCGTCATGGCGACGTACGGCTGGGAAACGAGCGTTCCCTCGACCTCGACGATCGACTCCTCCTTGGAGTAGGGAAGGGCCATCAGCAGGCCGCTTAGGAACTGGCTGGAGATGTCGCCGCGAACGAAGGCGTAGCCGCCGTGGAGCCCATCGGCTTCGATCAAGACCGGGGGGCAGCCGGTCCCCAGCTCGCTCTTGGTCCGGGCTCCCAGTCCGTTGAGCGCTTGGAGGAGGTCGGCGACGGGGCGTTGGCGCATTCGGGGAACGCCGTCGATCCGATAGGTTCCCTCGGCCGTCGCCAGCGCGGCGGTTAGGAACCGGAGCGTCGTCCCCGAGTTCGCCACGTTGAGATCGGCCTTGGTCGCGGGAATCCGGCCGCCGCAGCCCTCGACCCGGATCAGGGCTTTTTCCTTGTCGTGCTCGACCTTAATCCCGAGCGCCTTGAGAGCCTCGACCATGACCTGGGTGTCTTCGCTGTCCAGCGCGCCTGGAAGCTGGCTGGGCCCGTTGGCCAGCGCGGCGATGATGAGGGCGCGGTTGGTCAGGCTCTTGGACCCGGGCACGCGAACCGTCGCGACGGGGGGAGGGCCGGTCCAGGGGTCGATCGGAAGCTCGGACGGATAATCAGACATCGTTTCCCAGTTCGGAACAAGACGCGAAGAATGACGCAACTAGTGATCGGAGCGCGGTTGAAGCCCCGGCGCGGCGTCGGCGATCCGCCGCGCGGCCTCTTCGACGGACATCCCCGCCAGGACGAATCGCTTTTGGCGGGAGGTTTCGCCGGAGACGAGGGCGATCTCCGACGACCGACAGCCCAGCGCGCGGGCGAGCAGTTCCAAGATCGCGGCGTTGGCCTTCCCCTTGTCAGGGGGAGCGGTCACGGCGACCCGAAGCGCGCCGGCGCGTTCGCCCAGTATCGCATTTCGACGGGCCCCCGGCTGCGCGTGAACGGCGAAGATCGTCCCTTCCTTGCTCGGAATCAGATCGATCATGGCTCCACCCCCTCAAAGAGGGCCGAGCCGACTCGAACCAGCGTCGCCCCCTCTTCAACGGCGGTCTCGAAGTCGTTCGACATTCCCATCGAAAGCTCCGGCAAGGCCAGGCCCGAGCGGTCCCGCAAGGCGTCTCGAATCTCCCGGAGCCGGACGAACGACGGGCGAGCGGTCTCGGCGGTGGTCCCCCAAGCGGCCATCGTCATCAAGCCCGCCGGACGAACCCGACGGCAACCGGCGATCGCCTCGGAGTCGGCCAAAATCGCGTCGTCACGCCAGCCGTGCTTGGCCTCCTCGTCCGACGTGTTGACCTGCAAAAACACCATCGGCGGCTCTTGCTCCTCGCCCACCTGCTGGTTGATCGTCCGAAGAAGCCTAAGCGAATCGACCGCGTGAATCACCCGCGCGATCGGCAGGGTCCGCTTGAGCTTGTTTCGCTGCAAGTGCCCGATCAAATGCCAACGAACATCGGGTGGCAAGTCGGCGAGGACCTCGGCCTTCTCCCAAAGTTCCTGCGGATAGTTCTCGCCCAGGTCGCGAATGCCCGCCTCCACCAACGGTCGAACCCACGACGCAGGCCGCTTCTTCGTCACCGCGACCAGGACCACCGAGGCCGGATCGCGGCCCGAGCGTCGAGCCGATTCGGCGATTCGATCGCGGACGGAGAGCAGGTTGTCGCGGATTCGAGGGCTGTTCATTGTGGAGCCGGATGGCATGACGTCTAAATCGAAAGAGACTCAGGACTCGGATGTGTTTAACTTTTTTATGACTTGCTCTTGGCAATCGGTGTTTCGCTCAGAAACGCCCGAACCTCTTCGATGGAATATGGCGGGTCTTTCCGCAGGTGAATCACGGTGTGGCAGTTCGGGCAGACCGGCCGTAGATCATTAATCGGATCGATCTTGTAGCCCTCGCCGATTTCGCTGATCGGCTTGAGATGGTGGACGTGGATCACGCCATCGGCGACAACTCCGTATTGTTTCCCGAAGTCGAATCCGCAGACCGCGCAGTTGGCCCCGTAATGCTCAAGGCAGAGTTGCCTCGCTCTCGCATTTCGCTCGTAGGCGTTGACCGTAATCCGTGAGACCGTCCCCTCCCACAATTCCGAGCCCCCGACGAGATCCTCGGGAATCATCGTGCGCTTCGGATGATGGGCTCCAAGCCAATCGGGTAATTCCTCATCGACAAGCGAGAGGATAATGGCGAGCCCTTGAGCGTCGAACGGAAAGAAGTAGCCTTGTCGCGCGAAGCCTCGGCCGTCGATGGGGTAATGCTTAAACCGTAGGGGAATGAGTCTTTCGCTGAAAGACTCGCGCGGCAAAGGTTTGTCAAGCTCATGGTACTCGGTGCCGAACCGCCACCCCGCCCCGTAGTCCTCGTCCTGGAGCAGCGGCAGTTGATTGAAATAGCGGCCGTCTTCATGAGCACGGCTGAAGGCAACGACATGGGGTTTTCGGTAATGAACGACTAGATCCCCGGCCCGTGCCTCGCCGACCGTTTTTCTATATGTGGCATTGCCACCATAGTCGGACTCATCCGAGCTACATACAACGTCGCAAGCTCTTTCAAGCTCCCACTGATTCGACTGATTGCACCACCAGAACCGCATTGCTAGACTCTCCCACGGTTTCCCTTGTGCCCACACGGTCGCCCTTATAGCGGTCGGGTCAGCGACCCATTCCAGACCCACCGCGATGACGCGGGGCGGGTTATCGGGTATCCTAACACGCTGTTCGAGCCGGCACGTCTCCTGACGCCCGCGCTCGCGATTCGCCACCCCTATTTTTGGATTCAGGTGCCATCCACGATGAAGCCGTTCCTCATCATAACGGGAATTCTTTCCGCGTGCTTAATCGTCCTCCAGGTCGTGCTTGGGCTCTGGATCCGAAGCGGGCAGCGAAGCTTGGCCACGAGCCATTTTCACACCGGGACGTTGATGGCCGTCGTCTGCCTCGTCTACATCGCCGTCTCGCTGGGAGTGATCATCTCGAAGCCCCGCCGCGACACGCCTTGACCAGGAACCCTATGGCCGAGGGGCCTCTCCCCGGCGGGCGCTGCCCGTCGAGCCAACCGACGGAGCGCTAGTCGAGCGCGACGATCGGGTCGACGTCTCCTTCGGGGGTGAATCGGGCGACGAGGAATCGGGCGGTCGTCGAACAGCCTAGAAACGATCGCCTGGCGGGGGGGCCGAGGCTCCGGTAGATCAGGAACGTCTCGGAGCGCCCCCAGCTCACCCGCGCCGCCTGGGCCAGTTCGGGGGGGCGGATCTTAAAGTTTTCCGAGACCGTCAGCGCTCTCCAACTCAATTTTTTGCGATGCCGGGCACCGTTCCATGACACGAACAGCGGCATCCAGGCCCTCGAACCGGTCGCGGCTTGCGAGAGCGAAAGCGCGCCGCGCTCCGCGTCGAGTTCGAATCGGCCCCGCTCGGTTTCGCTCGCGAGCGGAGGTAAGCCCAATGGAATCACCTGGGCCGACTTTCCACCCGTCGCCGAACGCAAGAGCAGCGCCCGAGAGTCGGAGACGGGCTCAACGGTTGGGTTCGAGGCCGGGAGCCCGATCGTCGTTTCGAGCGTCCCGGGAGGCTTCACGCCGTCCACCTGATCGGACAGAAGCGCGGCGCGTCGGCCATGCAGCAGCACCAGCACGCGCTTGACGCGAAGACCGTTGGCGCGAAACGTCCACTCCACGACGTCGGCGGCCGAACTCGTCCGCCAAGCCACCGGCTTGATGGCCGTCGCCTCGCCCTCATCTCCCCCCGGGGGACGCCAAAGACCTTCCAGCCACCCATGGCCGGAGCCGAACAGGTCGAAGCGGGTCGCGCTTGCGCCGGCGCGTTGATCAAAGGCCAGCAGGTCGCCCCGCGAGGTCCAATTGACCCTCAGCGCGCCCAGGACGTGTTTCGAACTCGACCAACCCGCCCGAGGCGGCGAAATCGGCTTCGTCCTCCGGCCGGGAAACCACCAACCGAGCACCCGCGCCGCGTCGGAACCGGGAAAGGCGCGGGCCAACCGCTCCCATCGAGCGCGCAAGTCTTCGGCCGTCATCGCTTCTTCGTCGAGCGTCGCCATTCGGCCGTCGGGCCGGGCGAACCGCATCAGGGATCGGAAAAAATCGAGGACGCGACCGTCGATGTCGCTCGGCCAATCCCCGCGCTCCTCTTTCGCCCCGACCAGCATCTCAAGCGCGGGGAACCAAGCGCCGATCGCAAGGCGAACCGGAGCGCCCTCGTCCCCAAGCTCCCGGCTCAACCAACGAGCCAGCGGATCCGAAGCGGCCCGGCGCGTCCAAGCGTCCACCGCCTTGGCCAGGGAGGCCAAAATCTTCGCGTTAAACTCCGACCCGATCGTCATGTGGTTGACCGTCTCATGTTCTTAAGCGCGCTCCGAATTGCGAGCCCGCGATTTTCCAATCCTGTTGCTTGTCGGTTCGAGCGAGCCGCTCCCATCATCGCGAACCCGCGCGATCCATGAAAGGGACGCCGGCGGGCGGGGCGCGCTGACGAGCGCCCCATCCGAATGAATCTTGGCCCTTGGGAACGGCCGCTAGAGACGGTCGTTGCCCACGCCAAAACTCGCCGATTTGGGTTCGTTCGGGCGCGATTCTTTCTTCGATACTACGCGAAAAACCACCGTAACTCTATGGGTATAAGAGACTTATCGACAAAGATCCGCCTCGGAGATTGGGTTCGTTCGGACATTTTTTCGCGAGAAGGAGGACCCAGCCCTCGCCGATGGTCGTCCCCTCGGCGCCGCTTCGGGGGAAGGACGCGAACGCGCCGCGCGCAGTTTCCCCCTGTAAGTAATGCCACATTCATCGCGATATCGAACAACAAAACCGCTCGCCGCGTGGTCGTTCCATTCCGCGCGAGCCTCATGGTGGACTCAACCGTTATGAACCGTCTGGAAAACGCCCCGTTCTGCATGGCTCCTCGCCAAAATCGAGCGGAGCGCCCGCGATGTCCCCGGCTGATTGCGTTGAATTTGTCGAGTGAATCCGGGCGGCGGGAGGGAGCGATGGCGCGTTTTGGTCGTTACCATGGACGGACTTTGTGTTCGAGTCCCATTCCATCTTTCGTGTTGGGGCCTAGGAATCGTGAAATACTCGGTTGGTCAAAGAATGGCGGCCTGGCTTTTGGTTGCCGCCGTGGTTTCCGGAGGGACGCGGCTCTGGGCCGAGGAGGGGTCCGGCGTCGCGTCTGGGAGCGTCGCGGAGGAGCTTGGCTTCGACGCCAAGCGGTTGAGCCGCCTCGACGAGGTGGTTGCGAAGGCCGTGGGACCGGGCAAGCTCGCCGGCGCGGTCGTTTTGGTCGGGAGCGACAAGGGGGTCGCCTACGCCGGGGTGTTTGGCGAGCGGGCCGTCGAGCCGTCGACCGAGCCGATGAGTCGCGACACGATTTTCGACATGGCCTCGCTGACCAAGCCCATCGCCACGGCGACCTCGGTGTTGGCCTTGATCGAGGAGGGAAAGATCCGCCCCTCCGACCGGATCGTCGACTACTTCCCGGAGATGGACAATCACGGCAAAGGGCGAATCACCATCGAACAACTGCTCCGCCACCGGGCCGGCCTGATTCCCGACAACTCGCTCAACGACTACAAGAACGGCCCGGAGGAGGCCTGGAGGAAGATTTGCGACCTGGGTTTGGTCGCGAAGCCGGGAGAGCGGTTCATCTACACCGACGTCGGCTTCATCATCCTGGGCAAGCTCGTCGAGAAGGTCTCGGGAATGCCTTTGGACCAGTTCGCGCGCGAGCGCGTGTTTCAGGTCGTCGGGATGGACGACGCCCATTTTCGGCCCTCCGGCGGCGACTCGTCGGCCTGGCCGGGGGTTGAGCGGATCGCTCCGACCGAGCCTCCGTTTCGGGGCGAGGTCCACGACCCGCGGGCCCGGGCGCTTGGCGGCGTGGCGGGGCACGCGGGGCTCTTCGCCACGGCCGATGATCTCGCGGCGTATGCTCGGACGCTCTTGGATGGCGGTCTCGCCCCGTCCGGCAAGCGGTTGCTCGGCCCCTTGACCATCCGGCTGATGCTCGACACGGGAGACACCCCGTCGGGCCAGCGCAGGGGGTTGGGATGGGACGTGGAGACCGGCTACAGCAGCCCCCGCGGCGAGCTTTTCG
>Ga0180220_1001167_pt1 | contig 20989 bp, 21 predicted proteins | sample eDN5th37CBELigBY_FD_151335 | JGI IMG/M metagenome (GOLD analysis project Ga0180220, IMG submission 151335) | Enriched backyard soil microbial communities from Emeryville, California, USA - eDNA 5th pass 37_C BE-Lig BY (version 2) (version 2) | ecosystem: Environmental > Terrestrial > Soil >...
AGTTACTCCGTCGAGTATCGGGAGCATCAAATCCATTACGATCAGGTCGGGCTGAATTGTTCGCGCGGCGTTGATTCCCGCGCGCCCGTCTGCGACGCCTCGAACCTCGAATCCTTCCTCGGACAGGAACTCACGGAGGACGGACCGAATGGCAGGATCATCTTCGACGAGCAGGATGCAAATCACGTGTCCTCCTACCCTCCGCACCAGCTCATCGGTGCGGCAAAAAGGTCCATACCAGAATCCGTGCCACGCTCTCTCGTCAGGCCGTCGACGTCCCCCTTCTGAAATTGGCTGTTGTCCATCGCCTGACATGTGAGCAACGCTTGCTGATGAGAAGTCCGATTGACACAGGATCTCTTGCCGTTTCCTGTGACTTGAACGCACAGGACTGGCTTGTGATTGCGATACTGCGGCGCGTTTGTCGTGTCTCTTGACGCCCTCTGAATATCCGATTCGCGTCTGCGTCGTCGTTGAGCCTGATTAGTGGCCAACGCAGCAGATTCAGGGTTTTTACGTATTCCATCCTGTCTCGGGTATGCGTAGAGTGACAATGCTCGACACGACGCGTGCGCTTGTACCCAGATCGATCAGGGGGTGACATCAGTGAAGCGACTTCAGACATCGTTAGCTAGTGTGGAATCTGCGGAGAAGCTTGATGGAATCGCCAGGTCTGCCACGGATCGAGGCGATGACGCTGAATGGACGAGCGTGGATAAACGCGAGGACATCGTGACCTGCGAGCAGGTGGGGCGTAACACATCGGTGGTGCTAATCAGAAATAATGACTCGGGCGAATTGCTATCCGACGCCGGAGACTGAGGATCCGCCGATTCGCTTCATTCGTGGCATGCTGGACGCAATCTGATCTCTACTCGTAGTGCGCTGCCGCTCCTGTTGGGGCAGTGACAACGGCAGGGAGGATAGCGTGGAATCTAGCGAACCACGAATGACGCGCCAGAAGGCATCCGGCTTGCAACGGTTCTTCCTTCGCAGCCCGGTCAATCTCTACCGGGGACCGATCGCTGAACTGTTGCGCTGGCGATGCGTCTTGTTGCTGATTGCGATCGGGCGGAAATCCGGTGAGCCGCGTCCAGTCTGCATCAGCTTCATGCCTGATGGCGACCGCTACATTGTCTTCTCTGGCTGGGGCACTAGCTCAAACTGGTATCGCAACGTCCGCGCGAACCCGCATGTCACGATCCAGGTTGGCCGCAAGCGGATGGAAGCTGAGGCCCGCTTGATCGATTCTCCCGAAGAGCGCGTAAATCTGATGCTGCGTATGCAGAAGCGCTCCGGCTCGTGCGGGCCACCGAAGCTGGTTCGGCCACTGCTGCGCCTGACCGGCCTGTTCGATTACGACGCCGAGTTGCGCATGGCTGTCGAGCAGGGTGGCGACCTGCCGGTACTGGAGATCGTCCCGCTCGACGGCCAAAGCGTCCAGAGCTAACTGACCGCGGCGGCCGTCTGCCCTGCATGCTTCGCGAACGATGCGTGCAGTCGCCGATCGGCGGTCAGCTCAGGGTGGAATGCTGTTGCGAGGATATTGCCGCAAGACACGGCAACGATGTTGTCGCGTCCGTCGCGCGCTTCAATGCGCACATTGGACCCGACCCGCGCCACGACCGGTGCTCGAATGAATACGGCGCGCAGGTTGGCGATGCCCAGGCTCGGCAGCGCGACATCCTCCTCGAACGACGCCAATTGCGAGCCGTAGGCGTTGCGCTCGACGGTGATATCCAGCAGCCCCAGCAGCGGCTGGTCGCGACCGACATCGTTTGCCAGCAGGATCATGCCGGCGCACGTGCCCCAGACAGCCCCGCCGCCCGCGACAAACGACCTGATGGCGCGATCAAGCTCGTATTTGACCATCAGCTTGCCGATGACCGTGCTCTCGCCGCCGGGGATGATCAGCCCGCGCAACCCGGCCAGATGCTCCGGCAGTCTGACCTCCCGCGCCGCAACGCCGATCTCCGTCAGCGCGGCGACGTGCTCGATGAACGCGCCCTGCAGGGCGAGGACGCCGATTGCGCCCTCGCCCGCTGCATCTGGATGCGAGAGCAGGGCCGGTACGTGATACCGTCCGCTCATTGGATTACCACCCGCGTGTCGCCAGCAGCTCGTCGGCCGGCAGCGTGCTGACGTTGATCCCGACCATCGCCTCGCCCAGATTCTCGCTGACCTTCGCGATGCGGATCGGGTCGGTGTAGTGCGTGACCGCTTCGACGATGGCCGCCGCACGGCGCGCCGGATCACCGGACTTGAAGATGCCCGAGCCGACAAACACGCCATCGCAGCCGAGCTGCATCATCAGCGCCGCGTCGGCTGGCGTCGCGATGCCGCCGGCAGCGAAGTTGACAACCGGCATCCGGCCCAGATCAGCAACCTCGCGCAGCAGATCCAGCGGCGCGCCAAGCTCCTTGGCGAATGCCGGCAGCTCGTCGCGCGTCATGCTGGTGGCCCTGCGGATTTGCGATTGCATCGTGCGCATGTGCCGCACGGCCTCGACGACGTTGCCGGTCCCGGCCTCGCCCTTCGTGCGGATCATCGCGGCACCCTCGCCCAGCCGACGCAGCGCCTCGCCGAGGTCGCGCGCGCCGCAGACGAACGGTATGCGGAACGCGAATTTGTCGATGTGGTGTTCCTCGTCGGCCGGTGTCAGCACCTCCGACTCGTCGATGTAGTCGATGTCGCAGGCCTCAATTACCTGCGCCTCAACGAAGTGCCCGATGCGCGCCTTCGCCATGACCGGGATCGTGACCGTTGCCTTGATCTCGCGGATCAATGCCGGGTCGCTCATTCGCGCCACGCCACCGTCGCGCCGGATGTCCGCCGGTACGCGCTCCAGCGCCATGACCGCGACGGCCCCGGCCTCTTCCGCGATCTTCGCCTGCTCTGGCGTGACGACATCCATGATGACGCCACCCTTGAGCATTTGCGCCAAGCCAACTTTCGTCCGCCATGTGGACTGGTCCAATTCATGCCCTCCTTTGGCCTGCGAGCGTCGAAATGCCTCCTGCCCCACCAGCATGACACTCGGCAAAGCCAATGGCAGCATCCAATCGGAGTCATCCATCCTTCCGATGGTTCGTTGTTATCCAGGCGTCAAGACGCGGCAACAGGGTTCGAACGTGCTGAGCTGGCGCCCGGGAAGCGTGAGGGAGCAGGAGGCCGACGTGAACTCTGTCTCCGAGCCGCAAACAACTATGGGCTACCGACGAGTCGCCGCCCTACCGATGCCGCAAGCGCGGATCGAAGGCATCGCGTAGCGCGTCACCGGCGAGGTTGATGACCGAGACGGTCAGCATGATGCAGAGGCCCGGCGCGAGCACCTGCCACGGGCGGATCTGCACGTAGACCCGCGCATCGCTGATCATCGTCCCCCACTCCGGCGTCGGCGGTTGCGCGCCGAGGCCGAGGAACGAGAGCGCAGCCAGGTTCAGCATCGCCGAGCCGGCGTTCGTCGTCACGAGCACGATCGTTGGCCCCAGCACATTCGGCAGTACGTGCCGCACCAGGATCGATGCATTCGACGCCCCGGCAACCGTCGCTCCTTCGACGTAGTCGGACGCGTACTCACGGATCAGCACGCCACGATAGATGCGCGCATACCACGGCCAACTGGCGATCGTCAGCGCGATCAGCAGGTTGCGGAACGACGGCCCCAGCACCGACGTCAGCGCCAGCGCTACCACCAGCGACGGGATCGCCAGCAACGCATCGATCAGGCGGCCGGTCGCTGAATCCAGCAGACGATGGCGCGTCGCAAGGCCGGCGACCAACAGGCCGATCAGGTTCCCCGCCACACTGACCGCCGCCGCGCCCGCGAGCGTCCAGCGCGCCCCGAGCAGTAGCCGCGCCAGCAGGTCGCGACCAAATGCGTCCGTGCCGGCCGGATGGTCGAGCGACGGAACCTGCAGCCGCGCCACGGGATTGTGCTCGTACTGTCCGTGGTTCCAGACCATCGGCCCGACGATTGTGATGAGGGCGAGTGTTGCCAGCGCGATGGTGGGCAGCAGCCAGCGCGGCCGACCCACCGACCGCCGCCGCGCCCCGTCTGTCGGCAGTGCCCGCTCAAGCGTTGCGATGTCAACCGTCGGCTGTTCCATCGTCACAGGCTCCGCACGCGCGGGTCGAGCCGCGCGACCAGCAGGTCGGTGATGAGGTTGACGACGACGAAGATCAGCCCGGCCATCACCGCGAACCCGACGACAACCGGCGTGTCCCGCACCAGCGCGCTCTCGACCGCGAGGCGGCCGATGCCGGGCCAGGCGAAAACATATTCAACGACCGCCGCGCCGGTCATCAGCCCGGCCAACTGCAACCCCAGCATCGTCGAAATCTCGGCCAGCACGTTGGGCGTGACGTGGCGCAGCGCAAGCCGCCACTCCGACAACCCCTTCATCCGCGCGACGGTCAGGAAGTCGGCGCTGAGCACCTCCAGCGTCGCCATGCGCGTCAGGCGTGTCAGGAAAGCAATATTCGGCAGCGCAACGACGATTGCCGGCAGGATGATGCCCGAGGGTGTTAGCGATCCGAAGACCGGCAGCCAGCCGAGCCGGATGCCAAAGACATACATCAGCATCAGCGCGACCCAGAAGCCGGGCGCGGCAGTGCCGATTACCGCGACCAACTGCCCGAGCCGATCGATCCAGCTTCCGCGCTGCCAGGCCGTCAGGATGCCGAGCGGCAACGCAATCACCGCGCTGATCGCCGCCGCAACAAGTGCCAGCGCCAGTGTCGCCGGCATCCGCTCCAGGTACATCGATGTGACGGGCTGGTAGGTGCGGTGTGAGCGACCGAGGTCGCCCTGCGCCGCATCGACGATCCAGCGCAGGTAGCGCTTAATCACCGGTGCATCCAGCCCGAGCTCCTGCCGCTTCGCCGCGACAGCCTCCGGCGGCGCAGGCGACAGCCCGCTCGCCTCAACGAGCAAGCGGGCTGGGTCACCCGGCGCGATCGCCTGCAGCGCAAACGCCAGCGTCGCGACGGTGAGCAGAACCGGAAAGATGCTGAGTATGCGCTGGATCACTATCGTTCCCGACCGTGCCTGAGCCGAATTACGACGCCGGCTGAATCGACGTATCGATCAGGTACAGATCGTTGCTGCGCATCTCAAATGGCGCAATCGTGTCCGACTGATAAGCAATGACCAGCGGCGCGGCCACGAGATAGACGTTCGACGCGTCGTCTCGGACAATCTGCTGCGCCTCCAGCACCAGATCCTCCCGCGTCTGCGCGTCGCCCTCAGTCAGCAGCTCGGTCGCGACCTCATCAAGGCGATCGTTCTGGATTCCGCCATAGTTGTAGATCCCGTCGCTGACGAGGCTCACATTCAACGCGTAGCGCGGATCGCCGATCGGCACGAGGTTCACTGAGAACATGGCGGCCTCGAAATCGCCGCTGCTCATCTGTGCGCTGATGTCATCGACCTGGCGGATCTCGACGTCGAATCCGATGGCGCGCAGCTGGTCCTGGATCGATACCGCGATGGCCGGCAGCTCCGGCCGCCGCGCGTAGGTGTGCAGCACGAAGCGCAGCGCTTCGCCGCCCTTCTGTCGCACGCCGTCGCCACCCTCGACCCAACCGGCGGCGTCCAGAATCTCCGCCGCGCGATCGACGTCCGTCTCGATCGGCGGTATCGTCGGGAGCCCGAGATCGGCCGGGAAGAACGTCGATGTCGATGCGCCGAGCCCAGCCAGCGTCAGGTCGTTCAGCAGCTCCCGATCGATGCCAACCGCGAACGCCTCACGCACCGCAAAGTCGTCAAACGGCGCGCGCGCGTGATTGAGGACGACGTGATGCACGCGTGTCGACGCACTGGAGATGATCTCGACCCCGCCACCGACACCGACCGTCAGCTCGGTCGGTACCTCGGTCACCAGATCGACCTCGCCCGCCTGCAACCCCAGCATGCGCGCGTTGGCATCGCGAACCAGCCGCACCGTCACGCTGTCGAACGGCGGTGTCCCGCTCCAGTGACCCGCATAGGCATTCAGCACCAGACGATCATCTGGCGTATGCTGGGCCACCTGATACGGCCCGGTCATCGAAAGACCGCCGAGCGCGCTCGCATCCTCCGTGGCAATCACGAGGTGGAACGTCGCCAGGTTGTTCGGCAGGGTCGGGAGTGGGTCATCGAAGCTGAGATCGAGCGTGCGCTCATCCACGACCGTCATCGTCACGTCCGGATCGAGAGACTGCGCGGCCGAGGGGATCGTGTCCAGCGCACGCCGCAGCGACGCCTCAACCGCGGCGGCATCCACCGGCTCGCCGTTCCAGAACGTCGCGCCGTCCCGCAGCCTGATCCGCCACTGGCGCGTGTCCTCGGATTCGACCGACTCCGCCAACCACGGCTCAATCTGCTGATCGGCCCCGATTCGCGTCAGCGTCTCGGCGATTCCGAACTGGACCATGCCGAAGCCATCCCCTCCCGGATCGAGTGTCGCTGGGAGAAATCCGGTCGCTACCCGAAGCTCGCCACCTTGTCCGCCCGGCGTTGCATCCACTCCGGATGGTTGCGTGCTACTGGCCGCCGTCGACGCTGGTATCGCGGATTCACTATCGTCCGCGTCTCCGCCGCAGGCAGCGAGCGGCACAATCAGGCAGAGCACCAGCGCCAGCGCCAGCACACGAACCCTTCTGGGCGATTGATCTCTCATCACTCCGACTCCTCGCAACGCTCGAATGCCTTGGCCGGGCACGCGCGAAAGGTATTGAGACAACGTATCAATGCGTCCTGAGATGTGCAAGACATTTCTCTCTTCGGACAGGGTTTCCCTGGTAGTCACCCAGACTCTCGCCAGCGTCGTTCACGGCGCTTGCCCGCGTCGCCAAGCGCTGCTAGCGTGTTGGCTGACAATGAGGTTCTGCGTCCCCCTGGTGGATTGACTCGTGAGAGAGGAACGAAGATAGCTGAGTCGTATGACGCGATCGTCGTCGGCATCGGAGCGATGGGCGCTGCCTCGGTCTACCAGCTCGCCAAGCGCGGCGTCCGTGCCCTCGGGATCGAGCAGTTTCACATCGGCCACAACCAGGGCTCATCGCACGGACACCACCGCATGATCCGGAAGTCTGCCACTCAGGACGACGGCTACGTCCCACTCGCCCGACGCACCTTCGAGCTGTGGCATGAAGTCGAAGAGGCAAGCGGCCAGGAGCTCGTCCGCATCATCGGCGAGGTCCGCGTCGTTGCCGGTGACGCCGCCGAACGTCAGCGTGCCGTCGCGACGCAGATGCAGGGACGCGGCTTCTGGGAGATCCTCGACGCCGACGCGCTGCGCGAGCGTTTCCCCGGCTTCCGCGTTCCCGACGGTGGCTTCGCTGCCTACGAGGCCGATGCTGGCTTCATCTGGGCCGAGCGTGGCATTCACGCCCACGTCGATGTCGCGAAGCGCCTCGGCGCAACCATCCACGCCGGCGAAGAGATGACCGGCTGGGCACCCGACGGCGACGCAATCCGAGTCACGACATCCAAAGGAAGCTACCGTACCGATCGCCTGATTCTCTCCGTCGGCCCCTGGGCACCCGAGATACTCGCCGACTTGCAATTCCCCTACCGCGTCATCCGCAGCATCAACGGCTACTTCGAGTCGGAGCGTCCCGATTGGTGGACGGCTGAGGCCGGCGCACCCGACTTCCTGCTCGACGGTCCCGAAGGCAGCTACTACGGCATGCCGTCGGTCGATGGCATTGGTGTCAAGATCGGCCGTAGCGCGACCGAGTGGGGTACCGAGACAACCGCGCGAACAATCCGCCGCACCATCGACGACAGCGAAGTGGACATGATGCGCGCCGCGCTGGACGTCTACATGCCCGGTGCGGCCGGCACGGAGCTGCTGCGCAGCACCTGCATGTGCACCTACACGATCGACGGTGACTTCATCATCGACCGCCACCCCGCCCACGACAACGTCATCCTCGGCTGCGGCTTCTCCGGGCGCGGCTTCAAGTTCGGCCCCGTCGTCGGCGAAATCCTCACCGACCTCGCGCTCGACGGCACGACGAAGCACGACATCGGGTTCCTGTCAGCAGATCGGTTTGCGATAGCGAGATAACTAAGGCAACTGATCGCAGTCATCGAAGACCTTGGTGATATCCGCTGTATCCAAATGAAGAGTGGGAGTGGCTTCTTCAACGGACGGGCGAGTTTGTACTCAAACAACCGGATCGGCAGAGCGGTAAGAAGCGAACAGAATGGGTTACTATTATGATCTTCATACGTCAGTAGGTGGAGACTAGGTGGCAAAAACCGCCGATCAATGCTAGGAGGCACACTTGCCGTTCATTATTCGAGATAACAACGGAAGATCGGCTCCTGTAGCCGAATGTGACGTTTGTCACGAAATAGTTGTTCGTCACGGCAACGTGGAATGGCTTAGAAGCGATGATGGTGAAGCGATCGCTCCATTCTACGTCACCCATAAGCGATGTTCGGATGCATTAGCTGAGAAACTCGGACGATGGACGGCGTCGATTGAGTTGGAACAGTTTATGGCCCAACTTATACACAACATGGAGGTCGATCTCGAGGAAGGCAGAAGGATTGACGATAGCCTTCGGGATGTGACGCCTCAGCGGGACGACCTAAAATGAAGTTCTCTATACGGTACCTTAGCGACTGCCAAGCGTGATTGATAGGCAGTTCACGACGGCGTCCTACCGATCAAGAACAGATGACCCGGTAAATGGCGTAATTTGGGATCGTCCCGTTCTTGAGACTCATGAATTCAACTCGGATGAGTCGATATGCTGTTCTATGCAAGTCGCATGAGAACGGCATCAGAACCCATCCTCTTGATGAACTTCGGGTCACGCTAGACTAGCTAGGGGAGCCGACGCGGGGATTCGAACCCCGGACCTGCTGTTTACGAAACAGCTGCTCTGCCAGCTGAGCTACGTCGGCTTGCGTGTCCGCGTCGCGAAGCGCAGACGGCTAACACTAACCACGACGAGCAGGTCAGGTCAGCCGCCTGATGATAACAAATACACGCCTGCGGACACCATGCAAAAGGGCGGCGATCCACAGACCGGCGGAGAGCGGTCTTGGCGAGGTGGAAGGCAGGCGTTAGCCCTGCTCAGTCCGATTCGTGGACTGATGCACGATTCATCCACTCATGTGTCGGATGCTTCTCGCGGAGCTGGGTGAGCGTCTCGTTCATCTCATGGATATCGTCGGACTGCTTGTGGCGCACGACACCGCTGAGATACAGCGCTTCTGGCGCAGCATCGCTGTCGAGGTAGTCACTCATGACGCGCTGTAATGCCGTCCTGGCCGACGAACCTCCGCCACGATCAATGTGCGTTTGCCCGATCCCATGGAATAGCGACGCGATCAGATCTTCGGGCGAGAGCCAGCCAACGGTTCGATGATGGTCCTTATCCTCTGCGTCAACGAGAACAAAGGTCGGCGTCCACTGCACGTTGAACTGCCCGGGGGGTGGTTCAGTGGAGATGTTGGCTTTCATCGACACAACGTGCTCGTTCATATATGTGACAACGCGCTCGTCGGGATACGTAACTGCGTCCATCTGCTGGCAGCCACGTCAAAACGGATTGAAGAAGTCGATCAGGACCAGCTTGCCATCGCCTGCTGCCTGCGATTTCGCCTCATCCAGACTGCCTACCCAGCGAGTCGATTCCATGCTGTTGCCTGCCTTTCGTGTCTTGCGCCTGTACGGAATTGTGTGACTCATGCAGAAACCCGCAGCCGGCATGCACGTGCCGACTCGTCGCGCCGCTCCCACATTCTCTCGCCGCGTTGTGCCTCCGTGGCACAATGCTTGCTGTACGTACATGCGACTGGACGTGACGTAGCCAGTTGGAGGTGATGACCTTGAAGGCAAGAACGATCCTGCTGGTCTCCGACGATCCGACATTCAGCTTCCACGCTGCTCGCGAGTTCCGCGAGCGTGGGGCGCTGGTGGAGGCAACTGCAGGTCTGGCCGGCGCAGTCTGGTTGTCCCACAACGCCGGCATTGATAGCGTCGTGATCGAGGCCGTGCCGGAGAGCAGCTACTCGGTCGTCGAGCTCGTCGATCATCTCCGTGATCAGCGCGACTTGCTGGATATCCCGATCGCCGTCTGCCTGAGCGATGCCGCGATGCTCGATGCACACAGCATGTACCTCACGTTGCGCGGCTGCTCGGTTCATGGCCGCCCCTTCAACCCCGAGCGCCTCGCCGCCGCGCTCACCACTCATCGCGCAGCCGAGCCGACCGACGTGCTCCTGCCGCGCTCACCCGCCTGGTCGTAAACGTTTCCGTTCCGGTACGTTTTCTCGCTCCTCTTGACGGACTACTCGCTACCTGGGATTTTTGGACTCCGCCGACGCGGTCGACATCCCGGACTTCACCGACGTCACTCGCGTTTTCGCCAGCATCGCCTGATGCGCTTGCGGTTCACCCCCGCGCGCGCGGGACATCAGTAACGCTTCGGAAGTCACTAACGCGATAGACGGTTCACCCCCACGCGCGTGGGGACATCTCGTCACCCATGGGTTGCTGCTCCATTCATTCCGGTTCACCCCCACGCGCGTGGGGACAGCGCTGTCGGCTCGACGCCCAGCGCAGCCGCAACCGGTTCACCCCCACGCGCGTGGGGACAGCCACTACCGATTCTGGGACGTGGATACCAACGGCGGTTCACCCCCACGCGCGTGGGGACAGCTGGGGACCGACATCGTGCGCGGCATCACCGATCGGTTCACCCCCACGCGCGTGGGGACAGCTGCGGTCGCGTCGCGATACGACCGCTCACGCTCGGTTCACCCCCACGCGCGTGGGGACAGCAGGGACATCATCGAGCCACTGCGCGAGGATCTCGGTTCACCCCCACGCGCGTGGGGACAGCACTTCGCCTGAGGAGACGATATTGGCGTGTGGATGCGAAAAAGTCAAATGGCGATCGGGATTTTAGGCTGGTATGTGTCTTACCAACTCAAGGTACCTGATGTGATAGACGGCAACACCGTTAACCACGCAGGGCTGCGCTCGCGGCGGAGGTGCCGCGCGATGCGCATTAACGCTGTGTTGCCGGGTACAGTTGCATCATTAGAGTACAAAGCGCGAACAAAAAACCGCGCCCCAAACTGGAGGCGCGGCTGGTGAGCCCTTGTCGGGATTCGAACCCGAGACCTCTTTCTTACCAAGAAAGTGCTCTGCCTACTGAGCTACAAGGGCATTGGCGCGGCACTGCCGCGCGGTCGGTATATGATACCGAATCCAGTGATCGGTCACCAACCGATTGGGGCGTGAGGCCAGTGACGACGAGTGACGCGGATTCCGTGCTGATGATTCAGGGCACCCTCGTTGGGTTGGGGCCGCTGCGGCAGGATCTTGCCGCGACCTACCAGCGCTGGCTGAACGATCTGCGCGTGACACGCACGCTCGCGCTGCCCGCGATGCCGATGACGCTCGCGGCCGAGGCTGCCTGGGTTGAGGCGACGAGCCAGGGTAGCGATCCACACTTCACGATCTACGAGCTGGCTTCGATGCGTCCGATCGGGACGACTGGCCTGCGCGCCGTCAACTTCTTCGACGGGACTGCTGAGTTCGGCATCCTCATCGGTGAGCCGGACGCCTGGGGGCGTGGCTTTGGGACTGAGACGACCGTCCTCATGCGCTCTTACGCGTTCGACGTACTCGGGCTTCATCATCTGCGACTGGAGGTGTATGCCCACAACCTCGGCGCAATCCGCGCTTACGAGCGTGCTGGCTTTCAGCACGCCGGGCGGCTGCGCGGAGCGAAGCGCATCGGGCGCGAGCGGGTCGATGTGCTGGTGATGGACGCTGTCGCCGACGACGCAGAGCCCGGTCCGCTGCATGCGCTGATCGCGCCGACAGATGAGCCCCGCGGTAGCGCTGACTAGTCCGGCTGGATCAGCTCGATGCGGTTGCCAAATGGATCACGGAACTCGTAGCGCTCGAAGCCGGGAATGGGCACGCTCTCGGCTATCACGATGCCGTGCCGGTTCAGCCGCTCGCGCCAGCCGTTGAGGTCGTCAACTTGCCAGGCGAGATGCGCTTTCGTTGCGCTGCGGTCGATGCCGTCCTCAACGCCGATGTGCAGCTGAAGATCGCCGACCGCCAGCCAGAGCCCGCCGCGTTGACGCAGACTGTCCGGCTTTGGAATCTCCGTCAGTCCCAGCATTCCGACATAGAAGCCCCGCGCTGCGTCTTCCGACCCGCGTGGAATCGTGATCTGCGCGTGGTGCAGGCGGATGATCCGTGGCATGCGCTCAGGCCGTATTGTCGGCAGTCGACTCCGCCGGTTGCCAGGCTGGCCCTTCCCACGGCTCGACGGTGATGCCCAGCCGCTCAAGTAGTGCAGCAGCCCAGCGCGCTTCGAAGGTAATTGGGTCGACCGGATAGCCGGGGCGGTGCGAGTCGGAGCCGGTGCTGACCAGCAGGCCGCGCTCGGCTGCATAGTCGCGGTAGCGCTGCACATCGGCATCCTTGTACGAGCGGTAGTGGGCCTCGACGCCATCGACGGGTGCTTCTTCGCGCAGGCTGTCGAGCAGCTCGGCCGTCAGGATGCCCTTGCCCTCGTCGCGGCCCGGGTGGGCGACGATCGCGATCGCGCCGGCCTCGTGCGCGGCGGCGACCGTGTCGGCGATCGGCACATCGACGATGACCGGCTCGCCCAGCGAGCGCACGATATTGTGCGCCTGGTACAGGTTCTGCCCATGCCCGGCCTTGATCATGGCCGTGAAGACGTGGTGCGGCGTCAGCGATAGCCCGCGATTTACCTCGGCCAGCGCCGGGATGTAGCGGCCATGATGCTCGAGGAGCTCGACCGCGCGCTCGGCCGTCGTTCGCAGCTGCTCGCGCTGCAGATTGAGCAGGTCGCGGAATGCTGCCGTCCGTGATGCATCGAGATCAACGTTATAGATGAGGACATGCACCTGGCGGTCGGACCAGCGCGTCGTGACCTCGACTGCCGGTATCAGTGTGATCCCGTGCCTGGCCGTCTCTTCATGCATGGCTGGGACGGAGAACATCGTGTCATGGTCGGCCACGGCGACGACGCGGAAGTTGCGTTCGGCCAGATAGGCCGCGAGCGCTGGAGGATCCCACCCACCATCCGATGCCCAGGTGTGCATGTGCAGATCGATCGATTCGGTTGGGTGGAGTGTGCGTGCTGACGCCATGCTCGTCCTATTCTGACGCGACAGAAACGGCCCGTTATTCCTCACAGGTCAGTATACCGACGCCGCCAGATCCGCAATGGGTGGCACAATATCGCCGTGACACGAGAGGGGGCGAGAGCTGATGGCGCACGTCAACGAGATCGTTCAATGGGCGGATGAGCGCCTGCGAGCCGCCGCATTTCACGACATCGCCGTCAATGGCCTGCAGGTGGCCGGGCGCGCGGACGTGTCACGCCTGGCAGTCGCCGTGAGTACGTCCCAGCAAACGCTGAACGAGGCGATCGCCTGGGGCGCGGATGCGCTGCTGGTGCATCACGGCCTGCTCTGGGGCAGCCGGAGCGGCCCGATCTCCGGCCTCTTCGCTGAACGGTTGCGGCTGCTGCTGGCGAACGACATCAATCTGATTGGCTATCACCTGCCGCTCGATGGGCATGCTGAAATCGGCAACTGCGCGCTGCTGGCGAAGGCCGTCGGGTACGAGAGCGTCGGCCGCTTCGCGCTGATCGGTGGCGAGCCGCTCGGCGTTGTCGGGACGCGCCCGTCGCCGCACTCGCTCGGCGATCTGCTGGGGGTGATGGCGGCTGTCACGGAGCGCGAGCCGCTTGCCGTCGGCGCGGTCAAAGACCCGCCACCGTTGGAGCGCGTTGGCTTCCTGACCGGTTCCGGCTACTCGGCGCTGGAAGACGCGCTTGCCGCCGGTTGTGATGCGCTGGTCACCGGCGACATTCGCGAGCCGACGATGGCCGAGGCACGCGAAATGAATATGGTCGTGATAGCCGCCGGCCACGAGGCCACCGAGCGTCTCGGTGTGCAGGCGCTGGCCGACGAGATCGCTGCGCAGTTCGGCGTTGAGACACGCTTCTTCGCCGACCCGAACCCTGTCTAGCGTCGATGGAATCCCGAGTCGTGCTGCGTGATCTGACGCTGGAGATGTTCCACGATTGCATCGCGCTGCGCGTCGCGCCGGAGCAGGAGCGCTTCGTCGCCTCGAACCTGTATTCGGTCGCCGAATCCGCTCTGCGGCCCGACACCTGGCCGCTGGCCGTGTTCGACGGCGATGAGATGGTCGGGTTCGTCATGCTCAGTCGGGAGCCGGAGACGCGTCGGATGTGGATCATGCGCCTGATGATCGCCGCCGGGCAGCAGGGGAAGGGCCTCGGTCGCGCTGCGCTGGACGCGACGGTCGCGCTGGTTGCCGAGCGGTATGGGATTCACGAGATCTATCTCGGCGTTGATGGGGATAACCATGTTGCGATGCGGCTGTACAAAGGCTACGGATTCGAGCCGACTGGCGAAGAAGAACACGGCGAGACCGTCATGCGCCTGGCTATCCCGCAGCACGTAATTGAGAGGTGGACCTGATATGGATCAGAAGGTAGCGGACCTGTTCAAGGCGTACGACATTCGCGGGGTCGTGCCGGACGAGCTTAACCCCGACATCGCCTATCGCATCGGACGCGCGCTGGTGACCTATCTCGGCGTCGACAACGTCTGCGTCGGGCGCGACATGCGCGTCTCCGGCCAGGTGCTCGCCACAGCCTTGATCGACGGTATCCGTGACCAGGGCGCAGACGTCACCGACATCGGCCTGATCTCGACCGATGGCCTCTATTTCGCGGTCGGCAAGTTCGGTTTCTCGGCGGGTGTGATGGTCACGGCCTCGCACAATCCGGCCGAGTACAACGGCTTCAAGCTGTGCAAGTCGGAGGCGCGGCCACTCTCGCTCGACGAGGGCATCGGCGAGATTCGCGATCTTGTGCTGGCCAACGAGTTCAGCGATCCGGAGCGACGCGGCGACCTGATCGAGCGCGACGTGACCGACGAGTTCGTCGACCATGCACTGTCGATGATCGACGTCGAGTCGGTGACGCCGATGCGCATCGCTGTCGATGCCGGCAACGGGATGGCTGGCAAGGTGCTGCCGCGTGTCTTCGAGCGCTTGCCGGGCGAGCTGATTCCGCTGTTCTTCGAGCTGGATGGCACATTCCCGAACCACGAGGCCAACCCGATTGAGCCGGAGAATACCCGCGATCTGCGCGCCGCCGTCGTGGCCCATAATCTGGATATGGGCGTCGCCTTCGATGGCGATGCCGACCGCATGTTCCTGATCGATGACAACGGCGAGTTCGTCGGCGGTGACATGGTGACGGCGATGGTCGCCCAGAGCCTGCTGCGCAAGAATCCCGGCTCGGTGGTCGTCTACAACCTGATTTGCTCGCGGACGGTGCCGGAGCTTATCGAGCGTGAGGGCGGCCGGCCGATCCGCTCGCGTGTCGGGCATTCCTTTATCAAGGCCCACATGCGCCGCGAGGACGCCATCTTTGGCGGCGAGCATTCGGGACACTTCTACTTCCGCGACAACTGGTACGCCGACTCCGGCCTGATCGCCTTCCTGACGGTGCTGGAGCTGCTCTCAGCCGACGGTCGTTCGGTCAGCGAATACCTCAAGCCGATCGATACGCGCTTCCGCTCTGGCGAGATCAACTCAGAAGTCGCCGACGTCGATGGCACGCTCGCAAAGGTGCGCGAGGCGTTCGCCGATGGTGAGCTGGACGAGCTGGATGGCCTGACTATCTCCTACCCGACCTGGTGGTTCAACCTGCGCGCATCCAACACGCAGCCGCTGCTGCGCCTGAACGTCGAAGCGGACACCGAGGCGCAATTGGAGGACCGCACCGCCGCAGTCCTGGAGATTGTCCGCGGGAAGAGCGCATGACCGACGCACGGATATGGACGGTCGTCAAGCTGCGACCAGATGGCAGCGAGGCGGCCCGCTATCCCGCGACCGACATTCCCGCGCCGGACGGCTGGGTCGCCGCACGCGCGATCTGGACCTACGGCACGGTCGACATCGGCTACTACTCGTTCGAGCAGGACGATGTGCTCTACGAGTACTTCGCGACTGAGCGACCCTACAATCTGTTTGCGACCTACCGCCCGGACGGTCGGCTCGTCGGTTGGTACTGCAATGTGACCCATCCAACGCGCGTCAACAATGACACGATCTACTGGCACGATCTGTGGGTCGATGTGCTGGTTATGCCCGATGGATCGATCGAGGTCATTGACATGGATGAGTTGGACGAGTCCGGCATCGAGCAGGATGATCCGCGCCTGCACGCCCTGATCCTCGCCGCGCGCGACGAGCTGGTGCAGATGGCGCGGGAGCGCGCCTACCCATTCTCTGAAACGCCAACAATCACGCCCGCTGGAGACGCACATGATTGACATTGATGAGCGCATCGGTGTGCCGGAGAGCGCGATTTGCCTCTTTGCCCACCCGGACGATCCCGAATTCACCTGTGGCGGCACCATCGCCCGCTGGACGGCTGCCGGTTGCCATGTCACCTACGTGCTGATGACCGACGGACGCGCCGGCGTGCAGGGGCTGGGCGACACGCCGATCTCCGACGCTGATCTCGTCGCCATGCGCCAGCAGGAGCAGCGCGCCGCAGCTGAGATACTCGGCGTTAAGGATGTCGTCTTTCTGAACCATCGTGATGGCGAGCTGTTCCACACGCTGGAGCTGCGCCGCGAGCTTGTCCGGGAGATTCGTCGCGCCAGGCCGCAGGCCGCCATCCTGTTCGACCCGCAGCGCCGAGTCCTGCCCGGCTACGTCCAGCACCCGGATCACTGGACAAGCGGCGAAGCGGCGCTGGCCGCGCTCTTCCCGCTTTCCGGCAATCGCCGCACGTTCGTCGACATGGCTGATGAAGGACTCTCGCCGCACCAGGTGCAGGACATCTACATGGTCAGTCCTGCCTTCCCGAATCTGCGCATCGACATCACCGACACGATCGACCAGAAGCTCGAAGCGATGCGCTGCCACCGGTCGCAGGTGGCCGACCCGGAGTCGCTCGGCGAGCTGATGCAGATGATGGGCCGTCTGGCTGCTGGTGCGTCGGGCATGGAGTACGCCGAGCAGTTCCACTTCTTGCGCTTTGGCTCGCGCGATCTCGTGTTGGAAGCCCTGGTCTAGCGTGTCGTTGCGCGTCGCGTTCGACATGCGTCTGGCCGGCTATCGCGCCGGCGGAATCGCGCGCTACGCGACCGATCTGGAAGCGGCGCTCCGCGAGCGAACCGACGTGGATCTCGTCCCGCTGCGTTCTGTCAAAGACGAAACGCCTGACGCTGCCGTCCGGATGCGCACCCCGCCGCATCATCGTCTGGAGCGCGTGGCGCTGCCGGTCGAGCTGGCGCTGCGGCGCGTCCATCCCGACGTCTACCACGCCGTCGATCTCATCGCGCCGCTGCTGCCACGCGTGCCGATTGTTGCGACGATCTACGATCTGGCGTTCATGCGCTGGCCCGAAGACCTGGCGCCGGACGGCCTCGCCTACTATCAGCAACTGCCGAAAGCCTTGCGCTCAACGACCGAAGTCATCGCCACGTCCGCCTGGACAGCCAACGACATCGCTGAGCGGCTTGGCTACGACCGTACGCGCATCACCGTCATTCCGCTTGGCCTGACACCCGGCATCGCTGACGAGCCGCCGCTGCCGCGAACCGAGCGCGGCGATTTCGTGCTCGCGGTCGGCACCGTCGAGCCGCGCAAGCGCTACGATCTGCTACTTGACATGCTCGATCACCTCGATCCAGCCATCCGCCTCGTCATCGTCGGTAACCCAGGCTGGCGGACCGCCGATGTGCAGCGGCGCTTACGACAGGCGGCGAAGCGCGGCCGGGTCGAGTGGCACACCGGCCTGGCGGATGCCGAGGTCTGGCAGCTGTATCGGACAGCACTGGCTGTCGTACTGCCCAGTCGCGTCGAGGGCTTCGGGCTGGCCGCGCTGGAAGGCATGGCCTGCGGCACACCGGTGATCTCGTCGGCCGGCGGCGCGTTACCGGAGGTCACTGGCGGCGCGTCGATTGACCTGCCCGATGCCGAGCCGGACGAGTGGGCGGCCGCGATTGAGGCGCTCACCAGCGACAACGCCCGTTGGCGCAACCTCTCGCAGGCCGGTGTCGCACAGGCCGCGCAGTTCGACTGGCAGAGCGTCGCTGAGGCGACAGTTGCCGTCTATCAGCGAGCTGCCGGTCGCTAACGGTATACTGCCCCGCGTTCAGATGAGTGATCGTCCATCATGCCGCGCCGAGTAATGCCGCGCGGTGATGGTCCGCGAGCCGAAGGGAATGCTCGAAATGGTAGCCGCCGAGCGACAGGGCGCGCTGGCCGGAGCGAACGCAACGACGCTCCACGTCATTGTGAACCCGATGGCCGGCAACGGTCGCGCCGGACGTCGTTGGCCCGGATACGCCAAGCAGCTCCGCGCTGCCGGATACGACTTCAAGGCCTACATCACGACCGGCCCTGGCGACGCAACCGACATCGCTCGCCGCCTCGCGCGTCGCGATGTCCCGATCGTCGTCTGCGTCGGTGGTGACGGCACGATGAACGAGATTGTCAATGGCCTGCTGGCTAACGACGCTCCCGTCAGCGCCGAAACCCGTATGCTGCTTGTCCCCTGCGGCACTGGCCGCGACCTCGGCCGTTCGATCGGCGTGCGTACGATTGAGAATGCGATCGAGGCGTTGCGCGAAGACGCCGTCGCAACAATTGATGTTGGCCGAATCCAGTACCTCGCCACCGAAACGGGCCAGCTGACGACGCGCTACTTCGCCAACGTTGCTGATGCTGGTCTGGGTGGCGCGACGGCGTTGCGTATCAACCAGAGCTCGAAGCGCCTGGGTGGGCTGGTCTCCTACATGTCCGGCGCGATCCGCTCAATCGCTTCATTTCAGCCGGTGACAATCGAGGTCGAGGTTGACGGCGAGCGTTTCTTCGCCGGCTCGGCCAACATGACCGTCTTCGCTAACGGCGCCTATTTCGCTGGCGGCATGCACGTCGCGCCAATGGCTTCTCTCTGCGACGGAATGCTCGACCTGTTCGTCCTTGAGGATGTGGGCAAGCGCGCACTGATCACGGACATCATGCCGCGCGTCTATCGCGGCGGACATCTCGGGCGTCGTGGCGTCCGACACATCGCCGTACGCACAGCGACCGTCCGCTCGTCGAGTGACATGCTCGTGGAAATGGATGGCGAGCAGATCGGTCAGACACCCGTTAGCGTCGCAGTTGTGCCGCGTGTCCTGCGTGTACTCGGCATACCGGAGGCACTCGCCAGGGTCGGAAGTTGCACCGATCCGCGCTGATAAGCCATAGTTGTACAGTGCGCTGCTGATTCAGATTGCATCAGCACTCTCGCCGGGCGACTCGGCGTGCGATTATCCATTGGCAACGAGCGTTCGAGTCAGCGCGGCGAGCCTGAGATCAGGTAGGGGTTTGCATGGTATCCAGCACAACCGGGCCGGGAAGCACCGGCCTGTCGTCGGACGCGACAAGCAATGGTCGTGAATCCGGTCATCTGACGTTCGCTCTGAACGGCGATGCCCGCACTGCCCGCCAGCAGTGGTTCCGCGACGGGCTCGTGGCAGAGATGGAGCGCCGCGGCCACGTCCGCCTGGATGCTCCGAACGACGATGTCCGCCTGATCCTGAACTTCACCGATTACGACGCGCCCAAGTCATTCCGCCGCAAGGCGCAGGGCACCTTTGTCACCAGTGTGCTGGAAACCAATGAAGAGCCAGAAGACCTGTTCCGCGCGTTCTACCCGGTCCTCCTTCACTCCCTGTCCAATCTCGGCATCATCATGGTTGTCCAGGGCGATACCGTCGATGCCCATTTCATGACAATGGAGCAGGGACACTACGTCGTTACCTGGGATCCGTCGCGCTCCGAGTCCGACTTCTTCGCGGCGATCTACGCGCGCCTCGCGCCGCTCGCGACATCGCAGCTGGTCATCAACAACGACTACATCCCGGACCTCCCGGAAGATCTCTGGCAGGGCGACGAGATCACGCGCCAGATAACCTGGGCCGGCGAGCAGCTCGGCAAGCTCAATTTGCTGCCCGCCCCATGGCCGATTCAGGATCTGTTGTCCGAGCGCGATCTGAAGCACGTCATGCGCCTCTTCGGCATTGGCGGGTTGTCCTACGGCAACCTGTCGGCTCGGCGCGATGAAAAGACCTTCTGGATGAGCGCCAGCGGCGTCGACAAATCCAAGCTCTACGAAGTCGGCCGTGACATCCTCCTGGTCACCGACTACGTGCCGGAGCGCAACGCGATGGTGCTGAGTGTCTCGCCGAAAGTGCAGCCGCGCCGCGTGTCGGTCGACGCGATCGAGCACTTCATGATCTATCGTGAGCACCCCGAGGTCGGCGCGATTGTCCACGTCCACGCCTGGATGGATGACATTACGTCAACCGAGATCAACTACCCGTGCGGCACGCGCGAGCTCGCCGTCGCCGTATCCGATCTCGTGCGCAATTCGCCCGATCCGTCCCGCGCCGTCGTTGGCCTGAAGAATCACGGGCTGACAATCACCGGCCACTCGCTGCCGGAGATCTTCGAGCGCATCGATGGCAAAATCCTCGCACAGGTGCCGATGAGCTAGACCGCCGCAGGCGCGTCAGAAGGGGCAAAAGCGCTTGGCTAAGCCACGGATCACGGTCGGCATGCACATGCCACCGAAGCCTCCGGTCGTCACCATGCGTGCGCTCGCCTACGCCTCACGGCTGATGCGGCTCGAATCGTTCACCATCTGGGATCATGTCCAGGATCTCTTCCCGGCGTCGTTGTGGGACAAGCAGTTCACCTGGCTCGCTGGCATGAGCAAGACGCCCCACGATCTGCTCGATTATCAGACGACGCTAGGCTACCTGGCCGCCCATTCCGGTCGGCTCCGCCTGGGTGTCGGCGTCACCGAAGCTATCCGCCGCCATCCAGTTGTGATTGCTCAGTCGATGGCGACGCTGGCACACATCACGCGCCGACCTCCG
>Ga0180220_1001169_pt1 | contig 20981 bp, 22 predicted proteins | sample eDN5th37CBELigBY_FD_151335 | JGI IMG/M metagenome (GOLD analysis project Ga0180220, IMG submission 151335) | Enriched backyard soil microbial communities from Emeryville, California, USA - eDNA 5th pass 37_C BE-Lig BY (version 2) (version 2) | ecosystem: Environmental > Terrestrial > Soil >...
GCCCAAATTTTTGCCGAAAGCCGGATTTAAGGAGGAACTGGGTTATGAAACGAATGATGTCGGGGGCATTGCCGTCGACGCCGCGGGAAGAAGTACCGTCAAGGGGATCTATGCCGCCGGAGATGCCGCCTATGTGCGGCCTTCGCAGGTGGTTTTTTCCGCAGCCGCAGGCAGCAAAGTCGCCATGGCCGTCAATATGGACTTGACCGATGAGGATTTTGGAGAATGAACCCGTTATATTATTGCGACCGCGGGCTGGGAACAGCCAGGTTTCGGGCATTGGTTCATGTCGTTTTGCTCCTGGCGGCTCATGGAGGGACGATGACCAGCGGGGAAATGGCCCGCCATATGCGCGTTCATGCCGTTTACCTAAGGAAAATCATGGCGCCGCTGCTGAGGAGAGGTCTCATTGAAGCCAAAGAAGGGAGGGATGGCGGGTATACGCTCAAGGTTCCGCCCGAGCAGATCTCGCTTGCCGTCGCGTATGAAGCTGTAAGCGATGAAAAATACAACCCGGGCGATCAAAACACGAGAGAGGCAGGATTGGCTCCGGACGGCCTGGATCAGGTGATTGCCGAGGTGCAGCATTGCGTTATGAACTGTTTAAGAAAATATTCGATTGCCGACATTTCGGCGGATTAAATTCCGCCCCGGTTTATTTTCGTCACCCACACCATTCAAAAAGAGAGGAAGATCGACATGACCATTTATCATGCAACCGATTCTACATTCAAAAAAGAATTGCGGAGAAACGGCGTTACGCTGGTGAATTTCTGGGCGCCTTGGTGCGGGCCTTGCCGCATGTACGCTCCCATTATCGAAGCGTATGATTCCGAAAACAAAAACGACGTCAAAATCCTGAAAGTCAACGTGGATGAAAATGTCGAGACGGCAGCCCAATTCGGAATTATGAGCATTCCTGCAACCGTATTGTTTAAAAACGGAAAACCGGTCGCCAAAGAAATCGGAATCCTGTCCAAAGACGGACTAAATAAATGGGTAGCCAAATATTTGTAAAACCATGGTCACGGCAGGTACGTTGACTCCACGATTTCAAAGGCACTATTTCGCACCGCGCGCAAATCTTTGCGCGCGGTGCGGCGTTTTGCGTTCAGCCGGCTGCATGTTTCCCATAAAACGTCTAAAATTTTAGACATTCAAATTCCGACTGTCTAATAAAACAAACAATTCCATGGTTTACAATTGCAGCCTTTTCAGCTTGTTGTACAGCGTCGCTCTCGAGATGCCGAGCTGCTTCGCGACCGCAAGCTTATTGCCGCCGGCGGCCTCAAGCAGCTGCTGCAGCAGGCTTCGTTCATATTCATCCAGCTTTGCCTGAAATAGAGAGCCGTCCGGTTCGGCCATGCTTCGCGGGTCGGGTCCCGGATCGGCATTCGCATCTCCCGAATAAATGTTTGCCGGCAAATATTCGCGTTTAACCTCGCCCTCGGTCGAGAAAATGACGAGCCGCTCGATCGTGTTTCGAAGTTCGCGGATATTGCCCGGCCAATCGTATTGCAGCAAATCCTCAAGCACGTCGGGCGTGAAGGTTTGGATATGGCGGCCGTACACGAGGGAAAACTCGTGAAGAAACGACTGGGTCAGCTCATAAATATCCTCTTTGCGTTGGCGCAGGGGAGGGATATCCAGAGATACGACGTTCAGCCTGTAATACAGATCCTCGCGGAAGGAGCCTTCGGCGACCATGTGTTTCAAATTGCGGTTCGTGGCCGCGATGATCCGGCAATCCGCATGCTTCAGCCGCGTGCCGCCGACCGCAAAATAATTTTTTTCCTGAAGCACCCGCAGCATTTTCACCTGCATATCCAAAGGCATTTCCCCGATTTCATCGAGAAACAGGGTGCCTCCGCTTGCCAGTTCGATTTTCCCCTTTTTTCCTTTCGGGTCGGCCCCCGAAAAAGCGCCTTTTTCGTATCCGAACAATTCGCTTTCGAAGAGCGCAGCCGGTATGGCCCCGCAATTGATGGCGATAAACGGGGCGTTCGCCGGCTCGCGGCAATGATGGATTGCCTGGGCGAACAATTCCTTCCCGGTTCCGCTTTCCCCCTGGATCAGGACCGTTGCTTTGGTCGTGCTGATTTTCCTGATCGTATCGATGCTCTTTTTGATCGCCGCGCTTGTTCCTTTAATATGCTGGAACGGATCGTTCGAAGGGCTTAGCATCGCCACTTCCTTCTGGAGGTGATGGACCTTGCTTGTCATATGCAGCAATTCCTGGTGAAGTTTCATTTGCGTGGTCAAGTCGGATTCGGCAGCGACCGCCCCGATGATTCGGCCATCCAGCATGACGGGAGCCGAGTTAATAAGAACGAACATGTCCTGCCTTGGCCGATGCAACTTTTTTTGGACGGATTCGCCGGTTTCCAGCGTTTTCAGCGATTGCAGCCGATCGACGGGAAAAAAATCCGAAGCGGGTTTGCCGATGATTTCGTTTTTTGGAATGGAAAAAATATGCTCCGCGCCGGTCGTCCAGCCGGCTACATGTCCTTCATCGTTAATGAGGGTGATCGCGACGTCAGGGTTAAGCGCTTCCAAGGTGGTCGAAAAATAAGCTTCCAAATGCCGATGGGCTTCGATGGAAGCCTCGATGACATCGCTTGCGACGACATAACCTGCAGGTTCGCCATCCCTCAGCACGATCGCTAACGAACAGGAAGGAAAGGCGGAAGAAATATCCGTGAATGAATCATTGGCATGAATCGTCCTTACAGCGATGACTTGGAGCCGGCCGTCCGTTTCCGACGAGCGGGTTAACCAGCCGTATTGGCCGGATGGCTGCTTCAAAAAAACGGGGAATTCGTCCGAACAGCCATGGTCTTTCCGGTACAGCTCCAGGTCAGCCGGCTGGATGATGTGGAATTTCGTACGGATGAAACGGTCCAGACTGGGCAATACGTGTTTCATTTTGCTGCCCCCTATGCGTAACGGATAATAAGATGTTGTTTATATCGATAGGGCCATTATACCCAGCCTGATTTTCGGTGTAAATCCATTTCCATGTTCGACAAGCGCCTTATTTAAACATGTTTTTGAGCACCATCCACAGATTTGCGGGTTTTTCCGCCAATCGCCTGGTGTAATAAGGATACCACATCGTTCCGTACGGCATGTAGCACCGGATGCGGTAGCCTTCCTTGGCCAATCGTTCCTGCTCGCCCATCCGCAAGCCGTAAAGCATTTGGAATTCAAAGGCATCCTTGGAGATGCCGTTGGCGCGGGCGTAATCCTTGACCCATGAAATCACGCGGTCGTCATGCGAAGCAATGGCGGTGTATATGCCTTTGTCCAAATGCATGCGGATGATTTTTTTGTAGTTGTCGATCACTTCGCCCATTTGCTGAAAAGCAACCGTCCCCGGTTCTTTGTAGGCACCTTTGACCAAACGGAGATTGACGCCCGCTTCGATGAGATGTTGAACGTCGGTTTCGGTGCGGTGCAAATACGCTTGGATGACGGTGCCGACATTGGTCAGCCCTTCCTGATGCAGGCGCAAAACGATGTCGATCGTCGCTTGCGTAAAAGGTGAATCCTCCATATCGATCCGTACGAAATTCCCGTGTTTTTTGGCTTGGCTGACGACGGCCCGTATATTTTCGTAGCATGCTTCCGGATCGAGGGCCAGCCCCATTTGGGTCGGTTTTAAGGAGACGTTGGAATTCGCCTTCCTTTCCGCGATGCCGTCAATCAGCCTGATATATTCCTCCTTATAGCCGGAAGCTTCGGTTAGAGCTTTAATGCCCTCGCCCAAATGATCCAGCGTAACCATGATGCCTTTGCGGTTCAAAACTTCGATTTCGTCCAGCGCTTCGGCCAGCGTATCTCCCGCAATGAATTTGCTCGCCAATTTTCTTCCATATTTCAGGGACAGCTTCTCGACCAGCCTGTTGCCGGCGATCGAAAGCAGCACCTTTCGGTAGAGTTCGGTTGCGTCCATGGATTTTTCCCCTTTCGAAATGTATCGCTAAAACGTTCTTTAACGAATATCCAAGCAAAAGGCATGCCAAAAAAAACGGGTGCCTAAGAGCCGATTATCATCCCGGTATTCCGATGATGCCTGCAACGAATGCCGAAGTAAGTTTTGGCACGTTTTTTGCTTACATACCGATTGAGAAGCATGTTGAAATCCCGAATTTCGAAAAGAGAGGATGGTAACGATTTATGAGATCCGAATTCAGAAACGAGGTTTTCGTCAACTTCAAGGAAGAACGTCATCAAGCCGAATACGATGCCGCGCTGAAACAAGCGGAAGCGGAGCTGGGAAGGGAGTATCCGATCATTATCGGCGGCGAAAGAATCATGACCGAACGCAAAATCGCTTCGATTAATCCGGCGAATAGGAAGCAAATCATCGGCACCGTTTCGCAAGCCGACATCCGGCTCGCGGAGAAAGCGATTCAAACGGCGGCAGCGACGTTCGAAACCTGGAAGCGTACCGATCCGGGCGAACGCGCGCGCTATTTGTACCGGGCCGCCGCGATATTGCGCCGGCGCCGCCACGAGTTTTCCGCTTTGATGACCTTGGAGGCCGGAAAGACGAGGGTGGAGGCCGACGTCGAAACGGCCGAAGCAATCGATTTTCTGGAATTTTACGGCCGGGAAATGCAGCGTCTCAGCCTGCCGCAGCCTTTGACGATAAGCGAAGAAGAAGAAAACGAGCTTTATTACCTTCCTCTCGGCGTCGGCGTCGTCATCCCTCCGTGGAACTTCCCGCTCGCGATCATGGCCGGCATGACCACCGCGGCGCTGGTTACCGGCAACACGGTCGTTCTCAAGCCGGCAAGCACGACGCCGGTCATCGCGGCGAAATTCGTGGCTTTGCTCGAAGAAGTGGGTTTGCCGCCGGGCGTTGTCAATTTTGTTCCAGGGCCTGGAGGAGAAGTCGGCGATTATCTCGTGGATCATCCGCTTACCCGGTTCATCAGCTTTACGGGCTCGCGGGACGTCGGACTGCGGATTAACGAACGGGCAGCCAAAACGCAGCCGGGGCAAAAATGGATCAAACGCGTCGTTGCCGAGATGGGCGGCAAAGATGCCATCATCGTGGATAAAGAAGCCGACCTCGATTTGGCGGCGGATGCCATTACGACTTCCGCTTTCGGTTTCTCCGGGCAAAAATGCTCCGCCTGCTCCCGCGTCATCGTTCACGAGGAAGTTTACGATATCGTGCTGGATAAGGTGGTCGAGCGTGCAAGCAAGCTGGTCATGGGCAATCCGGCCGATGCGTCCGCGAACCTCGGACCGGTCATCGACGAAAAGGCGTATGCCAAAATACTCGAGTACGTCGAAATCGGCAAGCAGGAAGGGCGCTTGATGCTTGGCGGAGGAACGGGAGATCCCGACGGATATTTTATCGAGCCGACGATCTTTGCGGATGTGGACCCGACGGCGCGCATTTCGCAGGAGGAAATTTTTGGTCCCGTCGTAGCCTTTTCGAAAGCCAAATCGTTCGACGAAGCGCTGGAGTTCGCCAACAACACCGTGTACGGGTTGACGGGGGCCGTCATCTCGCGTAACGGAGCCCATTTGGAAAAGGCTAGACGCGAATTTTTCGTAGGCAATCTTTACTTTAACCGCAAATGTACGGGGGCGCTTGTCGGTACGCATCCGTTTGGCGGATTCAACATGTCGGGCACCGATTCGAAAGCCGGGGGCAGGGATTATTTGCTGCTGTTTACGCAGGCGAAGCTGGTATCCGATCGTTTCTAATATTTTAGACAGTGGCAGCGGTAGTTTTTTCGCATATTTTTAAGTAGAATCAATTTCATCATAGCGTTAGCTGCTTCCATCAAGACGATATATAGGCGTGCACGGAAGGGGAGAGGACGTTGTTAGGTTATCAGCTGGTGCAAGATCAGCGCTTGAAGCTGGCGATCACTCCTGAATTGAAGCAATCCATTCATATTTTATCGTTGTCTGCCGATGAGCTGTTGCAGTATTTGCAGGAGCAGGCGACGGAGAATCCGGTTCTGGAGCTTGAAGTTTCCCGAGCCGGTGAGGGGTTCGAAACAATAGCGAAATCCGGAGCAGGCACGTCAATGACGATGGATCCGTTCCGGAACGTCCCCGCAACGCAGGAATCGATGGAGGAAAACCTGCTGAGCCAGCTTCGTCTGCTTTCGCTTCCTTCCGACGTATACCGAGCGGCCGCTTATATGGCCGGCAATTTGAACGAAAACGGGTATTTGGACGTTCCTCTAAGCGAAATCGGCGAGAGGCTAAAGGCGACCGAAACGCTGCTCGGCATGGCGCTGGAGAAGCTGCAATCCTTGGAGCCTGCCGGCATCGCCGGCAGGAACCTGCGGGAATGCTTGATGCTCCAGATTGTCCGTGACCCGCAACCGGTGCCGTATGCGTACGAGATCGTGGACGGTTATTTAACCGACGCGGCTAGCGGCAATCTTGGCCGGATTGCAGCGAAAATGCGGATTACGAAGGAACAGGCGGCTTGCGCCCTTCATTACATCCGGTCCTTGAACCCGCGTCCGGGTCTGGTTTTGGCATCGTTCGAGCCGCAGTTTGTCGTTCCGGACATCATCGTTGAACGTCACGCGGAGGCTGTCACGGTCACCCTTCAAGCTTTTAACCTCCCGCGGCTTTCCATCAACAGCGATTACCGGAAGTGGGCAGCCCGCTCATCGGCGGCGGCCCTGTCCTATGTAGACGGATGCTTCCGATCGGCTGAATGGCTCGTACGGTGCGTGGAGATGCGGAAGACGACCTTGTTGAAAGTGGCTTATGCCATGATGGAGGAGCAGAGGGGATTCCTTGACGAAGGGATCAAAGGCATCCGCCCGATGACATTAAGCACGATATCGGAAAAGCTGGATATGCATGCGTCGACGGTGAGCCGCGCAATCCGCGGCAAATATGCGCTTACCCCACATGGCGTGTTTCCGCTGAAGTATTTTTTTGCCCCAGGCATCGCCACATCAAGCGGGGGATCGGCTTCTTCCAGAATGGTTAAGGCGCGAATCAAGGACATCATCGATGCCGAAGATAAACAGCGTCCGTATTCCGATCAGAAAATTACCGACATGCTTTTTGCGGAAGGGATCCGATTGTCGCGCCGGGCGGTAACCAAATACCGCGAAGAATTGAAGATCGTATCTTCGTCAAGCCGGAAAAGCAAAATATAAACCAAAGGCCGTTCCCGAATTCGCGGCATTCCGGGAACGGCCTATTTGTATCTCTCAGTTAAAAAAGCCGCTCAGCGAGCGACGTTTCGCATATAAAAAATTGGTTATTAACCTATTTTTAAAATTACTCATTTGATCATTCCCATGCCAAGAAAGCGCAATGTGTTATCTGCCGGAGGCCCGCTGCTCGGCATAGCTCTGAATCGCCGTCGCAAATGCCTCCACGCCTTTGTTCATCATGTTCAGCGTTTCCAACAGATTGTAGGCGATCACGGGCGGGATGGCGTCCTGATCCAGCATCCCCGCTTCGGCTGCCAGGCCGAGGCTATGATCCAATCCGATCGTTTGAAAAGCAATTTGGCCGAGGGCTTCGCTGGCGGAAAGTTCCATGCCGTTGATGATCGGGCCCGGATGTTCGTTGGCGTTCTGCAGGGAGGCCGCGAGCCGAACATCGCTGCAAAGGTTGGAAAGATTCAGCGCGATATGCCGCACCGCCGCAGAAAGCCGGGTAAACGCTTCGGTGTTTCGCTCCGCTGGTCCGTTATCGTCTGCGTTCGATTCGCCGATCTGTACGATGTTCCGCAAATAGGATAAGGTTGCGGCAGCGATTTCTTCATCGTCCATGCCGGCCTTATCCGTTGTCAAGCTCCCGGTAAGCCGGGAGTTAGCGGCCGCGATGCGTTCCAGACCCAACTGCAGCCGCCCCGCTCCATCTTCCATTCGGCGGCTGAACCACGCAGGCGTTCCCGGCTGCCCCTGAAGGACTACTTCAGGCAATAACCAGCTGCCGATATCCGCTTTTTTGGCGAACAGGGCGCCGATCAGTTGGTCGATGGAGCGAATTAGCCGTTGGGATAACCGGTGGGAGGCAACGCGAAGAGCCAGGCCGATGACGCCGTTGGCGGACTGTCCCATATTCACGTGAAGGTCTGGATCAAGGATGGCATAACTACCTTTGTCTTCAAGCATGAGTTCAAGCGCTCGATTCGTGATAATCTCGTTGAGGTTCATATTCAGCGATTCGCCCGTGGGATCCTGGAGCCAATCTACGATGAAATCCCGCGCATGTTGTCCCGCGATCACCTCATCCGCCGCCTTGATGATAAGACCGCCGATCCGAGGCGGCAGCATACCGGAATCCAGGCGGGCCAGAGCGGCGGCTTTTTTTACGCATGCCAGCGCCTTCGTGAGCTCCCCATGGATCGGCATTCCTGCTTCGTGCGGGGCTTTCTCCGAGGCACGAAGCGTACGAATTCCATAATAGGCATGGGAAGGCAGCACCCGCGCCCCTAACCCGTCTTGTTCGATTCTGATCATATATTTCGCTTCCCCTTTCCGATTGAAACGTGACTCGCAATTGATACTGTTTTCATAAAGAATAAGCAAGTTTCGTTCCAATTAGGGGACCTGCGAAGAAAATAATTGATTGTGCGCGTTATGTGCGGCGCTACAGCTCATCGCTCCCTTCTTAGTTCCGGCAAACATTGTCTTCCCTAAGGCGCTTCCTTATACTTTTATTAATTGACTATTGCAACATTCTCAAATAGAAAAGATCCAAAGAACATACGAAAGCAGGATTCGGCATGAAGTATATCAAAGCCAGCGGATTGGAAGAAAATGAAGTTTATTATTTTGAGATCGACGCGCACATGGTCGCATATCGCCAGGTTTCGGTCGTGGACGGCCAATGCCTCGTATCGGTCGCGCCCGATTTTCATCTGATCGAAACGGAAGTGGAACTGTTTGAAGGGGACGAGGAAATCGCGCCGGAAGCGTTCAACGAGATTTGGCGAAAGGCCGTGATGCCTTACAAGGAGGCATGGAACAAGGCCAAATTGCTTTATCCCCCCGGTAAAAACGTTGTCGGAACGATTCTCATGTTCTATCCGCAGGGCGTCATTATTCAATTGGACCAGGAGGCTTTTGCCGTTGCGGACGATCCCGGGCTGAGGAGCAAAACGCCCCCGATGTGGATGTACCCGGGTTACCGGGTTGAGGGGAGGATCGAACGAGCGGATGAAAACAACCTGATGCTCGTTCTGGAAAACTGCAGGGTGACGGGAGATAAGGATGGCTAACATAAAACAAAGATTTCCTGCGAATACTGAATCGGTAACGATAACGTTCAAAGGAGATCAAGAAATGGGTATTCTAGACGGCAATCCAAAAGACGAACCGATGCACTATGGCGAAGTTTTCAGTGTGTGGGAAGCTTCCAAAACGGCCAAAGGAACGGTATCCTGCTATCAGGCGTACCTGAACCATGCCGGAGACAAGGAATTGAAAAAAATTCTCGAAGATCTGATCGACCAGGCCAGACTTGAAATCAAGGAATGCGACGCGCTGCTGACGGATAACGGCATTGCTCCGGCGCCGATGCTTCCGGAAAGGCCGGATGTCAAGCTGGAGGATATTCCGGTAGGCGCCAGATTCATGGACCAGGAAATCGCGGCCAAAATCGCCGTTGAAGCCGCAGCCGGCCTTGTCGCCTGCAGTTCCATCATCGGAATGTGCATCCGCGAAGACATCGGCGCATTGTTTGCGAAATACCATGCCACGAAAATGGCCCTTGGTCTCCGCATCCTCCGGTTGAGCAAGGAAAAAGGCTGGCTGATCCCGCCTCCGCTGCAAATCAAGAGACCCGTGGAAGAATAGCGACGACGAAAAGCCCTTGCCGACCGGCAGGGGCTTCGTTTTTTATAACAGATTTGCTTCTATGCAGGAAAAAGGCCCTTGAGCGATTTTGAATCGTCCCTGCTCTTTTTCATGCGCTTACTTGATGGTGATTTTGAACGACAGATCGTTGGAGTCATAGTCCATGCCTGCTCCCAACCCTTTAACGATCGCTTGTGCCGGCACGTAGGTGATTCCGTTTATGATTTTTGGAGGGGTAGCGGCAGTTTCGGATTTTCCGTTGTAGAATACGGTGCTGCTTCCGATCGTCAACGTTACCTTGAAGCTGCCTTTCGTGACGCCGATCGTACCGGTGTTTTGATCATAGCTCATGCTTGCGCCCAATGCTTTAACAAGATCCCGTAGAGGCACCAGGCTTGTATTTTCATAGATTAAAGGCGCGTTCGTAAAATCGATTCTTTTTTCATTGACATATACCTTAGCCCGGATTCCTTGTAAGAGGGTCTTGCTTTTTCCGATTTGGGCTTGGATGTTTGTGCGCTGGAACGATTCCCTCATGGTATAATATTCCTGTGTATCATAACAGATATAAGATGAAGAGGGAATTATTTTGTAGTAGGGAACAGATAAGCCGCTTGGTTAGAGGCCAAGGCACCCGGCTTATTTTGCGGTTCCCGTGAATTTTAAATCTACTTCAACGTAATCGCACGATGAGGTTTGCCGTAATGGCTGGTTCCGTCTCCGCCTACCAGAACTTTCAAAGATATATTATTCATGGCGAAATTCGAAGGTTTGGAGGGGCCGAGATCATGTATTTTTCCTATGATTCAGGGGAACGAAAAACGGCTCGTATACGTGTATACTTAAGATTCAAAGGAGGAGATCGCTTTTTATGGAGAAAATAAGCATCAGAAAAATGACGGCAGAGGATTGCGGTCAACGGCTCGACATCGATGATCGGTTTACGGTGGATTCGATTTTGCTCCTGTCGCTGCGGAACAATCGGATTGAATATTCGATCCAGCAGGTGCCCAGCTACGAAAAAAGCTATGGAGATGAACCGTTCGAGGATACGGCGGATACGGATTACTCGATGTATATTAATCACCCGGATCAGGCTGTCTATTTGGCGTACGTGGAAAATCAACTGGCAGGGCAAATTGTCCTCAAACGCCACTGGAACGAATATGCATGCATCGAGGACATCAAGGTGGACCGGAAGTTCAGGCGGCATGGAATCGGAAGGAGATTGGTGGAGGAAGCCAAACAATGGGCGAAGGAAAACGGAATGCCCGGCATCATGCTGGAAACGCAAAACAATAACGTCAAAGCGTGCAAATTTTACGAGAGCTGCGGCTTCTTCATCGGCGGATTCGACTTGCAGGTATATAAGGGGATAAACAAGGATACCGATGAGGTTGCCGTTTATTGGTATTTTACGTTTTAAAGGGAAGGAGAAGGCATGAACAACATCTTTTGCATTCTTAAAAATCATTACGGCTTAGAAGCCATCGACGTTGTATCTCAGCAGGGGGGCTGGGCGGCGCTCGCTTACAAGGTAACCGCAGGCAACCGCAGCTATTTCCTGAAAATGTATGAAAAAAGCAGAGCGTCGACGCCCAAATGGACGGCCTTGATCGATGAATATGCGCCCATTCTCGCATGGCTTTCGCAACATCGTCTTTTAAAAGGCAAAATTCCCGTGCCCCTGTTGACGAATCATGGATATTACAAATGCGAAGACGATGAAGGAATCTACATGCTTTATGATTATATCGACGGGGAAACGGTCGGAGAGAAAAAATTGACCGCGGCACAGGTTGTCCAGCTTTCGGAAATCATCGCGGAGCTTCATTCCTACGGGGAAGAAATACCTGTAAACACGGAAAAAATTAAAGAAAGTTTTGACGTGCCGTTTTTGCGGCAGTTAAAAAACGCCTTGGATCAGGATTGCAAGCGGCTGCCAAGCGATATTAAAACCGTGATCCAGCCGCACGCGGGGCAGGTACGTCATTTGATCCATCGGGTGGAAGAATGGTCGATAGCCCTGAAAAAAGGGCAGGTCCGATTGGCCTTATGCCATACCGACATCCATCATTGGAATTTGATGCAATCCGGGCAGCACCTCATATTGATCGATTGGGAAGGGCTAAGATTAGCCCCTGTCGAATCGGACTTCATGTGTTTAGTCGATGAGCCTTATTATCCTGAATTTGTTAGGGTTTATCGGGAGAAACATAAAAATTTCGATATCCATCCCGGTGCGCTCCGGTTTTATAAAGGCCGACGCAAGTTGGAAGACATTTGGGAATTTCTTGAGCAGCTTTTATTCGATGGACAGGCTGACGCGGAAAGAGCGAAAACGATGGCAAGCCTGGCGAAAGAACTTGAAGAAATCGGCGAGGGTTATTACGTTTGAAAGCAGTTGGGGCCGTGCCGTATCAAATTTCATTTTGCGCCGTTTCGTGCTGGGGAAAATCAAAAGATTGAAATCTGGGGCAAAGTGCTGATGCTGTTTGTCGCGCTTCCGACAGCTTTTTTTTCGTGAATCAAGCAGGCCGGAGCAGCCAGGCGATGAAATGGTTTTGGCTCTTGTTGATCATCGTTTCCTTTGGGCTCCAGGCCATCCTCGAATGGAAGTTTTGGAAGGGATATAAAAACAAAAAGCATGGGACCTCAAGTCCCATGCTTTCGCGTGCTCAATACGTATATATCAGTAAGCTTGTTCCATCTCTACATCGACATGAGCAGTGATTTCTTCATCCAGATCCAGCGTAATCTGCTCACGGTATGCGCGAATGTTATATTCGCTGTACAGATAACGCATGATGGCTTCGATCATGTTCGATTCCACCAAATACTGGCTGCGCCCTTCAGCCCAAACCTCTGCACTGTAGCCCGTGTCTTCGTCCCAGAAAAGCTCGACTTGAACGTCTTGCGGACGAATTTGTTTGCGTTCGGCGATATGCAGGCAGATTGCGTTGACGATTTCATCCATGGTAAGTACCAGCATGGCTTAATACCGTCCGTTGCGAGTATCCGGTTTGCGCCGGTTCTTGAACGCTCTGACCGCTGCGACGACAAGGGCGATGATGACGTAGATCGCAAGCAGGTTGATGAGAAGCCCAAGGATATTGCCGAAGAAGCCCATGTTGCCGAACAATCCGCCGAACAACATGCCGGCCAGGCCGCCGATCATCAGGCCTTTAAAGAAACCGCCGCCGCTGAAGAATCCGCGTTTTTGAGGAGCGCTCGTCGAAGCGTTGCTCGTATTCGTGGATTTTTTGTAATTATCCGACGTCGTCGATTTATTCGGCGTGTTGGTGAAATTTTTCGTGCCGGATCTGAAGCCGCCGCCGCCGCCGCGACGGGCATCCGCGTTGTCCGCAGGCACCGTGACGGCGAAGATAAACGTAAACGCCATGACAATCATGATCCATTTCTTGATCGATTTGTTCATCATGAAGAATAAACCCTCCCGATTATTTTGCTGGCATGATAGGCTGCCTACCATGCTTTACGTGCTTAGTATCTTAAAGTTTCATTTTTTAATAAAAAAATATACAGCGAATTAAATTTTTTTGATTTCAGTTTACCGTTTGAGCCGGCGATTCTTTCATTTGTTGTTCCCTTAGCATGCCCAGCACCCATTCGCACCAATCTTTCCCGGCCGTTGCGTTGTATATGCCCTTTTGGATGAGAATGTAGTCGTAAAACTCGCGATGGCCGAATGCCCGCTTTTCTTCGGGAATGCTGTGCATCATCTTGTGGAAGAACTCGAGCCTGCGCATGAAATAAGCCTTTCTCGTCTCCACGATTTCGATCGCGTTGTCGCGGTCGGTCAGCCACATGCAGAACGTTTTCATCGAGAGCTCATCCCGCGTGACCGGGTCGGGAAGAGGCATATACATCCATTCCTTCAGTTTGCGAATTCCGCTATCGGTGATCGAGTAGATTTTTTTATCGGGCTTTTCCGACTGTTTGACCCAATGTGAAGTAAGGAATTCCTTTTCCTCCATTTGTGCCAGAAGAGGATAAATTTGACTGTGCTTGGCCTGCCAGAACGGCTGAATTTTCAGCATGACGTCATAGCCCGAGGAAGGTTCCCGCGCCAAAAAAGCCAGTAATCCGTAGGATAACGTATTCATTTGCAATGTCTCCCATACGTGATATGTTCTTTCAACAAAAAGTGTACACTTAAACTGTATGGTTTTCAACCTGAGCAAACAAAAACACGGATACAGGTATCCGTGTTTTGACAATTTTATGAATGATGGTTATTGATTCGGATTTTCCTTGTAGCCGTCAACGACCAGATCGAGCGCGCCGGTATTCGGATCGATGATCATGCCGTGAACGGGCACGTCTGCCGGAAGGAGAGGATGGTTTTTGATCAGGTTGACGGTTCCCGTCACGCCTGCCTTGATATCCTTGAACCCGCGCAGCCAGCTGTTCAGGTCGATCCCGGAATGCTCGAGCGTCGACAGCACTTCCTCCGAAACGCCGCGGTTTCTGATTTCCTGAATCATATGGTCGCCGTCAAGCGCCGCCATGCCGCAATCGAGATGGCCCACGACGATCACTTCGTCCGCTTTCAGTTCGTACAAGGCGACAAGAATGCTCCGCATGACGCTGCCGAACGGGTGGGAAACGATGCCGCCGGCAATTTTGATGATTTTGACGTCGCCGTTTTTCAGGTTCATCGCTTTCGGAAGCAGTTCGACGAGACGGGTATCCATGCAGGTGATGACGACCATCTTTTTGTCGGGAAATTTGCCCGTTAAATATTTTTCGTATTCTTTGTCTTCGACGAACTGACGGTTATACTGCAAAATTTCGGATACTTGGCTCATGGTGCAACACTACCTTTCGTTTAAATGTGCATCCGATCGCTTGTCCACAATCGGACGTTTTTGCCGTGCATTTGGCTGTCCACGGAGAGACGAAACGTCCCGGCCGTTCGGAGATTCGCATTTTCATGACGTTGTCGCCTCCTTCCGTAATTTCGGCAAGCCTTCTACGAACGTTTCGTATTAAATATTGATTATACTTTCCGCAAAAAGTATCATCAAGAGGTAAGGCAAAAATACGTGGCGAGGTGAAACTTGGTATGAATACAGACGTGAAAGCAAAATTGGAAGCATTTATGGAACTTGTCCGCAAAATCAGCGCATATAACGAAGCGATTTCGCTGATGCATTGGGACCTTCGCACGGGAGCGCCGCGCAAAGGCGTGGAGCTTCGTTCCGGCGTCATCGGCACCTTGTCCGCTGAGCAGTTCAAGCTGCGCGTCTCGGACGAAATGGGAGAGTACATAGCCTTTTTTACCCGGCCGGAAATCGACAGTCAGCTTGACGAAACGACCCGCCGCGTCGTAAAGGAATGCAAAAAGGACTACGACGAGAACAGAAGGATTCCCGCCAAAAAAATCGAAGAGTTCTCCGTGCTGTCCGCACATACGCAAACGATTTGGGAAGAAGCGAAAGAAAACGACGACTTTGCTTCGTTCGAACCGAACCTGGTCAAAATCGTCGATTTGCTGAAAGAATTCATCGGATACTGGGGCGTCAAGGGAACGACGTACGACACGCTCCTTGATAAATATGAGCCGGATCTGACCGTAGCGAAGCTGGACGAAGTGTTCGGCCGGCTGCGCGACCGTCTGGTGCCGCTTGTGGCTGCCATCCAGGCATCTCCGAACAAGCCGGACACGACGTTCCTGGACCAAATTTTCGAACAGGAGCAGCAGGAAAAAATGGGGCTCTTCATCCTTGGTCAAATGGGTTACGACTTCGATGCCGGACGCCTCGACGAAAGCGTGCACCCGTTTGCGATCGGGCTCAACTCCGGCGACGTGCGGATTACGACCCATTATTTGCAGGATGACGTGACCAGCGCGCTGTTCAGCTCCCTCCATGAGGGCGGACATGCTTTGTACGAGCAAAACATCAGCAAGGACTTGGCGGGAACGCCGCTGGCGACCGGCACGTCGATGGGCATCCACGAATCGCAGTCCCGCCTGTGGGAAAACATCATCGGCCGCAGCCGCGCGTTCTGGGAGCGTTATTACCCGGATCTGCAACAGCATTTCCCGCAGCAGCTTCAAGACGTGTCGCTCGACGACTTCTACCGTGCGGTGAACCGCGTGGAAAACTCCCTGATCCGGATCGAATCGGACGAGTTGACGTACAACCTGCATATCATCATCCGGTACGAAATCGAGAAGATGATTTTTAACGAAGGCCTGGAAGTGAAGGACCTGCCGAAGGTATGGAACGAAAAATACCGGGAGTACCTCGGCATCACGCCTCCGAACGACAGCCTTGGCGTGCTGCAGGACGTTCACTGGTCGGGCGGGGATTTCGGATATTTTGCGTCCTACTCCCTCGGCAACATGTATGCGGCCCAAATCATGAACACGATGAAAAAAGAGCTGCCTGAGCTGGATCGATACGTCCGTGAAGGCAATCTGATTCCGATCAAGGAATGGCTGACCGAAAAAATCTACCGCTTCGGCAAAAGCCTTACGCCGGCCGAAATTATCATGCAGGTGACCGGGGAAGAGCTGAACCCGGATTACCTGGCCGACTATCTGGAAGAGAAGTACAAAGAAATCTACAAGCTTTAAGCCTTCAAAAAAGCATCAAAATGAAACCAAAAGCGATTCAGCGCCCCCGAGCCGATGTCCGCGACGTTCACGTTGCGGATCAAGCCCGGGGGCTTTTTCATTTGAATTTGATTGTTGCGTCTCCCCCAAACTCCGCTTTATTTCGGCACGCAAAAACCAGCGTTCTTTTATCAGGTGAATAACCCTTTGCTGGGCGCACGCATATGATGGCAGTAGGCTGAAGAAGAGGATGGAGGAAGGCGCATGATGAAGAACAAACGCGGAATCTGGGTCGGACTTTTCTCCCTTGTCCTGTGCGGAATGTTGTTTTCGGGCTGCTCGGGCAGCGGCACCGCCCAAAAGGTTAAGGTGGGAGAAGTCACGAGATCGGTTTTCTATGCCCCTGAATATGTGGCGCTGGAAAAAGGTTTTTTTAAGGAAGAAGGCTTGGATGTAGAACTGCAGACGATTCCGGGCGGGGATAAAACGATGACGGCCCTGTTATCGGGTGCGATCGACGTCGCCTTGGTCGGCTCGGAAACTTCGATTTACGTGTACCAGCAGGGGGCCGAAGATCCGGTCATCAATTTCGGGCAAGTGACGCAGACGGACGGAACGTTTTTGATGGCAAGAAACGCCGATGGGGAGCTTGACTGGAATAAGGTAAAGGGGAGCACGTTCCTCGGGCAACGCAAGGGCGGCATGCCGCAGATGGCGGGCGAATTCACGCTGAGAAAACACGGCATCGACCCGCATAAGGATTTGAACCTGATCCAAAACATCGATTTCGCCAACATCGCTTCGGCATATTTGTCCGGAACCGGCGAATACGTGCAGCTGTTCGAGCCGCAGGCGTCGATTTTCGAAAAAGAAGGCAAGGGCCGGGTCGTGGCTTCCTTCGGCGAAGAAAGCGGACGGCTGCCGTATACGGTATTCATGGCGAAACAAAGCTACATCAAAAAGCAAGGCGACACCGTGCAGAAATTTACGAACGCGCTGCAAAAAGCGCAACACTGGGTGCAGCAGCACAGCCCGGAAGAAATCGCGGACGCGATCGCCCCCTATTTCAAGGACACGGATAAAGAGATCATTGTTTCCGCCGTCAAGCGCTATAAGGATCAAGGAACGTACGCGGCGGATCCGGTCGTGGACGATGCGGAATGGAACAACCTGCTGGACGTCATGAGCCAGGCTGGGGAGCTGAAGGAGAAAGTGCCGGCAAACGCGATCGTCGACAACAGCTTTGCCGAAAAAGCCAAATCTTCCGTGAAATAGCATTCCGAACGCCGAAAGGAGAGTGGAAGCATGGAGCCGGTAGTCGAATTAAAGCATATCACCCACGTATACGTCAGTGACCGCGAAGCATCGCTGGCCCTGGACGGTTTGGATTTGAGGGTATACCCGGGGGAGTTCGTGAGTCTTGTCGGACCTAGCGGGTGCGGCAAGACGACGCTCCTCTCGATCATCGCCGGGCTGATGAAGCCCACGAAAGGCGAGGTTTTGGTTTATGGAAGGAAAGTGGATGGACCTACGGCCGAGGTCGGGTATATGCTGCAGCAGGATTATCTTTTCCCTTGGCGGACCATTTTCGAAAATGCCTCGATCGGTTTGGAACTTACGGGGAGGCTCAATCAGGAGCATCTGGCGCGAACGACCGCCCTGCTTGAAGAAATGGGGCTTGCGGAAGCCCGCGATCTGTACCCGCAGCAATTGTCCGGCGGCATGAGGCAGCGCGTCGCGCTCGTTCGCACCCTGACGACCGATCCCGGTCTCCTGCTGCTGGATGAGCCGTTTTCCGCGCTCGATTACCAGACGAAACTGCAGCTTGAAGACCTGATCGCAGGGACGCTGCGCGAAAAAAACAAAACGGCGATTTTGGTTACGCATGATTTGTCCGAAGCCGCCGCGGTCAGCGACAGGGTTATCGTGCTCGGAAGCCGTCCGGGAAAAATCCGCAAGTCGTTCGAAGTGCCGGATCATATTCGCAGCGCAAGACCGCTGCTTGCGAGGGAGCAGACGGGATTTAACGAATTGTTTCATGACATTTGGCGCGAAATGGAGAGCGCCGCAGATAAGGAGTGAGGGGAATGTCAGCGTTGGACAGCCGGATAGGCGCAAGCACGCCCGCTCTTCCGGAAGACGGCATACAGGCGCTGCACGCGGCGCATCTCAAACGCAAAAAGAGACAGCGGCTCCAGGTATTTTCGGTTCAAATGGCGATACTGCTGTTGTTTTTTGCGTTTTGGGAAATCGCCGGCAGGCTGAAATGGATCGACGTTCTGCTGTTCAGTTACCCGTCGAAGGTGTTCGCCCAGATCGGCAAAGATATCGCGAGCGGCGAGTTGTGGGGGCATCTCGGCATCACGGTAGGAGAAACGGTGGTCGGATTTTTGCTCGGGACGCTGCTGGGCACGCTCATTGCGGTGCTCATCTGGTGGTCTCCATTTTTATCCAAAGTGCTTGATCCTTATATGGTCGTTTTTAACAGCATGCCGAAGGTCGCCTTGGGTCCGATTTTTATCGTCATGTTCGGGGCGGGGTTTTTGTCCATTACCGTGACCACGCTGTCGATCACCGTGATCGTGACGACCTTGGTCGTATATAACAGCTTTTGCGAAGTGGATGCGAACCTGATCAAGGTGGTCCGCGTGTTCGGAGGAACAAGGACGCAGGTGTTCAGCAAGGTGATTTTGCCGGCATCTTTTCCTACCATTATATCCACGCTGAAGGTGAACGTGGGCATGGCTTGGGTCGGCGTCATCGTCGGCGAATTTCTGGTCGCTAAGATGGGGCTCGGATATTTGATCATTTACGGCTTTCAGGTGTTTAATTTCACGCTCGTGCTGTCGAGCCTGGTCATTATCGCCGTCGTGGCGACGGGCATGTATCAGCTCGTGGTTTACGTCGAACGCAAACTGCTGACGCACCGGCGATAGGGGGGATGAACTGTTCGCGCCAGGGCTTTTGGACTGCCGGAAGAACTGACAGGCCTGCGTAACATTGTGTTGGCGGCCGAAATCCGCTACCATGGAATACGTCAAAAGAGGAGAGGATGTTCAACATCCTGCTGTAAGAAAGAGGCGGTTTCATGGGCTTTCGGGTCATTAAAACGGCGATTGCGACGTTGATGGCGATCCTGGTTGCGGATGCATTAGGCGTGACCGGACCGCTGTCCGCAGGTTTGCTGGCCGTGCTGGGCGTGGACGTTACCCGCAAAAGGAGCATAAAAACGATTTCGGCGCGTTTTTTTGCGTCGCTCCTGGGTTTGGTGTTCGCTTGCGTATTATTCGAAATTTTGGGCTTTCACTATTGGGTGTTGGCCATTTACATTTTGGTCGCTTTTCCGGCCATCGCCCGCGCCAACTTCAAGGAAGGCATCGTTACGAGTTCGGTCGTGGTGTTCCGGGTGTACGGAAACGGAAGCATCACGATGCAGTCGCTTTGGACGCAGATCGAGCTTTTGGTGATTGGCCTCGGTTCGGCGCTGCTCGTCAACTTGGCGTATATGCCGCGCGCCGCCGACCAAATGGTCGAAATCCGCAAAAGGGTGGATAAGCAGTTCTCGATCATTTTTTCCAAGATCGCCGAATCGCTGCGCAATCCTGACGACCTATGGGACGGGAAGGAGATCATCGAAGCGGGCAAGGAGATCCGCAAAGGACAGGAAGCGGCGCACCGGGCGATGGAAAACCAGATGCTTCATCCGGACGAAACCTGGAGCATCTATTTTTACATGCGGAAAGAGCAGCTGGAGTCGATTCAAAACATGATGCAGCTGATTTCGCATGTTTACCGGAAGCTGCCGCAGGCCGACGACGTCGCCGAGTTGTTCGATCAGCTCAGCCGCGACGTGACGGAGGAAATTTATACCGGACGGACGGAATTTCTGCTAAGCCGGCTGGAGGAGGAATTCAGGAAGAAGGAACTTCCGGCCACCCGGGAGGAGTTCGAAATCCGTTCGGCGATCCTGCAGTTGAACCGCGAGCTTTCGCTCTATCTCAAATTGGCCAAGAAAAATAAAGCGCCGACTTCCGTGGCAGCCCGAAAAGCGGCAATCGCGTCGAAATGAAGTACAAACGAGCAAAAGCAAACGACCCGTTCAATGCAAAACCCCTGCCATCAGGCTTCCGCAGAAACCTGGCCAGGCAGGGGTTTTTGTTGTCCCCATAAGCGTTTATTCCACATGGTCGGGCGGGAAATCTCCGCCTTGGGATACCGGCTTGACTTCGTCAGGGCTGACCTCGTACCGCCAGAAATATGTTAATTTCCCGGCAGGTGCAGCACCCTCCGCCCTGAAATCTTTGGCGTCCCACGTTTCCGTCAGCGTAACGAGATAGACGGAGCCGCTTTGTTTTATCGCGGCGGATTCGAAAGTTCCGGGCACGCGTATGCCCGGATAAGGGCCGCCGCCTTTGATCATGCCTTCGATTTTGCCCGCCTTTTCGGGAAAATCGGTGCGGCCCTTCTCGCGAACCGTTTTGGCGATGGCTTCTTCGGCCGTAAACGCGCTGCCAGCAGGCGGACCGGAAGCGGCAAAGCAGCCTCCCAGAATCAAGGCGCAGACCGGCATCAGACGCACCGCG